>ERZ1034519.1-NODE-1-length-82672-cov-31.282763_pt1 | contig 82672 bp, 78 predicted proteins | sample MGYA00520655_ERZ1034519 | MGnify/ENA primary metagenome ERZ1034519 (study PRJEB33760, sample SAMEA4777702) | hypersaline lake metagenome | biome: hypersaline environment; feature: brines | place: Spain | collected 2012-08 | depth 0 m ...
TTCCATATCATGTATCTATCCGGTGTGAAGATCGATTTTAGCTAATTCATATGATAGTGAAGTACCTCGGGGTCAAGCCCCGAGGCACTCTGCCTGTTAATCTGTAGAAGTATAAAGGACAAAATCGGGATTACTTCGCCAATGAGTCAGGACATACTCACTTTGTTTTTCTGCAACAGGGCATCCCTCCCGCTGTAACGTCACTCAGAGACAATCATATGATAGCTGAACGGGTATGTAGTATTGGAACATATGCACAAAACTATTTTATCAAATCAGGTTCTAAGCTATTGTGATGAGTGATTCACAATCCGATAGCGACCTCGCTGACATCCGTGCACAAAAGCGCTCAGAACTAAAACAAAAATTAACCGAAGACACCGAAGACACCGAAGACACCGAAGACACCGAAGACGACACAACAAATAACGAAGCAACCACTGCTAAGACCCCAACTGACCCGATTCATATTACCAGTGCTGATGAGTTCAATGCCGCAGTGACGGAACATGATGTTGTTCTTGTTGACTTCTATGCCGACTGGTGTGGTCCATGTCAGATGCTCGAACCGACGGTCAAATCTCTCGCTGCTGAAACTGCTGCCACTGTCCTAAAGGTTGATATCGATCAGCACCAATCGCTTGCCCAGCAGTATCAAGTTCGTGGTGTCCCAACACTGCTCCTATTTAATGATGCTGAGACGGTCGAACAAATTGTTGGTGTCCGCGATGAATCGACTCTTCGGTCGCTTATTCAACAATATACACAGTAATCATCAACAATACAGAGACTTTCATGCGATTTGAAGTCTAGAGCGGTATGTACAGGCGGTTCGAGGCGACTGCTTCGGGGCTTGACCCCGGGGTTGGTTCACACTGGTTGAGAGAATCGTTCTGGAGTGAATGCGGAAATCATGGTATTGCTAGCTGATATACTAACAAGAAGATACTTATTAGCGTATTATCGAGGCGTACGCAATGATTACCTTCCAGTCACAACATGTCTCTTTGCGAGCTATTATTGGGGTCGGCTCATTTTTACTCTCAGTTATTGCACTCCAAATCACACGCCAAACATCTGGATATCCAACACACACTCGCGTTCATTCGTGGCCACGTCTTTTGATTACCCAATTCAGACGTGACATCAACAAAAGTGGTTCACTTCGATATGGCTGGGTGATTATTGGACTATGGTCTATCAGTGTTTCAGGATTACATTTTGGCGGGCTATATTATGATATCTATACTACTGTGTCGTGGTGGGACCTTCTCACGCACTCACTGAGTGGCTTTGGTGTTGCAGCGGTTCTTGGACTGACATTTCGATCATCAACCACAACAATCCCATATTGGGTCATTCCAGCCGTGCTTGCGATTGGAAGTGGATTTGAGGTATATGAATTCGTATTCAAAACGTTCTGGTATGACTGGACGTTTCGGTTTTATCTGATTGATACTGTTGTTGATCTCGTTGTTAATACCGCCGGTGCAGCGACCTTTGTGATTGCTGTTGGTTTTCTCAGAGAAACTAGTATGCTACAGGATTCAACGGATGATGCTTCAGTGACCCCCGAGCTATCTTCACGCCGAGATTCTTGATCTCTGAGCGCTGGGAGCTTCTCTTTTATAACTGTGTATGCCCCTCGGCGAATATGTCAACCTCAACGCCAAGCGTCTCCGTGAGTGCATCTGCGGTTCCAAGCAACCATCGCGCTCGCTCAACATGTGATTCAATATCTCCAGGGCCGACTCGATATCTTTCAACAATCTCATCGATTGTCACCCCATTACTCCATGCAGTGAGTATCTGTGCGAGTTTAATCGTGCAGAGCCATGATTCAAAATCATCAATCTCACTGAGATTCGTGACAAATGTATCCATATTGCTTGTTGCGAACCGATACAGATCAGCTCGTTCACGATTTCCTAGATACGTATCATGCATATCAGGCGTCCCGCATACGACCTCGAGCGCGGTTAAAACCGATATCTGCTCTGTCGGTATCGATGTAATCGATTGGATTCCATCAACGAGTTCCGCACCTGTTGTTGGCTGAATATATTGTTGTGAAACAGTCTTACCCACTGCTGTCGCAGCAAGTGCTGTATTTGTTGTTTCTGTTGTGAGCAGTCCCATTTCGATAAGTTCAGCCACAACATCATCAATGACAGCGGTGAGATCTGCTGTCGACGATTGATGTGCAAAAAACGTTGAATCTAATACATCAAGCACTTGATTTTTTGAGTCAGCGAATCCAGCGACAATAAGTGCAAGAACGTGTGTTCTCAGTGCGTTGCGGGCTGTAAGTTGTGATTCAATAGATTCGGGACCAGCATCAACATATCGACGCCATCTTGATTCTGTCCGGATACTTTTTTGCTCACCATCTGCGGATGTCTGTGCATCGCTTGAATCGATTTTATTTGTTATATCGCCAATGAGGACTGCTTCTCCATATGGGTCAAGATGCGGTCGACCAGCGCGCCCACACATCTGATGTACTTCAAGAACGGGTAACCATGCCATCTTCTCCCCTGTATACCGTTTTAAGTCTCGCACAACGACACGCCGCGCTGGGACATTTACTCCTGCAGCAAGCGTCGGGGTTGCACAAATCACGCGGAGGTCACGGTTGCGAAACGCTGATTCAATGAGAATTCGATGATCGCTTCGAAGTCCAGCATGGTGAAATGCAACGCCAGCAGTTACTGCATCTGCGAGTTGTTTTCCGGTTGGTGTCGTTCCAATGTCGCGTATATCCTCAGCAAGTTCTGGATTTGCCCCAAATCCCACATCAGCTAATTGCTTGGCGAGTGATGCTGCTTCTTGACGTGATCGGACAAATGCAAGACACTGTCCGCCTGAAATAACTGCATCGGCAACGAGCGAAATCGTCGCTTTTGTGTCAGCATCGGTCGATGTATCATCGCTTTCGGTAAGATCGGTTGCGGTTTCAGGGGGAGAGTCACTGTCTGCTGTTATTGGTAATCGGTTTCCATCATCAAAAATGACCGTCTCATCGCTTGCATCATAGACACCTGTTCGCAGTGAGACCGGTCGCCATGTTGAGGAAACAAGTTCTGCATCTAGCCATGATGCAACTTCTTCTGGATTGTCAATTGTTGCTGAAAGGGCGACAACCTGCACACCTGATGCTCGTCGCTGTATTGTTGCAAGGGTTATTTCGAGTGTTGGACCACGATTGGCGCTTCCAAGGAGGTGGACCTCATCAACAACAACGCAAGCTAGTTTATCAACCCATGACGCGCCGTTTCGAATCGCAGAATCGACCTTTTCAGCTGTTGCAACCACAACATCGGCGGTCTCTAGATCGTTTTCAGCCGCATCAAAGTCTCCGGTTGAGATTGCAGCGTCAATACCAGGGAGTGCAGTAAATGTCTCATATTTTTCTCGTGCAAGTGCTCTAAGCGGAACGATATATAACGCAGGTCCATCGGCTGTCAGCATTGCTAATTGCGCAATGAGCGTCTTTCCAGCGGCAGTTGGGATTGCAACAATGACGTTTTCTCCATCGACAACGCCTGCTTTTACTGCGGCTTCTTGCGGAGGATAAAGCTGCGTGATACCTGCATCATAATAATGTTCGCGAACGGCTGCGGACACCGGCAATTCATTGATGTCCAATGACACACTGTCGTTCAGGACTACGTGCACAAAAGTACGAGGCGTGTTTCTTACTTTATCGAAGTCCACCGACTGCGATTCCAAGAGACGATCACTCTGCCCTCAATATCAGAGAACACAATACATCACTGTGAGCTTCACTCAGCAAGAATATGAGGGTAAATTAGATGTACTCATGTTCTGCAAGCCGCCCGACAGCCTCGCGAAGTCGGTCCTCACTCGCTGCATACGAAATTCGCGCATGTCCTGGAGAACCAAACGCTGAGCCAGGAACAGTTGCGACATGTGCATCTTCAATTGCACCACTGCACCACGCTTGATCATCATTATCAACGGGTAACATCATGTAGAACGCGCCATCACCGATTGGCACATCAACATCATGTGATTCGAATAGTTCTGCAAGCATATCTCGCCGTTCGCGGAACGCATCACGCATTTCAACAACAGCATCATCAGTATTTTCGATAGCTTCAACACCGGCACGCTGGACGAAATTCACCGCACACGAGACAGAGTGTGAATGCAATTTTGCAGCCTGATCAATTAGTGCACTGGGTGCATGAACATATCCAAGTCGCCATCCAGTCATTGAGTATGCCTTCGAAAATCCATTGATCGTTATTGTTCGATCGCCCATTCCTGAAAGCGATGCCAAACTCGTCTGTTCGACTCCGTATGTGATCTTATCATATATCTCATCAGAAACAACGGTAATATCATATTCAACTGCGAGATCACGGACACCCTCAAGTGCAGCGTCAGTATATACCGCACCTGTTGGATTTGACGGCGAGTTAATTACGAGCAATTCGGTTTCTTCTGAGACGGCTGCTTCGAGATCATCAAGCCCCGGTTCAAGTTGGAACGAATATGGTTCAAGATCAACGCGTGTTAATGACCCCCCAGCGAGTCTTGACATCGCTTCATATGAAACCCAAGCAGGATCAAGTAAGACGACTTCATCCCCATCATCAATTAATACCTGAAATGCTTCATATAATGCTTGCTTGCCACCAGGGGTTACGATGATTTCCTCATCAATAGCATCAATCCCACCCTCCCGAAGTCGTGCAGCAATCGCCTCTCGAAGTTCAGGGATCCCATTCGACGGAGTATATCCTGTGTGACCAGCATCCATTGCATCTTTCCCAGCCTCGACGACGTTTTGTGGTGTCGGGAAATCGGGCTCACCAACGGAGAGATCAACGACATCAACGCCATTTGCCTCCAGTTCGCTTGCTTTGTTACTAATCGCCAACGTTGCGCTCGGCTCGACCCGTTCAATACGGGATGCAAACTCGAAATTCATACCAACATCTCCACCATATCGACGGCTGCGTTTACCGCTTCCGCACCTTTCTCGATACGTTCGCGTGCTTCCGCACCACTCTGTCCCGGACCAGAAACACCAAATGTGACTGGAATATCACGCTCAAGACTGACATCGGTCAATCTCTGTGCAACTGCGTCGCCAATCACTTGATCATGGTCGGTGTCACCGGTTACAATGGCTCCAATAACAGCAACAGCATCAATGTCATCACGACGGGCTAATCGATCTGCGGCGAGAGGTGCATCGTACACACCTGGAATAGAGAGTGTTGTGTTAATCATTGCATCCCGGTCAGCCGCGGTTTCCTCTGCTGTTGTCTCCATCTCGGTCGTGACTGAGCTATTGAACTCAGCAACAACAAGCCCTAATCTAATTACTTCTGTTGTTTGATTCTCAACATCTGATTCAACGCGCATCCTCTCTCTTGAGATATCTTCATCTTCGGTCATAATTTGTCTTTGTTGGTTGTATGATATATTGGCATTCGCACGCGTCAGTGTCTATTTTTTATTAGCTGATGTGTGCTTGTTCATCAGTATAGTCGTTAATATCGTAGCAGTCCAAATTAGCTATCGATTATCGCTCCTGTCGAGTGCAAACACAAGAATGTTAATCTCGTGACTTTGATAACGGGGTAATGAGTCAAGATGAGGTCCCAGAGGGGACTGAATCGATTTCGACCGGCGAAAGATCCCGACTACGAATACAACTACGTACAGCTATTGAGTCACATGTGTCCACTTTGCCGCTTCTTCAAACGATACGCACACAGCGGACACTTATCGGCGTTATCACCGTTACTCTCTTTGCACTTATACTGCGCCTGAGTGCGCTTGGCGGTCGGGTCTTTCACTGGGATGAAGGTCGCGTTGGTTACTGGATTCTTCGATATCATGAGACCGGGGTCCACACGTATCGACCGATTGTCCATGGTCCATTTATTCCAATTATCGATCGCTGGTTATTTGAAATCGCTCCAATCACCGATGCAACTGCGCGCCTTCCAGTTGCCCTTATCGGCGGACTGCTACCGCTTGCAGCACTCTTACTTCGTGACCGGCTCAGAGACATTGAGGTCGTATCACTCGCCGTCTTACTGGCAGTGAATCCGCTCATGATCTATTATTCCCGATTTATGCGGAACGATGTTCTCGTTGCAGCATTTGCATTTATTGCTCTTGGGGCGGTTATCCGCGGGCTCGATACAGGTCAACTTCGATATAGCTTCGCTGCCGCAGCAGCGCTAGCCCTTGCATTTACTACAAAAGAGAATGCATTGCTCTATCCGATCTGTTACATTGGTGCTGCTGCTATCATACTCGATTGGCGTCTCATGCGAGCAGTAGCACGTGAAGAGTCACGCATAGAGATACTTCGTGAATGGAAGAAACAAATCTACACAGCGCTTACTGGACACGGGACAACGGCAAGGACATCATTTGCCCGTGTTGGTTGCACACTTATCGGATCGGTTGTACTGTTTGTTACTGTATGTGCATTTTTTTATGCGCCACGTCCAGATCTTTGGCAAGCATTTGGTAATCCAGCCCGACTCCCAGATATATTAACTGCAGGGACCATCGGCGCAGTGGAGAAATTCATCGATACATGGGCAACCGGTGGGCGACAAGATCATGCATATTTACCATATTTGTATGATCTCGTTGAGACGCTTATCTATGGTGCGCCAGCGCTTCTCTCATTTGGTCTTCTCGGCATCATAACAAATCGATATGCTGCTATCACCGACCGTCGCCGGTCATTAATTACATTTGGCACATACTGGGCAATTGCATCGCTCCTTGGATATCCGCTTGCGACTGATATTCAAGCACCGTGGGTTGCTGTCCACGTTGCTGTTCCACTTGCGATTCCAGCGGCGGTTGGACTCTCAGTTGTGATTGAGTCAGCACGTGATGCAATAGCAAAAACAAATACTGACACGGTAACTGCTGGACTTGCGGTCCTTGTTGTGCTTGCAGCCGCTGGCGGTGTTGCAGGTGCAAATGCAACATACTTCAACAGCGCATCTGCAGATGATAAACAAATACTCCAGTGGGCTCAACCCGAGAATGATATCAAATCAACAATGCTGACCACCGGCGCTATTGCTGCAAGTAACACAGGAACCGATGTTCTATTTATCGGGACGACTCCGCCAAGTGCATCTAATACTGACTTTTATGTGCAGAATCAGTCATCGGTTGCAACGGCACCACCTGGTGGTCCTGCATGGCACAGTCGACTTCCACTTCCTTGGTATCTTGAACGTAGTAATGCGACAATTACGAGCACCGATCCTGATACTGACTTGCAAACAGCACTTTCAGATCCCCCACCGGTCGTCATCAGCAAAGGTCATGATGAAGATGCAGTCTCAGCGATCTTAGAAGGATATACAGCCTCTGAATACAAATTCCGGCTCTGGGGTGAGACCGTTGTGATCTTTATTCATGATGAGACACGCTCGTCGCTCGCTGAACCCTCGTCTGTGTCATCAACATAGACTCAACTGATGTCGATTGATACTGGCAAACAAATCGGTCTGCAAACTTCCATTGAAACTCAAGTTTTATTCCGACTGATTGGGTAGCGACGGTCGTGTCAGTTACTGTTCCTGGACCAACGCTTGGTGTCGTCGGTGGGGGGCAACTTGGTCGAATGCTTGCTGAAGCCGCTGCTCCGCTCGGTGTTGAGGTAATCGTTCTTGATCCAACACCAGATTGCCCTGCTGCTCCTGTGGCTCGCGATCACATTATTGGTGAATTTGACGATCCAGACGCTGTTTCCGACCTTGCTGCTCGTGTTGATGCAATGACGTTTGAAATCGAACTGGCAGATGCTGATCTTCTATCGGACGCAATATCGACATTTGATGTGACAGTCAACCCAGCTCCCTCGACGCTAGCGATGATTGAGGACAAACTTATTCAAAAGCGAACACTCGATGATGCTGGGATTCCTGTTCCGTCTTTTCGCCCCGTTGATACGGTCTCTGAACTCACAACAGCACTTGATATATTTGATGCTGTGATGTTAAAAGCCCGAACTGGGGGATATGATGGTCGTGGAAATGTGCCGGTTACTGACCCCGCGAACGCTGCAGATGCACTTGAGGCAGTTGGTGGCTCAGCCATGGCTGAACGGTTAATTGATTTCACACGTGAGCTTTCTGTGATTGCTGTCAAAGGGGATGAAACAGTACGAACATTTCCGCCAGGGGAGAATATACACGACGAAGAGATTCTTCGTGAAACTATTGTTCCCGCTCGTACCAGCGAGGAAGTTCGCAATCGTGCGAATGCCGTTGCCCGCGACGTACTCGAAACGTTGGATGGTCGCGGTGTTTTCGGTATTGAACTGTTTGAAACTGAAACTGGTGATATTCTTGTCAATGAAATCGCTCCTCGACCACATAACTCCGGACACTGGACAATCGAGGGTGCACATAGTTCACAATTTGAACAACATATTCGTGCTGTGTTAGGATGGCCACTCGGGTCGACAGCCCGTCGATCACCGACCGTGATGACAAATATTCTCGGAACAGTCGATAACTCCCGTCCGGCAGCACTCACCGGTATTGAGCCGGCACTTACAGATGAACATATCTCGTTACATTGGTATGGAAAAGATGAGGTTCGCCCACTTCGTAAAATGGGTCATCTAACTCTTAGCGATGATACAATTTCGATAACCGACCCATCAACGGACCCAGACTCATTAACGATTCAATCACTGATTGAAAGAGCCCGACAGTGTCGTGAAGCAGTAGCGTTTATACAAACACCACCTGAGTCATCATAAGCGATGCCAGCGCATACACCAAATGAGCCAACAATACAGGCACTTCTTGATCGACTTCATACCCAAGCTGATACTGATCTGACCACAGCAGAAACACCTGATGTTGGGATTATCATGGGGTCTGATTCAGACTTAGATACCATGGTCGGTGCTCATGAAGCACTTGACAAACTTGGGTTCGATGAACAGACTGAATTTATGACTTCACCGGATGCACGATTCACATATGAGACATATGTTGTCTCCGCACACAGAACACCACAGGTATTGTATGCATACGGCGAAACAGCAGCCGACCGGGGGATTGATGTCATCATTGCCGGTGCCGGAGGGAAATCAGCTGACCTGCCGAACATGACTGCCTCAATTGCATATCCAATTCCTGTTATTGGTGTTCCTGTGCAGGAGAAATCCGTCGATTCTGTCATTGGCATGCCAACAGGTGCACCAATTGTTGCTGTTGATGCTGGGAAATCGCATAATGCAGCGCTCTCAGCCGCACAGATCCTCTCTCGTGAACATGACGTGCTCAAAACACGACTTGAAGAGTACCATACAGCTCTCATCACCGACGTCGCAGCAGATTCATTCCGGATGCATGACGCTGGTGTTAATACCTTCCGTGCGAATAATGATGAATCAGGTACGTCCAATGAGTAAACTGCCTTGGAGTCAAGCCCGGTAACATCTGTGTCGTAACTTTCTGAATTTATTTACTTTCTCATCAATTCTTACGCATTCGTTTAGTCATTGATGTCTCATATCAGGTGAATAATTCAGATTCAGTCGGGGAGACACCAAAGAGTCATAAATCAATGTTTATACCAAGGCATCGCTAATATCAGGACGTCAGGAGAATACGGAATGAGTGAATGGATCGCAGTCGGTGCACTCGGACTTGTCGCTGTTGGCATCCCACTTGGGATGATGGCTGTATCAGCGATCCTTCGTCCGACTGTCCCCGAACAAGGAAAGAGCGCTACGTATGAGAGCGGTGAGATTCCAACTGGATCAGCACGCGTTCAATTTAATATCCAATATTACATGATTGCGCTGCTGTTTCTTGTATTTGATGTCGAAACTGTACTCATACTCCCGTGGACCGTTATCTATCGGCCCGCATTAGAAGCCGGCGCAGATCTTACCACGGTGTTGCTTCCAATGCTTGTGTTTATTGGTATCCTCATCGTCGGATTAGTCTGGGCATGGCGGAATGGCGCTGTTAAGTGGATCAAAAGTCCACTCGCAAACCGTCAAAAAACAGAACGAGATATATGAGCAGCGAACAAAATAACGCATTTGTTACAGACGACACCCAGGTACAGACCGATACTCGAGACGCCCGGATATCGGGTACTGATGAACGATTTAATTCGAAACTTCGTGAGGCATTCGGCTCCTCGCCGTTTATTCTCACGAAATTTGACCAGTTTATGAACTGGGTCCGCGGGTCATCGATGTTTATGCTTCAGTTCGGCATTGCTTGCTGCAGTATCGAGATGATGCATACCTATGCAGTCAAACACGATCTTGACCGCTTTGGCGCTGGCGTTCCGCGGGCATCCCCACGTCAAGCTGATGTTATCATTGTTCCCGGTACGATTGTCTCAAAATTCGCCCCTCGTATGAAACGAGTGTATGACCAGATGCCTGAACCGAAGTTTGTGGTTGGAATGGGCTCTTGTACAGTCTCTGGTGGTCCGTTCCAAGAGGGCTATAATGTAATTAAAGGTGCTGAGGAGGTCATCCCTGTTGATATCCACATTCCTGGTTGTCCTCCACGTCCGGAAGCACTTGTATATGGAATCGCGAAACTCCAAGAGCGAATTTCAAACGGCGAATCTGCACCAGTGACGGTCAAGCCATATGAACTCCAGCAGTTTGATGATCTCTCACAGGACGAGATTGTCTCACAACTGGCTGAGGAGATTGATGAAGATGACCTTGTGATGCGGTATGACTGGGCTGATTCATCATGAGTCTTGAAGAACCTGAACCAACTCAAAGTGCTGAGAAGACGGCTGAACAATTACCAACAACGGGTGATGAGATTGAATCACTCCTCAGCGATGTCGTCATTGGTCGAGACGACCATTTGAACGCACCAGGGGTCATTATTCGCCCAGACGATGTACAGAAAACACTTCGTCGACTCCGAAATAAAGCCGGATTTGATCACCTCTCATGCGTGACAGCTGATGAGCGTGTTGACCGATATGAGTCAATTTATCATCTCACGAGTTATGACGACCGTACTCGTGAGCTAAGCGTTGTTGTTCCAACCACGAAAGATGACCCGGTCAGTGAATCAGCCGCGCCTGTCTTTCGAACTGCAGATTGGCATGAACGTGAAGCTTATGACCTCGTTGGAATTAATTATGAGGATCATCCAGATCTTCGTCGAATCCTCCTTCCGCAGACGTGGCAGGGACATCCGCTTTCGAACAACTATGATCAGGACCGACCACAGATAGTCACTCTCAAAGAATGGGAAAATCCTCTTGCAGAGGATCATCGTGAAGAAGAGGGTGACACAATGTATATTAACATCGGTCCGCACCACCCAGCCACACACGGTGTTCTTCATGTGAAGACTGTGCTTGATGGCGAACAAATTGCAGATATCGACCCTGATATTGGCTATCTTCATCGATGTGAGGAACAGATCTGTGAAGCGAAAACATACCGTCATCAGATTATGCCGTATCCGGATCGCTGGGATTACGCCTCATCTGGACTACTCAATGAGTGGGCATACGCACGCGCTGCTGAGGATCTTAATGATCTCGAAGTCCCAGAATATGCACAGGTTATCCGAACAATGGGAGCTGAGATCTGTCGAATTGCTTCACATATGCTCGCGGTTGGGACCTTCGCATTAGATGTCTATGGAGACTTTACGGCAATCTTCATGTATGCCATGCGTGACCGGGAGAAAGCACAAAATATTCTTGAGGATCTCACCGGTCAGCGGATGATGTTTAATTACTTCCGACTTGGTGGCGTTGTCTGGGACCTCCCAGAACCTCGTGATGAATTTTTCGAGACTATTCGTGACTTCTTAGAGGATCTTCCAACAGCACTTGAGGAGTATCACGATCTTATCTCCTCGAACGAGATTCTCCAAGTACGAACGATTGACACCGGTGTGCTCCCACCTGAAGAAGCAAAATCCTACGGTGCCACAGGACCGGTCGCTCGTGGGTCTGGTATTGACTACGATCTTCGTCGCGATGATCCATATGGGTACTATGACGAACTCGATTGGGACGTTGTGACCGAAGATGGCTGTGATAATTTCAGTCGACTTCTTGTCCGCCTTCGTGAGGTCGAGGAGTCTGCGAAGATTATTGAACAGTGTGTTGACATCCTTGAGGGGTGGCCCGAGGATGAGCGCACAATACAATCGAATGTCCCACGAACACTCCGCCCTGATGATGATGCTGAGATCTATCGTGCTGTTGAGGGTGCAAAAGGTGAACTTGGTATCTATATCCGTGGCGATGGCACTGAAGAACCAGGGCGATTCAAAATCCGGAGTCCATGCTTTTCAAACCTGCAGACACTTCCCGAGATGTCAAGTGGTGAGTATATCCCAGATATGGTTGCTTCACTTGGCAGTCTTGATATCGTTCTTGGTGAGGTGGACCGCTAATGTCGGCGCTATTGCAGTCGAAAACGCTGCTTCCTGAAACGATTGCAAACCTACTCGGTCTCTCAGGAACCCTTGGTGCAATTATTGGTGGGTTGATTGGTGCATTCGTAATTGCTAATCTCTTATTGGTCCAGACGGCTGTTGCAGGACCGTGGGCAAAGCGAAAGATTACAGCTGCGTTCACAGATCGTATTGCGGTCAATCGCATTGGTCCGTTCGGCTTACTCGTCATCGTTGCTGATGCCGTTCGATTGTTATCAAAGGAACTTGTCATTCCTGAGGGTGTTGACCGCCCAGCGTGGGATCTTGGACCACTTGTTATCCCATTTTCAGCGTTGCTTGGATTTGCTGTAATTCCAATGGGAAGCGGCATTCAGTTGGCTGATCCCGAAACTGGAATTGTGTTTGCATTCGCAGCGGGTTCGATTGCATCGGTTGGACTTATTATGATGGGATATAGTTCAAATAATAAGTTCTCACTACTCGGCGGACTCCGCGCAATTGCGTCGAATATTGCCTATGAGATTCCACTTGTTATCACCGGGGCTTCAGTTATCTTATTTACCGGTACACTGCAGACAAGTGCAATTGTTGCACAGCAGAGTGAACCACTCATATCAATTGCTGGTGTAACAATCCCACAGTGGTTTGCATTCGTGAATCCATTCGCATTTGTTTTATTTGTGATTGCAAATCTCGCAGAAGTCGGCCGAAACCCATTTGACATTCCTGAGGCACCAACGGAGATTGTTGCGGGATATCAAACCGAGTACTCATCAGTATACTTTGTATTGATTTACCTTGGTGAATTTATTCATATTTTCCTTGGTGGTGCCATCGCGGCGACGTTATTCCTCGGTGGTCCTGCCGGTCCGGTTCTCCCGGGATTCATCTGGTTTACAATCAAAATCTGGTTGTTTTATTTCTTCACACAGTGGGTTCGATCGGCGATCCCACGACTTCGTGTTGATCAATTTCTTGATGTCGGTTGGAAGGGGATGCTTGTCCTCTCGTTCGCAAATCTGGCACTCACGGCCATCATCGTGGGAGTGATAGCATGATTGGACTGCTCAAATCAATGGCGACAACGATGAAGCATGCATTGGACGGAGAAACATTCACGGTTGAATATCCTGACGTCGCTCCAGAGGTCAGCCCTCGTTTCCGCGGGGTTCATAAATTCAGTCAAGAGCGCTGTATCTGGTGTCGACAATGTGAAAAAGTCTGCCCAAATGATACAATACAAATTGTACAGGATAATAAACGAAATGGCGAGCAGTATAATCTGCATATCGGACAGTGTATTTATTGTCGATTATGTGAGGAGGTCTGCCCCGTCGATGCAATCTTGTTGACACAGAATTTTGAGTTTACTGCAGATACAAAAGATGAGTTCGTCTACAATATGGAGCAACTCAAAAATGTTCCATGGTACAAGGATATCGATCCACTCAATTCCCGTGAACCAGACCGCGGTGGGTGGATTGATGAGGGAGCAGGTGAAGTCGATTATCAGTAATCACATTATGCGATCTCAATAGCTATCTCTTCATTCTCTTCTTTCTCTTGATTCCGCTTTAGATGAACTGTAATGTCTAATAATATTTTACTTCATATCGCGATTGCAATATAACAAACGAACTGAGTTATCAGTTTGCAGGCGCTAAGCCCCTGTGCTTAAGAAGCAAGTCATAGGCGAGCGAGGAGGCTTGGGATACGGTGCCGTCATCACTCAACCATTCATATGTATAGTCTGCATCCGTGAGAAACTTGACGACAAAATCGAACAGCGGTCGCTCTCCCGAGAGCAACATGGCTCGAACAACTGGGAGAAACAACGGCTGAACGTAGCCGAGTGCCATCAGCGAATCAGGCGGAAGCGCCACGACTTCTTGCACAAGCTCTCGAATTACTACGCTACCAAGTACGACTTAGTGGCTGTCGAGGACTTGATTGTAAAGTCGATACTAGAGTCGGCTGGCAACAGTCAGAACACAGCCTCAGCGGCGTGGGACACGTTCACCACGATGCTCGAATACAAGTGCAAGCGAGAGGGCACGCACTTTGTTGAGGTCGAGCCAGCGGGTACGATTAAAGAGTGCGCGTCGTGTGGCGTTGAATCAGACAAACCGAGTGGGTGCGCGAACACTCATGCCCTGCCTGCGGGTTCGAGATGGATAGAAATGCAAATTCCGCAATCAACATTTTGTCGCGTAGTTTTGAGAAACGAGGACTGGGACAGTTCGGAGACACAACGCCTGTCGAGACTGCGCTCCCTATATTCACTTCATCGAGCGCTTCCGACGTCGTGGATGTACAGCGCGTCGTGGAAACAGGAAGCCCCACCCTCACAGAAGCCACGTTAGCGGCTGGGTAGGGTGGGGTGTGGGGTAGTTCACACGATATGGAATGCTACCTTCACACATAGGTATATAAATAGAATATATTTTCTGCCATTACTCGCGAGACCTTCTCGAAATCTTCAAAAGGATACCTCAAGGAGACACGTACAATGGTTTATGAGACAATCGCATTTGTGCTGTTTGCGCTTGTAACAGTCGGATGCAGTTTAGGCGTCGTTCTCATGCAGGATGTGTGGCATTCCGCACTCTTGCTTGGGGGGGCGTTATTGAGCGTTGCAGTGCACTATGTAATGTTGCAAGCAGAGTTCCTCGCTGTGATGCAAATTCTTGTGTATGTTGGCGGGGTATTGATTCTTGTTACATTTGCTGTAATGCTGACCCGAACACAACCGGAGGGAAGTAACATATGACAACACGGCCAAAACTCAAACTTGGATCGCACCTGCTTCCAGGACTAGCTGCCATTGGACTGTTCATTGTGATGACTGCAGCATTCCTGTCTGCATCGTTCCCACAACCGCAGGGATTCCCTGCAGATGCAAATATTACTGCAAGCATCGGCTATGCAATGTTCAATCTCAACCTGGGTGATGTTGCCGGCGAGAGCTTCCTTGCTGCATTTATTATTATTGCTCTTACGCTTGATGTTGCACTTGATGGATCAATCCATCTTGCACGTCGTGAGTACTCTGACTCGGACACGTCAGTCATTACAGATGGTGGACGAAAGCTCAAAAATCATGTTTTTAATGAAGGTGATGACTAATGCTCACACCACAGTATTATCTTGTTCTCTCCGCAGCAGTATTTTGTACCGGATTATTCGGTATTCTGACGCGGCGGAACGCACTCTTATTTTTGATGTCTGTTGAACTGATGTTAAATGCCGCAAATATCAATCTCATTGCGTTCTCATATTTATGGGGTAATATTACTGGACAGACTTTTGGACTCTTTGTCATGGCGCTTGCCGCAGCAGAGGTCGCTATTGGTATTGGTATTATCCTCGTATTATATCGCAACTTCGATAACGTCGACGTTACCGACGCTACAACAATGAGGTGGTAATATGGTTGGAATATTTGATCTCGCGCCAGTAATCATCCTCCTGCCGTTTATCTCATTCCTCACGGCGCTTGCTATCGGAAATCGACTTCCAAAAGGCGGAGCGCTCACCGGAATTACCGCAACCGGTGGGTCATTACTAATCGCAATCGCGACCGCAGTCGCCGTTTCTGGAGGACGTGTCTATACTGCAACAATCTATACATGGGCTAGCGGTCTTGATGTGGTTAATCTAACCTTTGGTGTTCTCATCGACCCGCTCTCGGCAATGATGTTGGTCATTGTTACGCTTGTCTCATTCCTTGTTCATATATTCAGTCTTGGATACATGAATGACGAAGGCGAAGTCGGACTCCCCCGATATTATGCTGGACTTGGACTTTTCTCTGCATCAATGCTCGGCTTTGTCGTTGCCGATAACCTACTAATGGCATTTATGTTCTTTGAGCTTGTCGGGCTCTGCTCATATCTCCTTATTGGGTTTTGGTTTCGTGAACCAGGTCCGCCAAGCGCAGCAAAAAAGGCATTTCTTGTCACGCGATTTGGAGACTACTTCTTTCTTATTGGTGTGGTTGCTGTCTTTGCGACATTTGGAACGGCTGCATTTTCTGGCAGCGGGTCATTCCCGGCACTTGCAGAGGCAGCATTGCTTGGGGAGGCTGCTGAGTCTGTTCGGACATTCGGATTTGAACCACAGTTATGGTTCACAATTATCGGACTGTTGATCCTCGGCGGTGTCGTTGGGAAATCAGCACAATTCCCACTTCATACGTGGCTTCCAGATGCAATGGAGGGTCCAACACCCGTTTCAGCTCTTATTCATGCTGCGACAATGGTGGCCGCCGGTGTGTATCTCGTTGCACGGATGTATGGCTTCTACGCGCTTTCACCGACAGCACTTGCCGTAATTGCATTCTTTGGTGGATTCACAGCGCTTGTTGCTGCGACCATGGGTGTCGTCAAGCGTGAGATAAAACAGGTGCTTGCATACTCAACAATCTCACAATATGGCTATATTATGCTTGGTCTCGGTGGTGGTGGCTATGTTGCCGCTACATTCCATCTGATGACACATGCATTTTTCAAAGCGCTGTTATTCCTTGGTGCAGGATCAGTCATTATTGCAATGCATCATACCGAGGATATGTGGGAAATGGGTGGGCTGAAGAAGAAACTCCCAGTCACATATTATACTTTTGTCACTGGGTCACTTGCACTCGCTGGAATTATTCCTTTTGCTGGGTTTTGGTCGAAAGATGAGGTCCTTTATGAAACATTATTACATGGACTTGATGGAAACACAATCCTCCTTGCTGCGTATGCAATGGGACTCATCGCCGTGTTCTTCACTGGTTTCTATACCTTCCGGATGGTATTTCTGACCTTCCACGGTAACCCTCGATCGGAGACCGCTCGTGAACCAGAAAACGTCGGGATGAATATTAAGATTCCACTTACCATTCTTGGAATCCTCGCCGCAACAACTGGCTTCCTCAATATGACACCTGTTGCGAAACTAACTGGATTACATATTGAGTTCTTACATAAGTGGCTTGAGCATGGATTTACTGGTCTCACTGTTGAACACTATGGTGAACTCTTACACGATGTTGCTGGATACGGTGCAACTGGGATTGAATTAAGCCCAATCCTCCCTGGTGCGGTATCACTTGGATTGGCGCTTGCTGGATTCTTACTGGCATATCAACTATATAATGTCCCTGAGCCGGTCGCTCATACTGACCGCCTTGGTAGTCTCAAAACAATGGTATACAATAATTATTATCAAGACGAATATCAGGTCTGGATTGCAACAGGCTTCACACAACCGCTTGCTCGTGTTGCGAGCAAACTTGATCAAGGCGTCATTGACGGAGTCGTCAATGGCGTTTCTGGTGTAAGCTTATTTGCTGGTAGCCGAGTCAGACGGATTCAAACAGGTATTGTCAGCAATTATGCAGCATTACTGACGCTTGGACTCACGGCACTGCTTGTTGGGCTTGGGCTCATGGGAGGGTGGTTTGTATGATTATTGAACTACTCATTGCATTCACGTTTATTGCTGCACTGACCATCTTTGCCGTTCCAAACAGAGTTGCGGGTCGACTTGCTGCAATTGCAAGTGCGATTCCAATTCTTGGAAGCCTCTGGATGTGGGCACAATATGACGCGACCGGGAACGCTCTTCTTGGTGGGTCAATTGCATATGAGACGGATGTTATTTGGCTGACGCTTGGTGGGCTTGAACTCCACTGGTTCGTTGGTGTCGATGGAATCAGTCTTCCACTTGTTGTTCTCACAACTATCCTGACGATGCTTGCGATTGTCAGTGCATGGACACCAATTGACGAGCGACAATCCCAATTTTATGGACTGATGTTATTTATGGAGGCAAATCTTCTTGGTGTATTTACGGCGCTTGATTTCTTTGTTTGGTTTATTTTCTGGGAGGCTGTTTTGGTCCCGATGTACTTCCTTATCGGGGTCTGGGGAGGTCCGAATCGTCGATATGCGGCGATCAAGTTCTTTGTATATACGAATATTGCCTCACTCGCGATGTTTATTGGATTCATCGCATTGGTGTTTGGACTTGGTTCATCAGTCTCATCAATGCGACTTCCCGAAATCACACAGGCTCTTCGTGCGGGAAGTCTCACTGCATTCGGGGGGATTGATGCTGCGACGCTCAAACTTGTTGCCTTCATTGCAATGTTTGTTGGGTTTGCTGTCAAAGTACCAGTCGCGCCATTACACACATGGTTACCAGACGCTCATGTTGAAGCCCCAACCCCAGTGTCTGTGATGCTCGCGGGCGTTCTTCTCAAAATGGGCACCTATGCACTGCTTCGATATAACTTTACGATGATGCCTGATGTGGCAATCGATCTCGTTATTCCAATTGCGAGTATTGCTGTGATTAGCGTTATCTATGGTGCATTACTTGCACTTGCACAGCAAGATCTCAAACGTATCATTGCATATTCGTCAGTGTCATCGATGGGTTACGTAATCCTTGGACTTATTGCATACACAACATATGGCGTTGGTGGCGCAACATTCCAGATGGTGGCTCACGGACTTATCTCTGGATTGATGTTCATGTCTGTTGGAGTGATTTACAATATAACCCATACCCGTATGGTCGGCGATATGTCCGGTATTGCGGACCGTATGCCAGTTACTGCTGGCATTTTCATCGCAGGTGCATTTGGATATATGGGACTTCCGTTGATGGCTGGCTTCGCTGGTGAGTTCTTTATATTTAAAGGCGCATTCGCTTCAACAGTTCATACTGCAATGCCATTATTTACCGCAGCGGCGATGTTTGGGATTGTGATTGTTGCAGGATATCTCCTCTTTGCGATGCAACGAACACTCTTTGGACCATTTTCATTTGATGGTGAATATGAGATCACGACTGCTGCGATGCATGATATTGCGCCTCTTGCAGTGTTATTAGCTCTTGTTATTGCATTAGGCGTTGCACCTGACTTATTCTTCGGGATGATTCAAGAGGCAGTTACACCAATCCTCACGGGAGGTGGCGTCTAATGCCTGCATCAACGTTTTCAATGATCGATATAATTATCCTGCAGTCACAATCGGGGTTACCCTCTGGTATATTGGTGCTTACCCCAGTCATCCTTCTTGCAGCGACCGGGCTTATTCTATTGCTTATCGATACAATCTTTACCGAGGTATCGAGTGATTCGCTGTTGGCTGGAGTCTCTGCAATTGGATCACTGCTTGCATTCGGTATCACTGGATGGTTCCTTATCAGCGGACTTGGGCAACCACAGACGGGTGGTGCTATCACACTGTATGGTGATGCGCTCGTCGTCGATGGGCTGAGCCTGTTCTTTATGCTGATTTTCACTATTGTGACTACGATGGTTGCAGTTGCCTCGTATGATTATATTAGCGCTCAGCAATACAAGGCTGAATTCTACTCACTTATATTGTTTGCAGCAACGGGCATGGCATTAATGTCAATGTCAAACTCGCTTGCAACAGCATTCGTGAGTCTTGAACTTGCGTCACTTCCATCATATGCGCTTGTTTCGTTTCTTAAGGATGATCAGAGTAGCATTGAGGCTGGATTGAAATATCTCCTTATTGGGGCGTTATCATCGGCTGTATTTGTTTTTGGGATCAGTCTTGTCTATGCAGCCACCGGATCATTGCTTCTTAGTGACATTGCTAAATCGGTTGCAGAGACAGAACTGATCGGTGTACTTGGAATTGGTATATTGATGATTGCTGGCGGATTCGCATTTAAGACCGCATCCGTGCCGTTTCATTTCTGGGCGCCAGAAGCATACGAAGGCGCTCCAGCACCAATATCGGCGTTTCTTTCATCGGCGTCGAAGGCTGCCGGATTTGCTGTTGCCTTCCGCGTATTCGTTGAGGCGTTCCCGCTAGGTTCACTTCCGGTTGGAGTTGACTGGGTACTTGCATTCCAAGTGCTGGCTGTCGCGACAATGACGCTTGGCAACTTTGCGGCTGCAACCCAAGAAACAGTGAAACGAATGCTTGCATATTCATCAATCGGACACGCGGGATATGCCCTTATTGGTCTCGCAGCACTTTCAGCTGGTGGTCCGAACGGTGATGTGCTCGGGGCATCAATGGCGCATTTGTTCGTTTATGGATTTATGAATACTGGTGCATTCTTATTCATTGCACTTGTCGAGCACTGGGGTGTCGGTCGAACCTTTGAGGATTACAATGGACTGGTGACGCGTGCACCAATCGCTGTTGTTGCGATGACAGTGTTTCTATTCAGTCTTGCCGGACTTCCACCGTTCGGTGGATTTGTTTCAAAATATGCACTATTTTACTCAGCAATTGAATCTGGATTCTGGTGGCTTGCGGCTGTCGGTGCCGTTAATAGCGCGTTATCATTATTCTATTATAGTCGTGTGATACGAGCAATGTGGATTGAGTCACCGACACAAGATCTCTCCGCGCTTGACTCTCGCCCTATTGGGCTCTACGCTGCAGTTCTTTTCGCTGGAGTTGGGACCCTTATCCTACTGCCTGCATTCGGTCCCGTTGTTGAGACCGCACAAACCGTCGCAGCAGCGTTGTTCTAGCGCTTTTATTCTCTGTCCCTTCGTTATTGTAATTGAGGGCGCTAGCCCCTTTCCTCAGCGACCGGCAACGCCGCGAGCGGGGGATACAGCGCCTGCACGAGTTACCTGCGCATTCTCCACACGCTTACTACCTGCGGTCAGAAGGAAATAGTGCGACACTCACCACGACGACGGCGGTGTTCAAACATAACAAGAGGCGCGCACCGTCGCGTGTGGTTGGGTGTCCAACCGGTAGGAGTGGGACATTCCGAACCGCTCATAACCGGAAGCCGCCTGCGAAGCCTGGAGCCGATGTGTTCATGTCGAACATAAGCTCCAATACAGAGGCAGGAAACTCCCCTCAACAAGCGAGAGGTCAGTAGCCCCGAGCGCCGTAGGGTGGAGTAGTTCACCGCGATAATAACATAATTTCTGGTTTCGGCACCAACGGCTGGAAGTAATCTCTCTTATTATATTAAATGATTTATATTAATAATGGTTTTCTTGAGTAATCATACCATGACGGCAGTGTTTTAGCATCTGCGCTTAAATTATTACGCATGAATCGGCGGTTGCTACTTGGGTGTGGCCCTGCCGTCCATGATGCGGTCGAGCAGTTTATTGACCGATCTGGACATCTCACGATTGTCACACAGCATGAGACCGTTTTTGAATCATTCAATGGTGAGGATATCGATCATACGCAGGCAAATCCTGACGATTCGACGGTGTATCCTCCGACTGCCGATATGATATTTATCGCCAGTGACGAAGCCAAGCAAAATGCAATCACTGCTGAGACCGCTCGAACAGAGTTCCCAAACACGCACATCACGAGCTTTGTTCCCGCAACAGCCTCTCAGAAGATACGAGAGCGGATTAATTGTGTGAGTAATCACGTAATTGATGCTCGTCAAGCACTGGTAAGCCGATTTAACGATATACTGACACATCCAGGTGCTAGACAACTTCATCAGCTGTTCACAACGTTGCGTGATATTGACGACACTCTTGCGATTGTGATGCATGATGCTCCCGATCCGGATGCAATCGCGAGTGCGCTTGCGCTTGCGGAACTTGCCGATAATGCCGATATTGATGCTGATTTGTGTTATTATGGTTCAATTTCGCATCAAGAAAACCGTGCGTTAGTCAATCTACTTGATATTGATTTACTTAATTTTGAGAGAGAGACTGATGTTGAGGAATATGATAGTATTGCATTAGTTGATCACTCACGACCAGGAGTTAATGATGGACTTGCTCCCGATACTACGGTTGATATTGTTGTCGATCATCACCCACCGCGAGCGACGGTTGAGGCATCTTTTGTTGATATCCGTCGAAATGTCGGTGCGACAAGTACCATCTTCGCAGATTATCTCCGAAGAATAAATGCAGCACCAACTGAATCTGTCGCAACAGCGCTATTGTTTGGCATTCGAACTGATACAAATGACTTCGCAAGAGAGGTCTCCGCAGCAGATTTTGAGGCTGCTGCATGGTTATTGACGCATGCGAATCTTTCGACACTTGATAATGTTGAATCTCCACAGATGACTTCCGGCGTTCTTGAAACGCTCTCAAATGCGATTCAGAATCGCGATGTTCGTGGCAATGCACTTGCCTCGAATGTCGGGAGTATCACCGATCGTGACTCACTCGCGCAGGCAGCTGATCATGTATTGAATCTTAAGGGAGTAAAAATTGCTATTGTATATGGCTGGATTGATGATACGGTCTACCTTTCCGGGCGAGCACGCGGTGTTGATATTGATCTTGGCGAGACGCTTCGGAGTGCACTTGGAACTGTCGGAAGTGCTGGCGGGCACGCTGACCTAGCTGGTGCACAGATCCCACTTGATGCACTCAATTTAGCACAGGAAGAATCCACAGATGATCATTATGCAACTATCTCAGATGCAGTCTCAACACGAGTATTTGGAGCATTAGATAATAAAACGACCGTACTTGAGCCTGAGGAATCCGGGTCGACTGTTGAGCCGTTTCAGTTCCCACAAAAGACTCAATAATATCTATGAAGCAGGCGAAAGATGATTTCTTCCGACCTTCCCCGAGCGGAGTCGCCTGGAATTGACACCCGAATACCTTGCTGGTGTCACCTCGTTCATCATAATCCGATAACTCCCGTCGAGCGCTCACTGAGCGATTTTGAGAGGAATCGTATTTTCAAGCCGGCTCAGTCAGCAGTGAATTAAACTCATTAATCCGTGGTTTGAATCTTCTTACTGCATATTTCTGTAATTCATATGACGTGATAAAATTCCATATCAGATTCACCCTCGGGATTATATTCAAGATTTGAGGCAGTTATGTTGTCCCGTCAGTAAATCTCATATTATGATGATGAGTATGTTTTTTAGTACTGATTGACAATCGCCGTATCATGAGTGAGAAGGCGACTGTCAATGAGTATATGACACAAGATGTCCAGACTGTTTCGCCGACTGACACCGTTGCCGATGTCGCTCATCAAATTAAAAATAGTGCTGGTCATACTGGATTTCCTGTTTCGGAGGGTCGGACCGTCGAGGGAGTCGTGACCGCTTGTGATCTGTTATTAGTTGACGACGAAGCAGCTATCTTCACCGTCATGACCGAGGATATTATTGTTGCACATCCAGATATGGCGGTTGTTGATGCCGGACGGGTTATTCTTCGATCTGGTATTCAAAAGCTCCCTGTCGTTGATGATGCCGGGAATCTCGTCGGAATTATTTCGAACACCGATGTTGTTCGGTCACAGATTGAGCGTGCAACGCCAGAGAAGGTTGGAAAATTGATGCGGACGCTTGAACAAATTCATGGCATTTCAGTTGAACAGGAGCGCCGCTCAATCACACTTGATAATCTTGTTCCAACGCAAAGCCGTGTATATGGCGATGAACTTGAGGGACGACAATATGAGCTTGAACGTGGACTCGCAGAGCCTCTTGTTACAATTGACACTGCTGGTGCATTACTCCTTGCCGATGGACATCACCGTGTTATGGCTGCTACAGAAGTCGGAATTGATGAAATGGAGGCATATGTCATCATCGTCGATGACCCTGTTGAGTTGGGAATGCAGCGGACGGCAAAAAAAGAGGGTCTCTATTCGATTGATGATATCGAAATCGTTGAGTATGGACGACATCCACTTGTTGAGACCACGCGCCGACTACAGTAATAATGCTATCTGAGTGATATTCAGCCAAGCTGAATAACTGGGATTTTATATTTCAGTGGTTATGTCCCATTGCTTCACTCAGTGAGACACCAAAGCGATCTTCAAACAATGATTCCATTTTATCATTGCGTTCTTCAAGATCTGCTGGTGTGTCACCTTCACCGTGATGGACAACAGCATGCGATTGTTGTGCGAATGACTGAATAATCAGATCACAAACAACTGCGATCGAGTCCTCTCCCTGTTCGGTGAACATATCTGGAAGACCAGCAGGGAGTTCAACAGTTTCAGTATTCCCGTCCGGGTCTTCAATAGTATAGGTTTCTGTTGCAACCATACTACATCACAATAGCCAGTACATAAGGGTCTGTGGGACGGCGATTGGTTATTTTATGTGAGGAATTTCACATGTAATCCTCACGTCCTCAACTTCACCTACGATTACAGCCATCAATCATCACTTTCGACGGCTGCCACATCAGTGTCGACTGTTGTTGCTTGATTCTGCTCAAGATCTTCAAGATATTCATCAACGTCAAGAGCAGCCTTCACACCCATGCCGCCAGCAGTCGCTGCCTGTTGATAGTGATAATCAACAACATCTCCTGCCGCAAAGATACCAGGTGCATCTGTCTTAGTCTGTCCCCCACCGTCACCACCTGCGGCATCAAGATATCCACGGTCATCAAGGGACACACCAGTATTGTGAAGATACTCAGTATTCGGTGTATGCCCAATTGCATAAAACACTGCTCCGACATCAAACTCAAACGTCTCCGTCTCTGGGTCATCAAGTTTTTCACTTGGGTAGCCTTCGGGATGTCGAACAAGTGTTGTATAATCAACACCGTCTTCACGCGTCCCATGTAATTCAATTAATTCAGTGTTCCGCATAATCTCAACATCACCGTTATCGACATGCTCCATTATCCGGTCAACCCAGTAATCTTCAGCTCGGAATTCCTCACGACGATGAACGATATAGACCGTTGAAGCGAATTTTGTGAGGAAACTAGCCTCCTCCATCGCAGCATCACCACCACCAACAACCATGATTTCTTCTCCACGGAAGAATGCTCCATCACAAGTCGCACATGTCGAAAGTCCGTATCCCATCAACTCATCCTCACCGGGAATACCGAGCGTCCGCGCGGATGCGCCTGATGCAACAATTAATGCATCTGTTGTGTATGTATCACCGTTAGATATATTCAAAATAACTGGTTGCTCATCATCGTTGACCGTCTCAACAACGCCATGACGGATATCTGCTCCAAAGCGTTCTGCTTGTGATTTCATATTTTGAATAAGCTCGGGTCCAGAAATACCCTCAGGGAATCCAGGGTAATTCTCAACCTCAGTGGTCAATGTAAGTTGCCCTCCAGGTTCATCACCCTCAAGCACCAGCGGATCATTGTTAGCTCGCCCAGCGTATATTGCCGCTGAAAGACCAGCAATTCCTGATCCGGCAATCACTAGCCGCCGGTGCTCAACAGACTCGTCAGTCTGTGCTGTCATATATACACTAATATTTGACTGACCCACCCTTTTAATCTTCGCTGTTGTGTGTGGGTCGCGCCAAATAGAAATGTATAGAGCATGCAATATTATAATATAGCTCACTCTTCCATCGACAGGATTTATGCTAATCTTCCGTCTTTTGTAGGTGTGTGTATTATTTTATATTCGTGCGATGGTCCTTTGTGCTCGAGCGATAACGGCTAATATGACCGCTGAATTGATTGCAAAAACAGATCAGTATGAGCGAATGCTCGCAGACGCACTTGAAGTGGCAGAAATCGCAGTTCCAAAGACAACCCCACTTGGTCGTGCAGCTCACGAGACGCGTGAGATGGCTCGCTCATATCTTGAGGATGGTCGGCATTTCAGGACAGTTGATGACCCTGTCAATGCACTCGCAGCGTTTTCGTATGGATATGGCTGGCTCGATGCTGGTGTTCGGATTGGATTATTTAATATTCCTGCAGAATCAGACCTATTTACCACCTCGTGAATCGCCTCGGGGGTCAAGGATCGAAGTCGTTGTAATGCTCCACCTGTAGACCAGATACGGTCTCCTCAAAGTCACTATCTCGTTCTTGACATCCTCCCATGCTCAATTCGTTGGATTCTCTGTTGAAACTGTATGTGATTCCATTTTTGACATTATTCATTGATTATTCACTCGATATATTGTCTCTTCATTATTATCTTGCACTTCGATTCCAATCTCATCAAGACTATCCCGAAGTTCATCTGCTCGGTCATAATTCCCTGCCTCTCGCTCTGTCTCACGAACATCTAATATGAGTTCAATAAGTTCTTCAGCAATCTCAACCGTCCCATCACCAGTGGGTTGATCGCCAAACTTGAGTCCACATACCTCTCCACCAAGCGCTTCGAACGCTTCAATTGCCATATATAAACCACGATAATCATATCGTTCTTGTGAGTCGAGATGTCGATTTACGCTTGTTGCGAGCTTCAGAAGGGAAGCTATTGCTTCTCGAACGTTGAAATCATTATTCATTGCGCTGGTGAATGATGACTTTGTTTCTGAGACACTCGATCGAAGAGACTCATCTTCAACGATTGCATATGCATCAGTGCTATTGGATGCATCGACAGCCATCTCATACGCACGATTAAGCCGGTCCCATCGCTCAGTTGCCTCTGCAAGTTCGGATTGACCAAGTGTTTGCTCACTTCGGTATGCCGTTGCGAGATAAAACATTCTAATCACATTGACACCATGCTCATCGAGTGCCTGCTTAATAGTGAGAATATTACCAATACTTGAGGACATCTTATCACCCGCTGACTGGAGTAACCCGACATGAAGCCAGTATCGAGCAAACTGTTGGTCAGTTGCTGCCTCACTTTGTGCGACTTCATTCTCATGATGCGGAAACATAAGATCACGCCCTCCAACATGAATATCTAATGTCTCATCCAGATGATCCATCGACATCGCCGAACATTCAATATGCCATCCTGGTCGCCCTTCTCCCCATGGTGCATTCCATGTCTGCCCATGAGTGGTCTCAAGTTGATCAAGTTCTTCTGACCGGTGCTCGTTCAGATCATCTGGCTTGACACCACCAGCTTTCCATAACGCAAAGTCGGCTGGATGTCGTTTTTCAGCACGTTCATCGGCGGGAGTCTGTGCTTCCATTTCATCGAGTTGTTGGTTTGAAAGGTCACCATATCCATCAAACGCGGTAACATCAAAGTAGACAGATCCATTTGCTTCATATGCATATCCATCATCAAGTAAGGATTCAACAAGGTCGATAATTGTCGGAATATGCTCAGAAACGCGTGGATAAACCGTTGCTCGCTTGAGATTCAGTCCACGCATATCTTGAATCACACTATTTGTGAAGTGGTCTGCAACAGTCGCCTCAGTCTCACCGAGTTCGTCCTCACCGATCCGAGCAACAATCTTCTCATTGACATCGGTGAAGTTCTCTACGTGCCGGACAGTATAACCCTGATACTCGAGCCAGCGATGCATTATATCTGCATGTACCCACAATCTGGCATGTCCCAAATGCGCGTGGTCCGAGACAGTGAGCCCACAGACGTATAACAGCACTTCATCACCACGTGGTTCAAACTCTTCGCGTTCGCCCGTTAGAGTGTTTGTCACGGACAATGTCATTGATATGGGGTACTCACGTCGATGGTTTCAACTCGTCGGAATAACTGTCAATGCGGCTTCGACACTCCGAAGTGCGCTTGCACCCTTACGACGTGGAACAATGACAATGAACATATCTTGCAGAGTCCCAGCCGCTTTGATATTGATATCCTCCATTTGGACGCGTTCAATTGCAGTTGTGAACCCTGATATGGTCATATCGGGAACGGTATCAACAATGATAGCAGATAACTGTCCATCAGCTGTAATGATAAATTCACTATTAAGACGCAGTAAAATATCAACGCTTGCTTCGCCTTGCTTTTGAACCATATCGTGGGTATCACTCACGATATCAACACCGTGATGCATTCGAATCGGTATATCAGACTCTCCAACTGTGGTGAACTTATTGAGACTATCGCCGAATCGACGAAGGGCTCGTGCAACTGAGTCGATATCTCCCTCAAGATCAAGAAACGATGCCGCAGCACGATAATTAATGATATCAGCACGTAATGCAGTGACAAGCCAAGGATGAGCACGGGCAGCAGCGCGTGTCTCAGCAGCAAGTGACATACCGGTATATTATGCAGCGGTCGGATAGATGTACCGTCTATAGAGACCAAACGTCACAATCAGCATTTTCCTCGTGGTCATGAGAGGTTAAGACGAGATAGTCTGAAAAACACGCCTGTTAAGATTGCATTCTCTCTGTTCACACTGCTTGACTCATCCGATATCGTGGATTCAATGCATGCCTCAGCGGGAGGCAATGAATGCAAAGCGCGTCGTTGAATTAGGAAGCCTGGGGCTTGACCCGGTGTGAGTTCACATCCCAGAAACAATGCTCACATTCTGACGGAAGCGATCTATGCCAGCGGAGTAAGGTGGAGTCATTCACCCAGGGAAGCCATCATATTATGTTATATGTATAACGGAAAATCAAAATAATCTCCAAGAGAACCCGAAGTAAATAAGAGGACGCTAGTTGAAATATTCACATATGCAAGCCCTCGTCATTGTAGCACACGGGTCACATCTTAACCCCGATTCGTCGACTCCAACACACCAACATGCAGACACAATCCGTGCAAGCGGCGCTTTTGATGAGGTTAGAACTGGGTTTTGGAAAGAAGAGCCATCACTTCGAGAGGTGCTTCGAACCGTTGAAGCCGATGAGATCTATCTGGTTCCGCTATTTATTAGCGAAGGCTACTTTACAGAGCAAGTTATCCCTCGTGAACTTCGATTAGACGGCTGGGATGTTTCTGAGTGGAACTCTGATGGGCTAAGTGCTGATACAGCAACGCTCGAAGCGACTGATACTGGTCAGACGATCCATTATTGCGGTCCTGTTGGGACGCATGAAGCAATGACTGACGTACTTGTCCGACGTGCTGAAACCGTCACAGGTGATCCATCCGTTGGCGATGAATGCGGGTTCGCAGTTGTCGGTCATGGAACCGAGCGGAATGAAAATTCTGCAAAAGCAATCGAGTACCATGCTGATCGTGTTCGTGATCTTGACCGATTTGATGAGGTCCAAGCACTCTATATGGATGAGGATCCTGAAGTGGATGATGTAACTGACTTCTTTGATACCACTGATATTGTTGTTGTCCCATTATTTGTCGCGGATGGATTCCACACACAAGAGGATATTCCAGAGGATATGGGTCTAACAGATGATTATCGAACAGGATATGATGTGCCTGCAACTGTGGATGATTATCGCATCTGGTATGCAGGCGCCGTTGGAACAGAGGGGCTCACAGCAGATGTGATTCTTGAGCGTGCTGCTGATGCCGGGGCAGACATTTCAACAGCAATTGAAACGGTCCGTGAGCAGACTCGCGAAACAACACTCGCGGATGATTAAGGTACCAGGCACCGTCAGCAAAGCGTTGATAGCCCATCTTGTCAATGTAAAGGATCAAATCAATTTTGATGGACTTTGCGTTACCGCTGTGGATGGGGGTTACCGAATTGAGACCCCTTCGGTTGAAACGCCTACACTCACACATACAGATTTACTCAATTATGTCACAACTGAAGAAGTCGCCCCCTATGTGACAAACTGGTATTACTGGGAATCAACCCTCTCAGAGTTGGGTCGTCACCGCCGGGCGTTCCTTCGACGTGCAGAAGGTGCACATAAAAACGATGTCCCAACGCGATATAGAGCTCTTCGTTCAGATGATGGATGTCTGACTGAGTGGGGAGAGATACAAGTGACAGCAATACTCGATAATCGGGGTCATCGTCACTATGATATCCGACATCAAGATGATGCAAAGGTTGCACCCGAAACGCTTGAAACACATACGGACCCCCGTGATGCCCGTGAGATCTCGACATATGATGATCGCGGCCGGTATCGACCACTACAGACAGCACCATCACTCCAAACAGGATGGGTATTCCCGAATCTTGATGCACGCGATGCAGTTGAAACGATCAATTTTCTATATCCGGCTTCAATTCCTAATTGGAATCTTGAACGCAACGGCGAGCTTGATATCACACATTGGCGTGAGACGGTTGAGCGCCAAACTGGCATCTATGGTGTTGTTGAAGAACTCCCCCGATCTGCTGTTGAGTGGGTCGCAGAAGCCTGTTGCGTAGACTCACAGTGTCTTAAACGTCGTGAGTGGCAATATACTGATGATGATCAACTAGAGGCTGATGGTGGGACAGGAACATTTCCCTGTCGAGAACCCTGTTCGCTTGTCATCGCAGCATCACGTCGATGGACAAAGCTTGAAGAAGAGAATGAGCGAACCTATGAGTTTGATTTGACACCATCTGAAAAGGACCAACTCGAAGCCATTATTGATGCTGTTGCTGACGGTCGTACTGATGAGATCAGAGAAGCCGATGTATATGAAGGAGCGAATCAATATCGGACTCGGTTCCTCCGTGCGAAGCGGATTGATGATGAGGGCCGTCTCTCAGGCACACCAACAGAACCATTAGCAGAATCGTCAACGAATGATGAGCAACAGACTGTCATGGATGACGCTGACAATGATGTGGCAACATCTGGAAATGAACCACATGATGGTGCTGATCACAGTAGTCAATCGGCTGAAGCTAACGGAGAAGCCAGTAAAGACGAATAAGACAGCTCAGAATCTCAATCTGATACATCTTTGAGATGTGTGAGTCATTATTTATCTATATATCGAGCAGTAATCCAAGTGCGACCGCAACCACCACACCAAAAACAGTTCCGACCAACAGCACTGTAACTGAATTTGGGATAATTATCGCAATACTAACCGCAATAAAGAGTGCAATGACCGACAGTCCACCTACGGCAGCAATCCCGCCAATTTCGGTCCCAATGTTGTTCTGACTTCGAATCCATTTCCACCCACGAGTGAGGATTGTGTTATCTTCAGTGTCAGATGCTTCTTTATTTTCACCTGCCTCTGTTGTTTCATCGACGTTCGATTCTGGCGCCGCAATTGTCACAGTAACGCAGTCGGTCTTAGAGCCATATCCTGATGCAACGGTAAGCTCCCCCTCAATTGGATATTGATGAGGAGATACGCGAACGCCAACCCGGCGATTATCATCCGCTTTGACATAGTGATTGACCTCAGGCAATCGTGCTCCCTGCGACAGTTTTTCATCAAATCGGAGGTGAACATGCACAGATTCACCCATATTTTGTAGCTCGATATCGAAATTCTCACGAGCGCTAAATGCATCAGGTGCATCAACTGCATATAGCTTCCCAGCGTTCAGCCGGATCGTGAGCGGTTCTGTCACGAAATGGCTGACGGTGCCCGCTGCTAAAAACGTTTAGGTCATAAGCCGATCTGTTGAATGAAATTGCAGAATTTTAACCTTCACACACGATCGTATCGATTTGGCGGCACATATCATACCCTCTATTGACTCACTCTTCACGCATATCCGGTGGAAGTAAGTTTGGAATTCCATCTTCGATTGGGTATACTTCACCAGTCTCTTTTCCAATGAGTCGCCCTTCGATGATTTCCTCACCATCGCGTTCATCTACCTCAAGTTCGAGCTCACTCTTGTCAAGAGGGTCACAGAGGATATCCATCAGTGACTCTTTCATCGATAACAGCGAGGATTGCGGTGGTAAAAAGACTACGGGTTCTTGCTTTCTTTAGATCCTCTCTGGACCAGTAGGCTTCTCTCTCAATTTATCGTAACTATGCATCGATATCGAATGGATTGACCAACTCAATCGTCTCAGCACGGTCTGGTCCAACGCCAATCGCGTAAATCGGAGTGTCGAGCTCGTTTGTGAGATATTCAAGATACTGCTGTGCATTTGCCGGAATCGCCTCGTATCCTTCGGTTGCGACATTACTCCATGCAACACTATCCCATGGATCAAATGATCGAAGATTTGGCTCGCATTCTGCCCATCTTTCTGTTGTTGCTGGTATTGTGAATTGCTCCTCGCCATTGAGGTCATATGAGTGACCAACACAGACTTCATCAAGTCCAGCGAGCACATCAATATGATTTATTACAAGTCCTGTGAATCCATTTGATCGCGTTGCATGTCGGAGCATTGGAATATCAAGCCATCCGATTCTTCGGGGACGTCCAGTTACTGTTCCGAATTCACCGCCCTTCTCCCGGATATGATCTGCAAGCGCCTCATCAGTACCTGTTAACTCTGTTGGGAGCGGTCCGGTTCCGACTCGCGAGAGATATGCTTTGATGATTCCAACAACCTCTCCCTGACCAATAACTGTTGGACTGATACCTGTCCCAGTTGCTGCCCCACCCGCTGTTGGGTTTGATGAGGTAACATACGGGTAAATTCCATGATCAATATCAATCGATGTCCCCTGTGCACCTTCGAATAGAATCGTTGAGTCATGATTGAGGTGCTCGTTGAGGAACTCACCCGCGTTGACTGTCATATCTTCCTCAGTCAGTCGCTTCCCCAGTTGACGATATTCAGAAAACAGCGATTCAACATCAAATGCCTCACTCGTGTCAACCCCAAATATATTCTCGGCGAGTGCACGCTTCTGGGGGACGACATACTCAAGTCGATCTCGAAGGACACTTGGGTCAAGTAAGTCTCCAACACGGACTCCTCGTCGACCCACCTTATCTTCATACGTCGGTCCAATTCCGCGACCAGTCGTCCCAGCCTCAAGATCGGAGTCTGATTTAGCGTCTTCTTCAATTCCATCAAGAACCCGATGATATGGCATAATGACATGTGCACGGCGAGCAACACGGACATCTGGTGTGAGCCCGCGCTCACGGAGGTCATCGATCTCGGAAAATAGTGTTTTAAGATTGATGACACATCCATTGCCTAGCACACCAATCTTGTCTCGGACTGCCCCGCTCGGAACCAACGACAACTTATACTCATCACCGTCTTCAACAACGGTGTGGCCCGCATTGTCGCCGCCTTGATACCGTGCGACGACATCGGCGCCGCCTCCCCATAAATCAACGAGCGCACCTTTGCCCTCGTCTCCCAATTGGGAGCCGACGATTGTAACGGTCATATACGGTGATTCTACATGCCAGTTGAAACCCATTACGACTTCATCTATCGATGAGTGAAAGAGTCTCACTCATCTAGCAGTTGTCCTAAAGTACCACGAGTCGGGTGACGCGTGAAACTCTCGCTGTGTTCTTTAGATTATATTCTGTCTAGTATGAAATTTGATTCAGCTGTTTGCCCGACTGTCTGCGTCGGTTTAATCGTGTCTGAAGCAACGCCGACCGGTGAAAACCATCGGTATATCATGCTCCTCACAGGCAGCGATCACCTCATCATCGTTTACCGATCCTCCAGGCTGAATCACAGCCTCAATGTCGGCGTCAGCAGCGGTTTCAACGCCATCGGGGAATGGAAAAAACGCATCGGAAGCCATTATACTCCCCGCTGGTCCCCCGTCTTCAGCGTGTTCTGTGGCTTTCATCACTGCTAATCGAACAGCATCAACACGCGATACCTGCCCCATCCCAATACCGACAGTTTCGGTTCCATCCGCAAGAATAATTCCATTTGACTTGACATGTTTTAGTACACGCCATGCGAATTCCATCGTTGTCAGTTGCTCTTCTGTTGGCTCAACACTGGTGACCACTTCAAGATCATCTCGTGACGGCGCCCATGTATCCTGTTCTTGCAGCAACCGTCCTCCAATAAGCGGTTTCGATATTATTGATTGTTGATCACTGGTTTTTTCTGATTCATCAATAGAATCCACCTCAAGAACCCGAAGGTCCTCACGCTCTCTGAGCATATCAATCGCATTATCAGTGTATCCCGGAGCAACTACCACCTCTTTGAATGATTCAATAATCGCTCCAGCGGTTGCAGCATCGCATGTTCGGTTTAACGCGACGATGCCACCAAATGCACTCATTGGGTCAGTGGCTAGTGCATCTGCATATGCATCTGTTAGTGTCTCAGCAGTTGCACATCCTGCAGGGTTTGTATGCTTGATTACCGCTGCGGCTGGCTTCTTGAATTCCTGTACTAACCGTAATGCAGCATCAGCATCATTATAATTATTATATGAGAGTGCTTTCGCCCCGTGATTCAATTGTGGTGCCCTCACAACACTTGGCTCAGACGCAGTCATATCAGCATACACAGCGGCTGATTGATGTGGATTCTCTCCATACCGCAGTGCATCTACGCGATCACTTGATATGTGTCTTTTTTCGGGGAACTGATCAGCATCATCGATCTCAATGGAAACCGTTGGTGGTGTCTTCGAGTGATCGATTGTGACTTTATCATGACTAAATAGTCGAATCGCACGCGGATATGCAATGAATTCTGCCGTGGTGCGCACCCGCTGTTTTAATGTAGAAGGATCATCATCGGTTCGAACTGGAACAGACTCCTGGGTAATAATCGGACCATCATCGACAGCCTCTGTGACGAGATGCACAGTGCATCCTGTGACCCGAACATCAGCCTCAAGTACTCGCTCATGCGCGTTCAACCCTGGAAATGCTGGAAGTAACGATGGATGCACATTTAATACTGGTGGCGTTGACTCAATGAACCTCTCAGTGAGAACTCGCATGTATCCATCAAGACAAATAATGTCGATATCGTACTGCCCGAGGGCATCGAGAATACGCTCTTCATGCTTTTCTCTGGATTGTTTATCTGGTCGTTCAATGACTCCAGTCTGAACTTCACGCGCGGAAGCCGCATCGAGCACGGGCGCGTCCGCATCATTTGTCAGGATCACTTCGACTGTCGCGTCTCCGGGCGATTGATCCGCGATATGCAAGAGATTTCGACCGTGATTACTCGCTAACCCGGCAATCGTGAGCATAATCGTCGGAGTTCACGCAGGTTGTAAGTCAGTTCCGGTCTCGTCATCATACATATAAAACCGAATGTAATTATCATCTGTATTGAGCGAATTTCATCAACCTGTATGTATACTGGCGCTGACCGAGACAAGAATATCTCATAGGCCGTCTAGAAACTTGACTGGAGTAGTTGGCATGAGACTAACTACGGCATAGATGCGGTAGTATGTCTGTGGATGGCTGGTGAATCGCCTGCAGCGGCTTACTTGCTATGTGTGAACGATAAATAATAGATCGTCTCCTCTGTGACTGCAAAGCGTGCCATAGGTATAGATAAGTTAGTGGACTCGTGGCAATTCATGCCGATATTGTATCAGCAGCATCGACATCCTTTTTGAGATACCACCGGCATCTCAGCACATGGATAATCTTTCACGTGATAACCCACTTGCAGCGGTCTCACCGCTTGATGGGCGATATTCATCGCGGACTGCGCCACTTGTCTCACATACAAGTGAAGCAGCACTCATGCGTACCAGACTCCGTGTTGAGATTGAGTATCTCTATGCACTTGATGCGCTTGAGCCAATCTCATTTTCATTAGATCCATCTGATCGTGATACCCTCAAGACAACTGTCAATTCCTTTGATGGCGATGATGCGGCAATGATCAAACAAATTGAGGTCGAGGGTGCGGCAGGCTATAGCGCGACCAATCACGATGTTAAAGCGATTGAATACTTCCTCCGAATACAGACACCATCATATATTCACCCGTGGATTCATTTTGGACTCACCTCAGAGGATATTAATAATCTATCTCACCGACTTCTAATACGCTCAGGCGTGAAGAACGTACTCGTGCCAGCGCTGAGGTCACTTCGTGATGAATTAGTGTCGCTTGCACAGGAGTATCGAAAGACGCCAATGCTGGCTCAAACACACGGGCAACCAGCGACCCCGACCACATTTGGAAAGGAGATGGCAGTTTATGCAACGCGTATCGGGACGGCTATTGGTCGGATTACAGATGCGAATGATACATTGACAGGTAAACTCGCTGGGGCTTCAGGAACATATGCTGCACATGCTGCTGCTTACCCCGATGTCGACTGGCGAGCGTTTGCACAGTCGTTTGTCACTGATCTTGGTCTCAATCATGTTAAATTGTCTACGCAGATCAATCCATGTGATGATCTAGCAGCATTATTTGATGCACTCTGCGGCGTAAATAATATGATTATTGATTTAGATCGTGATGCATGGCTGTATATTTCTAATCGATATCTTGGTCAGCAAACAACCGCTGGAGAGACTGGGTCATCAACGATGCCACATAAGGTTAATCCGATTGACTTTGAGAATGCAGAAGGTAATCTTTCAAAAGCTACCTCTGATCTCCGATTTCTTGCTGATTATATTACCAACTCACGACTTCAACGTGACCTTTCAGACTCAACTGTCAAACGCAACATTGGTGCTGGATTCGCACATGCTCTCATTGGATATAAAAAGACGACTGATGGGCTTCAGAAAGTGGTTCCAAACCAAACAGTAATGCAATCAGAACTTGAATCACATCCAGAACTAATCGGAGAGGCGGTCCAGACAATCCTTCGACGTGAGGGTGATGTCGATGCATATGAACGCGTAAAGGAACTCACGCGTGGAGAAGATGTTGCACTGACAGATTTTCACGATCTTTTTGCGTCACTGTCAGTGTCAGAGTCTGTTCGTGACGAACTACAGGCGCTATCACCACTGACCTACACTGGATACGCGAGTGAACTTGTTGATGAAGTCGATGAAACTACTGACGCTGATGCACAGGACTCATATTCATGATATCAATTTGATATGAGCTATCAAGCTGGCAGCACGACACGTGCCTATGTGTGTTCGATCATGATCTCTGAACATACGAAATCAATTTTTACTCAGAATAAAAGAAATCTTTTGTACACTGACTGTTTCAAGCATATATGCAAGCTATCGCAGTTTCACGCGATTCTAAGGGGCCAATTTGTATTGAAAAGCCTCGACCTGAGCCAGAACCAGGCGAGGCGCTCATCCGAACGCTCCGGGTTGGTATCGACGGAACCGATCATGAGATAATTGCTGGGTCCTACGGTGAGTATCCTGCTGATGAGGACCATCTTGTCCTCGGACATGAGGCAGTCGGTGTGGTTGAGGATCCAGGAACAACCGGTCTTGAACGTGGCGAAGTCGTAGCCCCAATAGTTCGACGCTCCCCAAATGGAGAATCTGTATATTTTGACCGTGGTGAACCAGACATGGCGCCTGAAGGCTCATATCATGAACGTGGCATTATCGGGTCTCATGGCTACTTTTCTGAGTTCTTTACCTCACAAGCGCAGCATCTTGTTTCAATTCCATCATCGTTGGCTCAGGTTGGCTTTCTTGTTGAACCGCTCTCAGTCGTAAACAAAGCTATTGAACTCGCAACCGCTTCACGATCATCATTTACCTGGGAGCCAACATCAGCACTCGTCTTAGGCAATGGTAGTCTTGGATTACTGATGCTTGCTCATATTACTTCGACAGACACCTATGAGCGGTGTTATTGTCTTGGGCGTCGTGACCGACCAGATCCGACGATTGACATTATCGAGCGACTTGGTGCAACATATGTTGACTCTCGAAAAACCCCTGTCGATATGATTCCGTCTACATATGAATCGATGGACTTCATTTGTGAAGCGACCGGGCATGCTCCACATGCGTTCAAAACGATTGATGCACTAGCGCCAAACGGTGTTGGTGCTTTGCTTGGAGTTCCTGAGTCATCAAGCTTTGAAATCGATGGCGGAGCGCTTCATAATGAACTTGTATTGCATAATAAAGCGCTCATCGGCAGTGTAAACTCAAATATAACTCACTTTAAGACAGCGAGCGATGATCTCCAAACATTTCCAGAATGGTTTATTGATTCGCTTATCACCGACGTATATCCACTCTCGGAGTTTCGATATGCATTCGATAATAACGACGACACCACTATAAAAACAGCCGTGCAACTCAGCGCATATGAAGAACGTTGATGATCTTATCGAAAATGCAGCTGAACTTGCTGAACGAGGGCTCTCAAAAGGTGAAATTGCTGATGAATTAAATGTCTCACGAGAAACAGCTAGTTGGCTTGTTGAACGAAGTCAGCCAACCGATAACAGCCAATCGTCATCAGCGAACAATCCGACAGAAGCACATGATATTCACGTTGATTGGAGTGCTGTTGGGCGTGACTCAAAACGGCTTACCTATATTGGACAAGCGATGGCTGATTTATTAATGAAGGAGGGTGAAGCGGTTGATCTAACAATTGGGATTGAAAAAGCGGGTGCATCACTCTCGACCGTTGTTGCTCAAGAACTTGATACAGATCTTGGGTCATATGCACCTGCAAAGCACCAATGGGACGAAGGGGATATCAATGAACTTGGTGGATCATTCTCGCGGAACTTTGCACAGATTCGTGATCGTGACTGCTACATTGTCGATGATACAATTACTTCTGGCACAACGATGCAAGAGACAATTGACGCGATTCGTGATGCCGGTGGTCGACCTGTTGCATGTGTTGTTGTTGTTGATAAACAGGGCGTCGATTCACTAGCCGACGTCCCTGTGTATTCACTTATTGATGTTGTCCGTGTCGATAGTGACACTAATGACCGTGACATATCCAATAAATCAAATTCGGCGCCACCTGATATATGAATTACTTCGAGTAATCAATTCGTGAGTACACCGAGAGAATGTCCCAGATCGAATCAACGTTGACACAATCCCTTTGTTATCTGAATTCATATAATAAGATATGACGTTTCAGCCTGGTTCTGAACTGAGCGATGAGGAGATCACGACCCGCGTCAATGAGACAATTGCGGATAATGATATTGCCCTCTTCATGAAAGGGAATCGACTGATGCCGCAGTGTGGGTACTCACAGCGAGCGGTTAATCTCATTTCACAACACGTCGAGGAGTTCGAGACGATTGATGTCCTTCCTGCGCTCGACCAATATCGAAGTGCACTCGAGGATCACAGTGGGTGGGAAACGATTCCGCAAACATATGTTGACGGTGAATTCATTGGCGGTAGTGATATTCTTGCTGAACTTGATGAACGCGGTGAACTCGCAGAAAAACTTGGTTTCGATGACTGAACCCAGTCGGATGAGTATATAATTTAGCAAAATCAGAATTATATGCTAAAACAAGTATGCATATAACTCTCTCGCACATTATATAAGTGCGGGACCCATATCATTGAATAGGTACCAACGTCGCGTTTTTTCATCTCGCACGGGTACCCGAAACGCAACTATGTCAGGCCGTGTATACCGACTCCACTCGACACTAGAACTGCCACTCGAAGACGTCGAAGCGTTTCTAAACGGTGACCCGGACCTGCCCACCGAGATTGAATCAATTGAATTAACGCGTCGAAATAATACACTCATTCTGAAAGCCGTTGCTGCTGATGACAACCTCAGTAAGTACACACCAACTGCACAATTGAAAGCAAGTGTTACAGAAAATCGTGTGTATGAAGAAGAGCCACCCCGTGGCGGTAATCCACGGTGGACTGATGAAGAAGAAGAAGAGATTCCATCAGAGTTGGTTGAATTTGCTTGCTTCAAGGGTGACCGAGAGACAGTCCTTCAAAATACTGCACTCCAGTACCCGATGTTTCGCGTCTTCCGTCAGATTTCCCTTCTTGCAGAGAAGGGGACGCTTACTGCGATTACTGAGATAAATGAGGAACTTTCCGCTCATCGAATCGTTGAAGGTGAAGAGCGACCAGCGACGATCGAAGTCGTTGAAAACCCCTCACAGAATGAAAATGGATCTGGCGGTGTAGACTGGCGTGATAACAAGTTCATCAGTGATTAATTGATTATTGCAGGTCCCGACAACCATCGCTTCGTACTGAACCGTTAATTACCTGTCACAAAACCTACTATCATATCCTGAACTGGATGTGCTGAGGTAGGTTGAGGACAGTACCAACTCGGATGTATGCCTCTGACATTACTAAACAATATTATTATTTACTTATCTGGTATCATTAGTCGGTGAGTATTTTTCACCTGTCTGCACAAGACAACGTATGTTCGAGCAGCGTGGTCAGAATAGACAGAATACAGCTCAGATCCCAGCAAAAACATCAGTGTCAGCTACACCACAAGAGTGTGCTGTGACTGCTGTGACTGCTGGTGTCAATGCGGCACATCCCGATCAAGTTCTCTCAGAAACACTCACACGCGAAGGCGATATACTCTCAATTGCTAATAACCAGTACGATCTATCTAAGTATGAGGAAGTGAGTATTATTGGTGGTGGTAATGCTGCTGGTCGTATTACACAATATCTAACGACAATCGTTGATGATCACCTCACCGGTGGAATTGTCATTACAGATGATCCTGTTGATGCTGATCCAGTCAATGTTGTTACCGGAACCCACCCACTTCCAAGTCGTTCAAATATTACGGCTGCCGAGCAGATGCGCTCTTATGCCTGTGACTGCGGCGCAAATACTCTTTCTCTCGTTGTGATTACCGGGGGTGGAAGCGCGCTCTTATCAGCGCCAGCTGAAAACATCGATAAATCTGCATTACGGAGAGTAACACAGGAACTAATTCAGTGTGGAGCACCGATTGAGCGTATTAACGCTGTTCGAAAACATATCTCAACAATTAAGGGAGGACAACTGGCACGAGCACTCACTCCAGCTCAGACAGTTGGTCTCATTTTCAGTGACGTTACATCAGGCAATCCAAGCGTTGTCGCTAGTGGACCACTGTCACCGGACTCAACAACATATGCAGACGCATTGATAACACTCCGTGAGTACGATGTCAATACGCCGGAGTCTGTTCGTATGCACCTGCAGCGCGGTGCCAACGGTGATATTGATGAGACGCCATCTGAACTGTCCTCATCAACATTTGATTCACCTACGACAATTGTCCTCGCAGACGGGATGACTGCGCTTGATGCTGCGGCGAATGCATGCTCGAATCTTGGCTATGAGCCACTGATTCTCTCTTCATCCATTCGAGGGGAGGCACGCGAAGCAGCAAAGACACACGTCGCTATCGCGGAGGAAGTTCAGCGAAATAGGACTCCAATTGACCCTCCAGCGGCGATTCTGGCTGGTGGTGAGACAACTGTCACAGTAACAGGTGATGGCGTTGGTGGTCCAAATCAGGAGTTTGCACTCGCAGCAGCACTTGAACTCCCATCGAACACAGCATTGTGTGCGATTGATACTGACGGATTTGACGGCCCGACTGACGCCGCTGGCGCAACTGTCACAACCGCAACTGTCAACGATAATGAGGCATCAGCTGCTCGTGCAGCACTCAAAGCAAACGATGCATACTCATTCCTCGATGACAATGCTGCATTGATGCTGTCAACGGAGGGGGCGACTGGCACCAATGTCAATGACCTTCGTGTTCTTACTATCCTAACGGAAGATACTTAATAGATCTAATGAAATATAATTATACGTATGCCGGAGAGTTTCCCTGAATATCTCGATGTCGACTATACCGATGGTAACGAAGAGACATCAACCGACTATCCGACAATTGAATCAAAAATTGAAAAAGCAATTACGGTAACCAAGCGTGGTCTTGAACAATATGAAAATCCGGTTGTCATGTGGACCGGCGGAAAAGATTCGACACTGACACTATATTTCATCGAAGAGGTGGCTCGCCAGTATGATCTAGAAACACCATCAACGGTCTTTATCGACCATTTCCAACATTTTGATGAAATACATGATTTTGTTGATCGATGGGCAAATGAATGGGATCTTGATGTCATTTATGCTCGTAATAATGACATTGGTGAGTATGTTGATGAGCATGGGCTTGAACCAGGCGATGAAATCCCTGTTTCAGACCTTTCAGAACATAATCAACATCATGTGCGCGACCTCCTCGAATATGAGGAAGATACATTCCCATTTTTACTTGACACATATGTCGGTAATCACCTCCTGAAGACAGTGGCACTAAATGATACACTTGAGAGCTACGGTGTCGATGGAGTCATCTCTGGTGTTCGGTGGGATGAACAAGAAGCCCGTGCTAAAGAGACGTTCTTTTCGTCTCGACATGACCCGGATATTTATCCACCACATGACCGCATTCAACCGATTCTTCAGTTTGACGAGCGCGCTGTCTGGGAAACGTTTTGGAACTTCGTTGTCCCAGATACCGTCTCTGCGTATCCTGATGAAGGATATGTGCCAACAGGTGCTGATGACCTTCCAGATGGTGTGAGTATGAATGATGTCCCAGTTTCGCCTAAGTACTTTGCTGGATTCCGCTCACTTGGTAGTGAGGTCTCAACGGAGAAGACAACTGAAGAACCAGCGTGGCTGCAGGATGTCGAAAATACCACAGAACGGGCTGGTCGCGCACAAGATAAAGAAGATCTAATGGAACGGCTTCGCGATCTTGGCTATATGTAATCTTAGCTGGTTTCAAGCGTTAAGCCCGATTTCTCAACGAGCGCGTTAATCCGAGCAAGGTGAGGTAGTTCATGTTAACAGTTGTTGGCAGTATCATCAGTATTATTCAGTCTGAGAGAATAGGGACTCGGGATATTTGTGCCCGGTCAGTTCGGGACGTTCCCCGAGGAACACTCCCAAAGCGGGATTCGCCCGTACATGGGGTCGTCGCTCCCCGACGTGGAGAGCTACAACGACCTGTTCCTCGTCCGGCATCCCAACCGTCCGTGGCTGCTCGTTACCCGCCCTCGGGACGACCTGAACGCTCCGATATCCGGTTCCAGAACGGGATCCCGGCGCTGGCTCACGAGACGATCATGGGTCAGCCCGACGACGCTCGGAAACAGCAGCAGACCACGCGCTGGTACGTGACCGCCTACTTGCACGCCGATGACCCGGACGCTCTGCCCCTCAGCGAGGTCGTGCTTGACGGCCTCCAGTTCGGAGTGTCCGAAGGTGAACGGCGTAGACGTGCCCTGGTGGTGGAGCGTAGACGATGAAGCGCAGATGCGCCACCGCTTGGAGAAGCTCATCGAGGGCGGCGACGTATATGAATTGGAGACCGTCGATCACGGCGTGGTCGTCGGCTACGATGGCGACCGTCCAGTGGAGACCGCGATGTCCGGACTCACCCGCGTCGGGAATCACTCGGTGCACGGCTTCGGAGAGATACGAGCGACACCACCGTCAAGAAACAGATAGAAAAGCCGAACTCAGAGCACTGACGAACGAACCATGACCGGCAAGGATTCTGCGGTGTCCTGGTCGGTCGGACTGAATAAAGTAGATCACATTGCCAATAGCTGTTAGTGAACCGTTTGCATGTGAGAAGATATTCGACGCGGTGACTTTTGATAATGTGTTCTGATACTCGTATGTTTCTCTTTTCTGACTCGCTCACGTTGGTCATCATGTTGGTCACTTCTTGATGAGGGGGTATTTTAGGCTTGATTTCAAATGTAATATTGTACGTCCATTCAGGTAATACTGTAATAACCATGTACAGTATGACCTACTATCATCGAAATCCTATATTATGAACATATCAGCTGATAATCAACCTCAACAGACATCCAATCACTGGGTGAGTCTTTTCTCGGGTGGTAAAGACTCCTCATGGGCATTATATCGCGCGCTTGAGGATGGGCGTGATGTCACACATCTGCTTACCGTCCATCCGAGTGCAGATTCATATATGTATCACGTTCCTGAAACGAAACTTGCACAACTTGCAGCTAAAAGCGCTGGAATTGAACTGATAGAAATCAATCCAGATGATTTTGATGCATCAAATGCAGTCGATGCGGGCACGCAGGGTGATCGCGAGTTAGAGCCGCTTGAGAATGCGGTTGAAGCACTCGATAAGACGCTTACAGGAGGTATCACTGGTGTCACCGCCGGCGCGGTCGAGAGTGAATTTCAGACTGATCGAATCCGTGGAATGTGTAATCGACTTGATATTGAACTCTTCGCACCACTTTGGCAGCGCGACCCAATAACACTCGCTGAGAACATGATTGCTGCAGGGTTCGAGATTACCATTATTCAGGTCGCAGCGCGCGGCCTTGATTCCTCATGGCTCGGGCGTACTCTTGATACCGAGACATTGTCAGAACTTATTACGCTCAATGATCGTCATGGAGTGCATGTGCTCGGTGAGGGTGGTGAGTTTGAGACGTTTGTAACTAATGGTCCGCATCTCTCTCGACCGATTGAACTTGAGTATACAACTATTTGGGAGGGAACACGTGGGTATATTGATGTGACCAATGCAACGCTTAGGTGAGTATCACGTCTTTGTCTTCATTGTCGGATTTGTGAATATGACCCAACGAGTGTCTCAGTGAGATCAACCGCTTCAATGCTACTTTCTTCATCAATAACGCTATCACTGACCGTTGCAGCATCAATATTCGTGTTCTCAAAGACAACTGTCCGTTCAAGTTCAGAATCAACAACAGACGCTCCAGCCATCAGATGCACATTATTGCCAAGCGTTGAGTCCTCGACAGTTGCTGTATCATCAATAAATGTCTCTCCATCGAGATACCACGATACGGCATCAAGATAACTTTCTGGCGTTCCAATATCAAACCATGCACCATCGAATGTGAATGCATGCACGGACCCTCGATTTTGCAACCATTGCATTAACCAGCCAGGCTCATCAGGGTTATTTCCGTCTGCAAGATATGTTTCAAAATTGGGGAGTGTCTCTGCTGGGAACGCATAGCATGCAATCGAGACAAGCGTGCTTTGTGGATTATCTGGTTTTTCTTGGAAGTCAATCACCTGATCATCATCAAGCTGTACAAGTCCATATGATGACGCACGATCTTTCGACCCGACGTCATATGCAGCCAGACATGGTGTTTGTTTTGATTCAAAGAAGTCAACGAACTCACTAAGATCGAATGAAAGTAAATTATCACCAGCAACAACAACAAGATCATCTGAAACGTTCTCACGATCAATTAACTGCTCAAGCGCACCAACAACCCCGAATTTTTCATCCTCCTCGCTTGTATCTTCAACAGATAGCGTTGGTTTCTCGTATGATGATGATTCGATATATGACTCAAAATCATCAGCAAAACGTTCATTCGTACTGACAAATACTTCATCAACCCGGTTATCGGCCTCAAGATCCTGAAAAATAATATCAATAACAGTCCCATCACCGACTGGAAGAAACATCTTGGGTCTGTCTTTAGTTATTGGCCACATCCGTGTTGCGTATCCACCTGCGAGGACGACTGCTTTCATAGCCTAGGACTTTTTCTGGAGTGACAAGTATGTTTCCAAACAACATGAAACTACAGTGAATCGTCCTGAAATATATATTCTCCCGGAGTTGCTATTGATATGAATGGGTCAAGATAATCCACCATCTAATGCAGAGTCGGCGCATTATTCAGGATCTAAGACGACCGCAGAATCACAGTCGATAAGCGACAGTACAATAGACCGAAATGACAATACAACAATACGAACGGATGCGCAAACAACACGGGAGCATATCAGAGCCGAAATCCAGACAACACCGCAAACAGCCTCAGAACTGGCAACAATAGTCAATACTGCTCGCAGTGCTGTGTTTGGACATATCGACCATATCGCACAGAGTGTAAACGCGTCCCCTGATGAACAGTTTTTAGTTGCCCCTCCAACGTGTAAGCGCTGTGGTTTCGATCAGTTTGATGATCCGCTCAATAACCCATCACAGTGTCCAGACTGTCGTTCTGAACGACTATCAGAACCAGAGTTTATTATTAAACCATTGTGATAGACTGGTCTAACCATCACCGTTGGAGTCTACAATAACAACTGTTCCGTCCGTCACGCGAACATTAATGAGCGTTTTTACATCATGATCACTCTCATCAAGTTCGTTTGGACCAGCTTTTTTGATCACAGCAACGGTATCAACAACTTCTGCACCGATTTGATCAAGTGCATCAAGCACCGCCCGCATTGTTCCGCCTGTCGAAAGAACATCATCGAGAACAAGAACTCGCTCGCCGTCACGGACATCATTAATATACATTTCATTCTCAGCATAACCTGTTTGTTGACTAAGTGAGACTTCACCCTCTAGCCCATACTGACGTTTTCTGATGACGACAAGTGGAATATCTGTCATCAACGATACAGCCGTTGAGATGTGAATCCCCATCGCTGCTGGTGTTACAATTTTGTCAACATTGTCAACCTCTACCTTCCGAATAATCTTAATGACAATTTCACGGAGTAACTCCGGTCGTAATACCGGAACGCCATCACTAACTGGGTGCACAAAATATTCATAATCCCCTTTTTCAATAATCGGCGCCTCAAGCAGCGATTGCCGCAGCTGATCCATGCCGACGGTACTCTATGTCATATATAAAAGCTGACGATTCAAACTGTTGCAAGTGAGCCTATTTTCTCTCATTGCAAACTATCTAATTCTCTGTGATGAATCGAACCCATATTACAGTTTTGACCGAGATAACTACCAAATTATATTAATCAGGCTATGAGCATCCTCCGCTCGATAACTCTTATATCTTGTATCTGGGATTGTTTCCTGGATATACATGTATTAGAGAAATATATCGACTACTGAGTAGGATAATTCAACGAACCGGTGCTATTGACGTTGCAAGTGTTGTCCCTCGTCTATTGTTTGCCGACTTCCAGATAATCCGAATTGTTTGACCGTTCCATTCCTTTGTTATACTATATTGTGCCGTCTCTCCAACACTGAATCGATTATCTTTGCCAGCAACAGCATCAAACGATAATTGAGGCGTGAATTCGATGTCACCCGCCAGCATGAGTTGTTTCGGGTCAATTGCATCCCCGTTTGAATGCCTAATTGAAACAGTCGTGTCATCAATATATGTGAATGAGATAGTCGCCTGTGGGGTTGTGTCACCAAGTTGATCACCGAAGTTCAATACAAATCCACCAACGACAGTTGCAAGCAATACTGTAATTGCAATCATCAGGATAACGCCAATAACAGGCGATACACCTCGCTCATCTGATTGATAACCGTGCATGACTACCAGCTATCCTCTCGTTTTCGTATTTATTCTCTCTTGATTCGATTCACTCGACCACTGAGCGGCACTCGACACTATCTGAGTATATCATCCAGATACAATCGAACGGAAGACGTATTTGGATGCTTGAGCAATTGCCAATAACATATGAGCCGAGAGCACAATAACGTACAGCCACCGGACATTCACGCCGGAGGTGGGTAATAATGGCGGGTAGCACCGCAAATGACGCATATTCTCGTCTGCTCGTCCCTGTCAGAGATTCCACAACGATTCGAAATACCGTCGCGTACGCGATTCGCGCCGCTGAGTCAGCAGCGGAAAAAACGGCTGCAAACCCAACCGTCCATTTCGTGTATCTCTCACGACAGCGAGCATTTGATAGCGACTCAATTAATAATATCTCTTCGGCTGATGAGTTTTTAGAGCGCGTATCTGTGTGGGCAACTGAAGACGTGAATGATATCCAATCAGAATCAATGGTAGAATCAGCAGGTTCTGAGGATCTTGATACTGCCGATGAGACTATTATTACAATTGAGACGACACTGCTTGGGACAGATCGATATCTGTTTAGTCCTACTGATTTTGCCGAAATTACTATTAATTACGCTGAAAAGCACAATCTTGATCGGATCATTGTCGATCCTGAATACCAACCTGGCGGAGGAGCACCAATGCTTCGGTCATATGAGACAGCGCTCACGCAGGCGGACTGTACCGTTGAGAAGGCTCCAGTTGAACGTCGAACGAGTCGATCGCGAATAGAAACACCCTCAACACTGATGAAAGGCATTGCAACATTCGTTATCTGTAATGCGTTTTATCTCCTTATTGCTGGATCAATCACTCCATTTAATCTGTTAACTGGTGCAGTGACTGCACTTGCTGCGTCGATTGCTTTTTCCAATATTACATTCACTACCTCACCACGGCTTACAAAAACTGGTCTCCGCGTGCTCCGAATGGGCTTGTTTATCCCGTATCTTCTCTGGGAAATTGCAAAAGCGAACCTCGCAATTGCGTATATCATCCTCCATCCATCGCTTCCAATCGACCCAGAGATGCAACAGTTTCGCGCTGGCGTTCGGGGGGCAGTGTCAGTCATGACACTTGCAAATAGCATCACACTCACTCCTGGAACATTGACCGTTGATGTTGATGATGACGGACTCTACATTCACACATTGACCGAAAGCGCACGTTCTGATCTTAGTGCTGGTGGTCTAGAACGGGCAGTCCGGTTCGTTTTCTATGGACGGGCAGCCGCCCGATTCCCAGCACCGACAGAGCGTGATAGCATCCTTTCAATTACGACTGAGTCTGAGTCTGGTGAGCTCAGTACGGATGTCATCTCCGATCCCTCGTCATCACAGACGCCACAGGAGGCTGATTAATGACTGCATCGGTAATAGCGATTATACAGGTCAATATCGGTGCTAGTCTGACTGAACCAGTTGAAGCCATCTTAATTGGGGCTGCTATCATTCTCATTCTATCAGCAGTCATCGTCTCATATCGAATCGTGTTTGGTCCAACGATGCAGGATCGGGTGATTGCTGTAAACAGTGTTGGGACAACAACGGTAGTCGTCTTAGCACTCCTTGCGGCAGCACTTGACCGCCCTGGTTTTCTCGATATTGCCCTTGTATATGCAATGTTGAACTTCCTGATGAGTATCGCTATCTCGAAATTCACTGTTGAGCGTGGAGGTGTCATCTGAATGTCACCACTCGATATTATTGCAGTTGTGCTTATCCTCGCCGGGACATTCTTCGGTATTGTTGCCACCATTGGCGTCATTCGACTTCCTGACCTGTATACTCGCGCGCATGCTACCTCAAAGAGTGATACCCTTGGTATTGTGCTTACACTGAGCGGTGTTGCACTGGTATTCGGAACTGGCGTGACGACCGCGAAAACAGTCTTACTCGCGATATTTGTGTTTATTACAAACCCGACCGCTGCACATGCCATCACGCGTGCAGCATACGATCAGAATATCGCTCCATGGACGACAGACACGGAAATAAAACCCGAGGGTGATGATCAATGACCCCAATTCAGTGGGGGATACTTGCATCGGTGCTTACACTTGCCGTCGTTGTTGCCGCTGCTGCGGTCCTTCTTTATGATGTCTTAAATGCAATTATTGCATTCGCCACATTCAGCTTTGGCGTTGCAATCACGTGGATTCTCTTTGCAGCGCCAGACGTTGCACTTACAGAAGCTGCGGTTGGTGCTGGCATTACGACAACACTACTTCTTGTGACGATTGCACGAACAGTTCGTCAAAGTGGTGATCGACTTCTTGAGAAAGTCGACCCGCGTGCGGCTCTCACAGCTATACTGTTTACTGGGCTCCTTGCAACAACGGTCGATAATCTTCCTGCAATAGGAAGCCCGCAATCACCAATCGCAACGTCACCAATCACATCATATTATATTGAGAACGCGTACCCGGAAACAGGGGTTGAAAATGCTGTTACCGCGGTATTAGCCGCATATCGTGGATTTGATACCCTTGGTGAGGCAACAGTCGTTATCGCTGCAGGATTAGCGGTCCTCGTCATTCTCCAACAGGAGGCATATGCATGAGTAACAACGCAGATACAGCAAGTGACACAGATACCCGCGCAGAAAGTATCAACAACCCAACATACGTCGAAAGTACAATCATTATGACGACGGTCAGATTGGTTGTCCCATTTATATTTACATTTGGGCTATTCGTGATGTTTCATGGTGCTGACTCCGCTGGTGGCGGCTTTCAAGGTGGTGTTATTGTCGCCTCAACGGTTCTACTTCTCGCATTCGCGTTTGGCATCGACGCAACACGACGGTGGATAGAAGGACCGCTTATCCGCACTGCAATCGCGACTGGTGGGGGATTATTCATTTTGATTGGACTTGGTGCCTTAATTAATGGTCAGTTTCTTGAATACGCTGCATACGACATTGGGACGACTGGAATAAAATACGGAATTGAGTTGGTTGAGCTTGGGATTGGTGCAATCGTCTCAGGCGTCCTCATCGGACTTTTCTTCACACTTGCTCGTGGGGATATGCTCACAGAAGGAGATATTGATCAGCGTTCATCACAGGAACAACATGGAAGTGATCGCTCATGACTCCAATTGAGTTATTCACCTCGCGATATAGTTATATTGTCTTTGTTGCACTGGTTGGTATTGGACTATATGGAGTTATTAATAGCTCAAATCTCGTTAAGAAGGTAATCGGGTTGAATATCTTCCAAGTTGGCATCTTTCTCTTCTTTATTGCGAGTGGATATGTCAATGGCGCTGCTCCCCCACTCATTGAGAAGGGAGCAGAAACTGCGTATGCAAGCCCACTTCCACATGTGCTTATTCTGACCGCTATCGTTGTTGGAGTAAGTCTTACTGCCGTTGCACTTGCGCTTATTATTCGTGTGTATAACGCCTATGGTAGTCTTGATGAAGATGTAATCCGGGAGGTGCAATTGAATGACTGATGCACTCCCGTTACTCGTGGTTATTCCACTATTTGCAGCGCTTTTTCCGGTTGCTCTTGGGTATCTTTGGAGCGACGCTGGATGGGCTACAGCGGCTGTCACTGCACTCCTACATCTTGGACTTGCAAGTGTTGTTGCACAACAGGTAATAAATAGCGGTCAGTTCAGTTATGCGGTTGGTGGATTTCAACCACCAATAGGAATTGAGCTTGTTGCTGATAGCGTTACGGCAGTGCTTGTCGTTCTTATCTCAGTCATAACAATTCTCATTGTTGCATATGCTCGCCGTGCAGGACCACATCAGAATGCATTCTATAGTGAATTATTATTACTCACGGCTGGCGTATCTGGTGTCGTCATTACCGGCGATTTGTTTAATTTGTATGTTTTTCTCGAGATCACCGGTCTTGCAACATATGCGCTCGTAGCTGCTAACCGATCGCCTGCGGCTGCGCTGGCAAGTGTAAAATATCTTCTTGTTGGTACTATCGGTGCATCGTTGTATCTTCTTGGTGTTGGATATCTCTATGTTGCGACAGGGACATTGAATATGGCTGACCTTGCAGGTCAGTTACCAGCAGTTGGATATGATACACCACTTGTTGTGACTGGGTTTGTATTATTGATGACCGGGCTTGCAATCAAGACAGCGCTGTTCCCTCTTCATACGTGGCAGCCAAATGCTTATGCTGAGTCACCACACAGTGTCACCGCATATATTGCCGCATTAGTCTCTACCGCTGCCGCATATGCAATCTTTCGGATCACATATACCGTCTTTACCACCTCATTCGCATCGGTTGTTCCACTTGCGCTTGACGCGCTTGCATGGGCTGCAGCAATAAGCGTCATCGTTGGCTCCGTCCTGGCTGTTGTTCAATCAGATCTTAAACGCATGCTCGCATACTCTTCGGTCGCACAGTTTGGTCTGATCATCGCTGGGATCGCAGTGATGAATGAAATAGCGCTTACGGGAAGCTTAGTTCATCTTGTTGGTCATGCTGTAATGAAAGCTGGTCTATTCGTTGCTGTTGGAGGACTTGCAAGTATCGCTGGTGGGCAGACAATTGATGATATGATTGGGCTTGGTCGACGTGCACCAATCGTGAGTCTTGGATTCGCAACGCTTGCGTTTGCCCTTGTTGGTGTTCCCCCGGCTATTGGCTTCGCCGGAAAATGGCAAATTGTACTTGGTGCAGTCTCAGCTGGTCATTGGGCTGTTGGTGTTGTTGCAGTTATCAGCACCATGCTTACACTTGCGTACTTCCTACGTATTGTTGAACGTCTATACTTCCGGTCGCCGTCCTCGGTTGATGAACAAACATCAGATATGAGTATGAATATGACAACAGATGGTGGCGATGCAATGGCAACATCAATCAGTCAAACAACCCGTGTGATCGTCACGCTTTCTGCAATCAGTGCAATTGCACTTGGGCTTGCTGCATCAGACCTTATCAGCATATTAGAACCGGCATTGGAGGTCTACTTCTAATGGCTGAGATTATTTCACTAAGACCACTAATAGCGGTCATACTTCCAGCTATTGGTATTGCTGGGATCGTTCTCTCTCGTCGATATCAAAATATCCGAGAAGGAGCAACAATTATCACTGCTGTATCGACAGTCGCTATCATTGCAAGTCTTCTCCCTGCTGTTCTTGCCGGTAATGTTTATATTACCAATCTTGGGTCGTTCGTTCCTGGTGTTGCATTTACGCTCCGTGCAGATGCACTTGGAACGCTCTTTGCACTTCTTGCAAGCTTCCTGTGGGTCATCACGAGCTTCTATAGCATTGGGTATATGCGCGGACTGGGCGAACATGCGCAAACACGATATTTTGCATCGTTCGCAGGGAGTGTCAGCGCAGCAATTGGCGTTGCTTTCGCATCAAATCTTATTATTTTATACATTTTCTACGAATTACTCACCGTTGCAACATATCCGCTCGTTACGCATGATGAAAGTGATGCAGCACGGGCAGCAGGTCGAAAATACCTTGCGTACACCTTCGGTGGTGGCGTTGCCGTTCTTGCCGGTATTGTGCTTGTCTTCTGGTCAACTGGTACTGTTGCATTCACTTCTGGAGGCATTGCTTCACTTGCCTCTATTGATCCACTGATTGCTCGTGGTGCATTTGCCCTTCTTGCCGGTGGATTTGGTGTGAAAGCAGCACTCATACCAGTTCATTCATGGCTTCCAGATGCAATGGTTGCACCGACTCCGGTCTCGGGATTGTTACACGCCGTTGCAGTTGTTAAAAGTGGTGTCTTCGGTATTTCTCGTCTTGTTCTTGATGTTTACGGTCCAGAAACAGTCGCACAACTAGGTGTTGGAGTCCCACTAGCGGTCGTTGCAGCAATAACGATTGTTATTGCAAGCGTTATTGCGTTGAGACAGGACAATCTTAAGCGACGGCTTGCATATTCAACAATCAGTCAACTTTCATATATCGTTCTTGGGCTTGGGCTATTCTCTCCAGAAGCACTCATTGGTGGGTTGCTTCATATCCCTGCCCACGCGTTCATGAAATTAACACTATTTTTCTGTGCAGGTGCCATCCATGTTGAGACTCATACAGATAATATCAGCAAGATGGCTGGCATTGGTCGGCGAATGCCATTAACAATGAGTGCATTCGCTATTGCGAGTGTTGGAATGGCTGGATTGCCACTTGTCGCAGGGTTCGTGAGCAAGTGGTATCTACTTATTGGATCCGTTGATGCTGGGTATCCAATCTTTGCGATTGTGTTGCTCGGTTCAGGGATACTGAATATTGCATATTTCTGGCCGATTGTGTATCAAGCATTCTTCCAAACGGCGGCTGAGACGGATGCAAAACCAGTTGTCGAATTTTCGCTCGGTGGTCAATGGCACCCAATTCGAACCGATGGTCATGGACGTGAGTATGGTGATGAGCATACCGAAGAAACTGATGCTGATGCTGATGCTGATGCTGATGCTGATGATGACGCCGACATCACCGCTGCAAGCGATGCTGTCAATAATAAACAGTCAGACGATACTGACAGTGAGTCCTCACAGCGGGAAACAGCGTTATCAGGTGACCCTAGCGATCCAAACGCAGAGACGACATATGCCGTTGATATGTATCCGAGTGATCATACTACCGCTGACACAGAAGGCTCTGCGCAGAAGACCACTGCAGACACTATAGATGATACTGATGAATCTATTGACCCCGATTCAGCATCCTCTGATAATGAAACCCTGAACACGGGAATGAATAGAGGACAAGACAGCACCGGCGTAGACGCTAGTTCATCGACAGACAGTTCATCTAAGTCTCCAACGCCAGATGCATCGCTTCTGAATACGCCTGAGACTGAAGTTGATGATAACACCGATACCAGCGCCAATATTGATCATCCTGATATCGACGCACCAGACGACGATGACGCATATATGTCAGACCCTGTGTGGGACCGACGTACCATCTATACAGAAAGCACATGGTTCATGCTTGGACCAATTGTGATTGCTGTTACTGGTGCAGTGGCGCTTGGAATTATCCCACAGCAAGTTGTCTTTCTTTCATTGATTGAACAAGTTGTTACTGCGGCAACGGGGGTGATAATATGAGTGGGCTTTCTGTCTTAATTCCTACGGTGGTATCCATGTTTACGCTAATTGAGATGTGTATGCAATTAGCTCTCTCTGCTTTCGCTAATATCACGTATACGATACTTCCAGCTGCTGCAGCACCGTCATTACCAACCATCGAGTTCGTAATTCCATTTCCGCCAGCATTTGCAATCCTCAGCATTGCGCTCATTGCGCCGTTTCTCTCTCGTCGAGTTGGTCATGTACTCGGGGTAATTGTGACCGCTGGTGTTGCGGTTATCTCACTTGTTTCACCTGTTGGTGCACACTTACCCGTTACATTTCTTGGATTTGATGCTGTATTATTCAATGTAGATGCATTCTCCCGAGTGATGGGCGTTATCTTTGGAACCATTGGTGCAGCGGCAGTCCTCTATTCATACTCTTCACAAGCATCAAATCGGCAGACAGCCTTTGCGCTTGGCTATGTCGGGACGAGTATTGGCTCCGTGTTTGCCGGTGATTGGCTAACGCTTGTTTTCTTTTGGGAATTGATGGCTATCACCAGTACAGCGCTAGTCTGGGACTACGGCGGTGAAGCCGTTCGTGCTGGATTCAGATATGCTATCTATCACGGTATTGGTGGAAGCTTATTGATTGCAGCCGTGATCTGGCATTATGTCGACGTCGGGTCATTCTTATTTACTGCAGCAAGTGGATTAACAGCGGGCATTCCTGCTGCGCTTGCTGCTGTTGGTATTGGTGTGAACGTTGGATTCGTTGGGTTACATGTGTGGCTTCCAGATACATACCCTCGACCACACATCGCTGCAAGCGTCTTTCTCTCTGTTTATACAACAAAGACTGGTGTGTATGGTCTTGCCCGCGCGTTCCCTGATGGGAATGTTCTTATTGCATATATGGGTGCAGCAATGGCTTTGGTTGGTGTTGTATATGCACTCTTACAAAATGATATGCGCCGATTGCTATCGTATCATATTCAATCACAAGTTGGATATATGGTCGCTGGGATTGGCATTGGAACCGCTCTCGCAACAGCAGGCGCGTTTGCGCATGTATTCAATCATATTCTATACAAAGCACTGCTGTTCATGACTGCTGGTGTTGTTGTCTCTCGCGTCGGTGAAGAAAATCTAAAATATCTTGGTGGACTCCGTCGTTATCTCCCACTTACTGCATTAGCGTTTGGTATTGCGGCGCTGTCAATTAGCGGATTTCCTGGATTTAATGGCTTCGTCAGTAAAGGAATGATTACTGCAGCAGCAGATAAAAAGAACTTTGATGGAATTTTCTATATACTACTTGCTGCCGGTGTCGGAACGTTCATGTCATTCATCAAATTTGGGTATTATGCATTTATCCGCTCAACTCCTGATTCAGGAGTGATTGCTGGAAGTGAAAATGCCGATGCTGATATTATCTCATCAGCGATAGGTCAGCGTGTTGCAATGCTTAGCGTCGCAACGTTATGTATTTTATTTGGGCTATTCCCAGATGCACTCTTTGCACTTCTCCCAGGAAGTACCACTGATGCACATCCATTCACACTGGGGCATCTTACCGAAGGCATTGTGCTTGCCGTGCTTGGCATCATTGGGTTTGCACTCGTCAAACGACCAATTTCTAATATTGGGAAGGTTCCTGATATTGATACAGTGATTAATCCCGGAGCATTTTATCTTACTCGTGGACTTGTCCGTGGAACAACAGAGATATTCGCGATTGTTGATAATGCTATTCAAGTTATCGCAACGCGCTCGCTTGAGATTACCGCTAACCCGTATGGTTCAATCCGACAACCGGCGGCAATACTGCTTCAGCGAGATCCAGATACGCTCACTGATGGAAGTTTGCAAGCAACGATTGGAACAAGTGTGCTTCTCGTTGTTGTTGTCCTTGTTATTGCGTTTATTGGAACCATGTCTATGTGAGTTGAGTATAGCTACTCATATATCTCCGTTCAAGGATTCAAGCTCACACACTCACGTTCTGCAAGAAACAAAGCGACCGTCCTGAACCAAATGATCATAGAACAAGGGTAACACGACCTCAAGTTAACAAAAATCGCTATTATACTACCTGTAGAGAGTAGACTGTTTGTGAGGACTGGCAACGGAATATACCATTTATGACTCTTTTCTGAGTGCTGTTACCGTTATTCAAACAGCGGATCGATCACAAGAGCATGAGATCTTATCATCTCAGCATTATTTTCATGGAGTGAGCGGCGTCACTAACAAGCGAGTCTGGTGATATCAGTCGCTCTATACGCCCTTTTTACTCATCGAATTTCTCAGCAAGTTTATTTGCAATGCTTGCGCCAAGAACCTGCTTTGAATCATTAATCACTGTCGTTGAGTCATCGACAATAATTGCACGCGTCTCAGCGTCACCCATCACTGAGGCATTATTTGCGACGACGAATGAAAGATCAACCCGATCGCGAAGACTCTCCGCAACAGCAACCATCGATTCTTCATCACCTGATGTTTCAGCTTTAAATCCAACCATCGGAAGGTCTGGGTACGCATTCCGCACTCCATCAAGTAATTTTTCAGTTGGTTCTAACTCAAGCGTTCGCGGTTTGCCTGATCGGATCTTTTCTGGGGCAGTATCAACAGTATAATCGCTAATTGCAGCCGCACAAATAAGTGCATCTACTCCGGTATCAAGCATCTCAAACGTCGCAGACCGCATATCTGCAGTTGACTCAACTGATCGTGTTTGTGCATAGTGGACATCGTCTCCCGTATGAATAAGTGTAACCTCAGCGCCACGTATGTGGCATTCACGTGCAACAGCTCGACCTGTCCGCCCCGAAGATCGATTAGTAAGCACTCGGATAGGGTCAATTGATTCCTTGGTCGCACCTGCGGTCACGACAATATGCTGTCCAACGAGCGGTTGTGACCCGACAGTGCTCGCTACTGCGGTGATGATTGCGTCCTCTGTTGCAATCTTCGCCTTTTCTTCCTCGATACGTGGAGAGACAAACGTCACACCCCATGATTCAATTGTCTCAATTGCATCAAGCACTCCTGGGTGATCATACATCGGCTCATGCATTGCAGGGACAACGACTACTGGAACATCCGCACCAAGTGCCGTCGTTGCACATGTTGTTACTGGGGTATCATCGACTGCAGTAGCGATCTTTCCGACGGTGTTTGCTGTTGCTGGAGCAAGCAATAGCACGTCAGCCCATCCGGACCGACCGCACAGTCCGACATGTTCGACCTGACCGGTTATTTCTGTCACAACCGGGTTCTCAGTGGCAAACTCAACAGCCCATGGATGGATAATCCCCTGTGCGCTTTCGGTCATTACCCCACGGACAGTCGCACCCTGTCGACGAAGCTCATGGGCAAGTTCAACCACTTTGACAGCGGCTATACTCCCCGAAATACCCAGTGCAACATTAACACCGTCCAACATTATTATATCATTTGACAGGCGTCGGCTAAAGCCTACGGTGTCAAATCGTAAAGGGTGAAGGACTATTTGCCTCTGAAATTGTGAGAGTGTGCTCTGCTCTTTCTCCTCACTTTATTCCCATCATAATGACATCATACGCTGGCAGTATTCTTCAGATCCTGAGTGTCAAGGCTGGACCGGATTTTGGTAGTAAAAGTCCCATAACACTCATTCCGTTTCAGTGAGACTCATGAGATGCCGTGGATGAACTTGTTGTCAGCACTGTTGTGTACCGTCCCCAACATGAGGTATACGACTTTCTTATCAGATTCCCACGATACGCCAAATACTCAGATCATCTTCGCGAGGTACTCACACGACCAGACTCTGAGAGGTCAAACACACGATATGGACTGAAATTCGCATGGTGGAAACTGACGTACACCGTTGAATCGGAGGTGACTGATACAGATCGACCACATACTATTGACTGGCGTACTATTAGAAATCTTAGTGCCCGTGGTCGATGGCGACTTAGGAAAATTGAGGATGATTCATTCCCTGTCACTGCGCCAGATACGGCTAATGCAGCTACCCGCGTCACGTTTGAGGCAGCCTATGATCCTGACTCAGCAAATCGAGGGAACATCAATCTTCCACGATTTGTCTCATTTGGGTGGGTCATTGATCGACTTGAGCCTGCAATCCGGAAGGAAGCCAAAGAGACGGTGCAACGTGTTGTTACAGATCTTGAGGGTCGCTCACGACCGGTTGAACTCACAGTTGAGCACCACTCAGGCTAAACAGTCGATATACATACGATATTAAACACTCAGAATTGACATCCCCCTCGGCGTGAACGCGGAGGAGTCCTGCGTGTGAGTGGTGGAGATTGCAGGGTTGCAAGGAGTGTGAGCAGTTAATCTGAAGGAGTATAAATAAGCCCCGACGCTTGTGGTTGTGGGTGTTCAGATAATGCGAAAGAGAAAAACCGCCAGGTCGGACACACTTTGAGAGAGCAATGAGAATCCAAGACCGACACGACTGTCAGACTGAGGGAATTCGATGCACGTGATTATTGTCGGTGCAGGACAGGTTGGATCGAGTATTGCGGCTGATCTCGCACCATCGCATGATGTCATTGTTGTTGATTATGATGCTAGTCGCGTCGAAGAGCTAAATTACTCGCTGGATGTGCTCGGAACTGTGGGTGATGGAACCTCTGTAAGCACGCTTGAAGACGCAGGCATTGAGAAAGCTGATATGGTCATTGCCTCGACTGATGATGATGAGACAAACATCGTTGTTTGTTCGACAGTAAAGGCAGTCGCGGACGCATTCACGATTGCTCGTGTCAAAGACACTGAATATCTCCGGACGTGGCAACGCTCCAATCGCGCCTTCGGTGTTGATTTTATGGTTTGCACGAACCTTCTCACCGCAGAGTCACTTGCTCGTATGATTGGACTTCCTGCTGCTCGTGATGTTGACCCATTCGCAAACGGTGAAGTGCAGATGGCAGAGTTCGAACTGAGCGAAGCAAGTCCAATCGCTGGACAGACAGTCGCATCAGCAGACCAATTTGAATCATTAACATTTGCATCAATTCTGCGTGATGGCGCTGTTGAGATGCCGCGTGGTGAAACAACGCTTCATTCGGCAGATCGTGTTGTTGTCATTGGTTCGCCTGAGAGTGTACAGGAATTTGCCAGCACTGTTGATCCAGAAGAAGCAGGAGCAGATCCCGAGGAAGTGGTTATTATCGGCGGATCAAAGATAGGATATCATGTCGCTCGACTGCTTGAAGCACAGGGCATTACTCCTCGAGTTATTGAGCAAGCGGACGACCGTGCACGCGAACTCGCAGAAAAGCTCCCTGCGTCAATTGTGATGCAGTCTGACCCAACCGATATTGAATTTCTGGAGCGTGAGCGGCTTGGCGATGCGGATGTCGTTGTGACTGTACTTGATTCTGATGAGAGAAATCTCCTCGTCTCATTATTAGCCTCTTTGATGGGTGTTGAACGGACGATTGCTGTGATCAATACAACTGAGTATGTCGATCTGTTTGAGACGGTCGGTGTTGATGTTGGACTCAGTCCACGTGAGGTAGTCGCCGAGGAAATTACACGGTTCACCCGCGAAGGTGATGCTGAAAATGTTGCACTCATTGAGTCTGATAAGGCTGAAGTGCTCGAAATTGAGATCGATGAAGATAGCATACTTGTTGATCGACCGATCCGTGATGCGATCAATGACCTCCCTGATGGGATTGTCGTTGGTGCCATAACTCGTGATGATGAATTTATTACTCCTCGTGGAGACACGATAATCATCGCTGGTGACCGCGTTGTTGTTTTTGTTGATACTGATGTGGTTGACACAGCAGCACCAAAGTTGTGAAACGATTCATATGTCATCCCCGGCTCATTCGTATTACTCTGTTCCTTGTGACGAAGAGATCAACCTACAGGAGTGAGCGCACAAAATCACTCTCATGCATTATGCCCACTAATCATTCCGAAAGCACTACACGAAGTGGGTGAGAGGTATAAATACACCTTTGATGTCAGTCCGTGTCGAATATAAAGCTAGCATCAGTCTTGTTGGGTCGGTATTAAAGTATCTTACCGTCCCGCTAGTCATTCCGCTAGTAGTCGCATTCTGGTACGGAGAGTCAATTGTGCCGTTTATCGCAACGATGATCCTCACGGGGACTGTTGGAGTTATACTCGACCGAATCGACCCAAGCCCTGATATCCGCCCACGTGAGGGGTTGTTGATGGTCGCATTAACATGGATTGCGGTGACGATTGTCGGTGCCGTTCCATATCTTGTTGAGGCACATGGAGTTCCGTTTATTACCCCTGCAATTCATCCAGGCTCAACACTTGCGAACCCGATGAATGCACTTTTTGAAAGTATGAGCGGGTTCACCACGACCGGAGCGACTGTCCTTGGTGATATCTCGTTTTCTTCACATACTCGTTCAATCATGCTATGGCGGCAACTTACCCAATGGCTTGGTGGAATGGGAATTGTTGTGCTTGCAGTTGCGATCCTTCCAGAATTGTCAGTCGGTGGTGCACAACTAATGGAGACAGAAGCACCTGGTCCTGGTATTGAAAAGCTCACGCCGCGAATCGCTGAGACGGCACGTGCACTCTGGGTTGCATATCTAGGATTAACTGTCATCCAGGCAGGTCTCCTCTATGGGCTTTTCATAACTGGTATAGATCCACAGATGACGCTCTACAACGCCGTCTCACACGCGCTGACGACAATGCCAACCGGTGGATTTTCACCTGAGGCGCGGAGTGTTGAGGCGTTCAGTGCGGCCGCACAATGGATTATCATTCCATTTATGATTGCTGCAGGAACCAACTTTGCGCTTTTCTGGCGCGCTGCCACCGGTGACCCTCGTCGATTATTTGATGATTCAGAATTCAAATTCTATCTTGGTGTTCTTGCAGCGCTCACCGCAGTATTAACTGGAATTTTATTTTCGGCACAGAGCTTGATTATAACCCCGCCTGCTGGTGGTACAGTTGACGCAGCATATCTTGAATCACTCCGTTCAGCAGTCCCCGGACAGTTTGAGCCTGCACTTCGTGATGCCCTCTTTCAAATCGTTTCTATTGTCACAACAACTGGATACGCAAATGTTGATTTTAATGCGTGGCGAACACCAGCGCAGTATTTATTATTATTCGCGATGTTCATCGGTGGGTCTGCAGGGTCGACAGGTGGCGGAATTAAAATTGTTCGCTGGTATATCATTCTAAAGACAGTCCGTCGAGAACTTTTCACCACTGCACATCCTGAAGCTATTAGACCAGTCCGGCTTGGTGGAAAGCCGCTTGATGAACGAGCGATACGGGGAATCTACGCATTTACACTATTATATCTTGTCACTTTCTTCGTTGGCGCCGGGTTATTAGCGTTTGATGCATTTCGGGTTGGCGCTGATATCACTACATTAGAACTTCTCTCAGCAACCGCAGCAACCCTTGGAAATGTCGGTCCAGGATTCGGGTTTGTCGGACCGATGGGGGGCTATCTGTCATTTTCACCTGTAAGCAAATCACTAATGATTATACTGATGTGGATCGGTCGTCTAGAAATATTACCAGTTATTGTGCTTTTAACGCCTGAATACTGGCAACAATAATATATCTTTTCGTCATCGTCAAGAGACTACTCAGACGCTCACGAATGTGGTACGATATTCATTCAACAGCCGCGGCTACTTGGATAATTATTTCTTCACCAAATGCAGGACCAATTGCTTGGAATCCAACTGGCAGTCCATCAACCTCTCCTGCCGGCACTGATATTGCGGGAAGATTGGCAAGATTGACTGGGACGGTATTTGCATCCATTAAATATAGCTTGAGAGGGTCCTCAAGACTCTCACCAATCGCAGGTGGGAGCACAGGCATTGTGGGCGTTGCCAAGACATCAGCTTTCTCGAAGGCTGTCTCAAAATCCTGCTTTACCCATTCGCGTGCGTCCTGGGCTTTGTCATAATATTTCTCATGATATCCGGCCGATAGTGCATATGTTCCCAGAAGGATACGACGCTTGACCTCCTCACCAAATCCAATGTCGCGTACTGCAGCAAAACTATCATTCCAATTTCCGTCATCGACATTGGCATCGACGTTTGGTATTGTTTCATTTGAGTTCTCGGTCGCTCCACCAGCGGGTCCGTATCGGACTCCATCAAACCGTGCGAGATTTGATGATGCCTCTGACATCGCAATCACATAATATGCCTGCACTGCATGCTCGAGTGAATCGAGTGAGACTTCAACAATCTCAATACCCTGGGATTCAAGCTCAGCAATCGCCGCGCGGAACGTCTCAACGACGCGATCATCAGCCCCATCGAGCAAATCAGTCACAACGCCAACGGTCATCCCAGAAACATCTTCATCGGCGGCTGCTGCATACGTTTTTGGCGTCGCTGGGTGTGATGTTATTGTATCTGAGTCTGAATCTGAGTCTGGTGGATTGATATCACTGATTGATGTTTCACCATTATCGAATCGTGTCGTGGCATCGTGTGGATCAGGACCTGAAATAACGTCAAGCAGTTCGGCTGCCTCCTGAACAGTTGATGCGATTGGTCCAATCTGCTCAAGTGAGTTCGCGTATGCAATGAGCCCGTATCGTGAGACGAGCCCATACGTTGGTTTGATTCCAACAACACCACAGAATGCTGCCGGATTACGAACTGAACCGCCTGTATCAGAACCAAGCGCAACATCTGCAGCACCACTGGCGACAGCCGCTGCGGATCCACCGGAGGATCCACCAGGAACGTGATCAGTATCAACTGGATTCTTTGTTGGTCCATACGCAGATGTTTCGGTTGTTCCACCCATTCCGAATTCATCCATATTGGTTTTTCCAACAATCGTCGCCCCCGCTTGTTTCAGCCGTTCCACCACGGTCGCATCATATGGAGGAACATAATCCGATAGCATTGCTGATCCACAGGTCGTCCGTACACCAGCAGTACTAATATTATCTTTAATCGCAACTGTTACTCCATCCAGCGGTAATGTGGTTTCTGTATCGGACTCAATCTCTGGGTTGACTTGTTTGGCAGTAATAAATGTATTTAGATCCATTCCTATGATACCCGTGGACCTTTGAATTGCCCATCCTCAGTCTCGGGTGCATTCTGGAGTGCCTCTGATTGATCAAGACTTCCGGTAACCTCGTCACGACGCATCACATTGACAAGTTCCGGCTCATGTTCAACTGCTGGGACTTCATCAAGCGCATCAAAATATGCGAGTATATCAGCAAACTGTGTAGTAAACGCGTTAATCTCCTCTTCAGTAAGATCAACCCGCGCCAACTCTGCAACATGTTCAACCTCATCGGTGTCGACGGCTGAATCGCTCATATATCTGCGGTACCGTGGATTACGAGTAAGGGTTTCGGTATGTTTGACATCTTCCCCGCGAAGGGCGAGGACTCTCTCGTGGGACAGCACGCCGACTGTGTGTCCCCGGAGGCACCCTGACTGGGACCACCGGAGTCTCGGCTATAGTCCGTGAGTACCGTGTCGGGTCACCAGAGCTGGCGTGGTGTGCTTGAGTGCCTGCTTACACCTCACAGACCGTACCATCGACCCGACTCAACCATGGTAGGTGAGTAGAATACTTGACACAGGGGTGCCTTTTATTAACGAAGACCCTAAACACTCCAAATTTCGTCTGATATACCACAATAGTATGCTGTCAGGAATCAAAAACACTCGTGAGTGGCGTCTTGGCTGTCGGAGTCACCCCCACGCTGACACGGGGATTTCCCTCGCACTTGTATAAAAGCCGATACCGTTGTGATTCTTATGTGATAATGTAGTGAACGCAACCTAGCAGGCGACAATGAGTCGACCTGTGATTCATGTATGTGCCAGAACTCTCCGATTCTTGAAGACGCCTCTCCGGAGTCTTATACTACGTTCGAATATTTCGAACCAACGAAATAAAATACTGACCGTGATCGTAGTGTTGAAATTGCGATCAGTTTTGAACCTATAAACGAGAAATGACTACTTAGGGCTGATACTTATTGAGCTGTGAGTATTTGAGTAATCATCTCATTGAATCAAATAACATCCAGAGTTATTGATCAAGAATTGTTGTACTTCATTTCACAGACGTCAGATCATATGTAATTATTCGTGATTTAACAAGTTCTTTTTTTCTGAATTAGATATGTCCTGTTTCGGGGTAAAGAGCCATTGAGTTCAGAAAAATCGCCTCAGCCGGCCGCCAGATATATATCATGTTCGAGCAATTTTATTCTTAGAGAAACGAACTGTTTATCGCGTTCTCTCAACTGTTATGACTAACAATAGTCACCAATCCCCTGCTATCACGCGCGCACGCGCGAGGAGGTCAGACGAACGCACGGAGACTGCTCAACAAGATGCGGATACAACTGTGTCTGATGAGACGACACGGTCTGCAGAATCTACAGAGACAGTCCGCTGTCCAGAATGTGAGTCGACTCAACTTATCACAGATGATGAACGTGGTGAGACAGTCTGTGCAGACTGTGGACTTGTTGTTGATGAAGATTCAATTGATCGTGGACCAGAGTGGCGTGCTTTCGATAGTGCTGAGCGTGATCAAAAGTCTCGTGTTGGCGCCCCAACGACAAATCTGATGCATGATAAAGGCTTGTCAACAAACATTGGCTGGCAAGACAAAGACGCATACGGAAACTCTTTGTCATCGACTCAGCGACAAAAGATGCAGCGGCTTCGAACATGGAATGAGCGATTCCGCACTCGGGATTCAAAGGAACGAAATCTCAAGCAGGCACTTGGTGAGGTCGACCGAATGGCATCAGCGCTTGGGCTTCCTGAAAATGTTCGTGAAACGGCTTCTGTGATTTATCGTCGTGCGCTTGATGAAGAACTACTGCCTGGTCGATCAATTGAGGGTGTTGCGACTGCATCGTTGTATGCTGCTGCTCGACAAGCTGGGACGCCGCGATCACTTGATGAAATTACAAATGTCTCACGAGTGGGTCGCGACGAAATTGCGCGCACATATCGGTATGTCGTGCGTGAACTCAAACTCCAAATCAAGCCGGCTGATCCAGAGCAGTATGTGCCGCGATTTGCCTCGGATCTTGACCTCTCAGATGAAGCTGAACGGCGTGCTCGTCAACTTCTTCGTAGTGCAAAAGAGCAAGGTGTCCATTCAGGGAAATCCCCGGTTGGTCTTGCAGCAGCGGCTGTGTATGCTGCATCATTACTCATCAATGAAAAAGTAACACAAAAAGAGGTCAGCAGTGTCGCAAATATCTCTGAGGTAACAATTCGGAATCGATATCACGAGCTGCTTGAAGCGGAAGAACAACTTTCTACCGCGTAAATTATTTATTTTTACTCGCTTGTTTTCTCTTTTATACAAGGGTGACTTCGCCCGCAAAGATACCGATTCTAGTATATTTTATCCGCTTCATCACATCTTATCTAGGTCGTGATCGTTAGAAATCGAAAATTGATGTCGAATTAGTTTATAATGTATCCGTGTTGAATTATCAATCCTAGATAGAAATAAGATGTCCAATCAGTAAGCTACGGGAACCATCACTACTGTATAAGCGCCGGAAGCATCTGAATCAAGTATCTCACGATAGAGTATATACTATGGAGACCACGCGACATTTTACAACAACCGTCTATATTGTTGAGGATGACGCAACAGCGTTACATCATCATGAAAGACTCGGGATTCGCATCCCACCAGGAGGTCATATCGACCGTGATGAACTCCCACATGAAGCGGGACTCCGCGAAGTGTATGAGGAAACCGGGCTCGATGCAGAACTTATCCATACGCCAGCGGCAACGTCGGTTGATGCACCTGCTGGACAGGCGCTTCCGCAGCCACGGTATCAGATGCTTTATGATGTCACTACGCATGAAGATGGAACAGTGAGTCATCAACATATTGATCATGTGTATTATGCCCGGGTTAATAGCCGCTCAATTACTCCAAGTGAGCCCGATGAAGCTCCGGCATCGGCGTGGCAGTGGTATGATAAAGCGGATCTGACGACAAGCAAACTTGATCCTGACACCATTCAATTAGCACATGAGGCTATCAATGCTGCACAAGAATATGACGAGATATCATAATCATCTCTTTCATATTCTCTTCAGCACTAGATCTCATATAGTGTATGACGGTCGAGATAAATCTATATTGCTATGTCAATAGTAAACAAAGCATTCATACCCATCTGATTCGACCTAAATCCAACGTATGATTCATCAGTTTTTAATTATCAAATATCACTTGATTAATGAATGGACATATTTCTGAATATGATGGTCCATTCGTCGTTTGAATCCATCCTGTCGGGCAAGTCGATCAAGTTCACGTGAAACATATGTTCCATACTGAACCGCTTTCTTCGATGCTGTGCGCACAGACTCCGGAACGATTCCATCAGCGGCCATCCTAAGTGCAATTTTTCGCTGATCACCACAAACAAGTAGCGATTCTGGTAGTGTGAGTGCCGACTCGACAATACTGTCATGAAGAAATGGCGTTATAGGTTCGACACCGCCGGCTCGAATAGCAAGCATATCGCGCTCGGCTTGCTTTGGAACCGTATTAAGTAATTCTCGTTGGGCACCACGGATTGTTGTTGCGTTCACTCGTGGATCAGTTGGTGCCTTCTGCACCTTCGCGTATCCGCCAAACAGTTCATCAGCGCCCTGTCCAAGTGCAAGTCGGTCAAACCCGTCCGCGGCGACGCGTCGTGCAACGATGAAGAGTGGAACTGTGATCGCGAGATCCATTGGATTCGTCCGTCCAATTGCGGAAACGAGCTGTGGAATCGCCTCGATAATATCCGTATGTGAGATTTCAATCACATGGAGGTCTGCATTTCGATCCATAGCAGAAAGAGCCTCCTGTGCCGCGGTAATATCATGACATCCATCAAATCCAGCAACATAACACGGTGCGTTTGGACGTCCAGCAGCAACTACTGCGGAATCGATCCCGCCTGAGAATGCAATTGCTGTTGATTTATTTGAATTATCCGTTGTCTGCTTTTGTGTCTGTGTGATGATTGCCTTTTTCACACGCCTATATGCTTCATCATTATCAGTCGTTACCGGTGGCTTGGGAAGTGACCAATACCGAGCAATGTCGAGATGTCTAATTTCAACATCGACATCAACTGTATTCCCCTGTTGATCGCTATTCGCATCATCAATACTGGTGTTATCATCCATATAGATGATGTCATCATCAGATATAGCTCTCTGAGATGGATCATATACTGCTCCAGGCGGTAGCGTTGCAGGCGCTTCAAGCGAGAGTGGATTGAATGCCCAATCAGGCATCACACCGTGTGAAGATTGTGTAGCCGTTTCAAGAAATATCGGCTGACGACCAAGCACATCACGGACAAGCATCCCATCAATGTACCCCGCGAATCCGCCTGTCCCAGCCAATGCGATAGTATCGCTAATTGCATCATGAACCGTCTCTGTTGACGCTCCACGGAGTATAGACTCATTCTTCGTTGATGATTGTGGCTGTCCTGGTGGGTTTGTTGGTGGTCCTGACATCATCAATTACACCAACTCGGAGAGTGTTCGCATAATCCGTCGTTTGACACCACCACTAAACTGTTTGAATGATACTCGCCATGGGGTTTTTGTTCCAATGACACTTGTCTCACCAGCGACGATTGCATTCAGAATTCCATCAACAGATTGGGTTTCGGTTGCAACTTCTGTGACTGCTTGCCCAACCATTTCGCTGATATGTGCATCACTTCCAGCAGTCATCGCAATATCATGAGTCTGTGCAAATTTCTTGGCCTTTCGATTTGCTCGCCCGGTCAGAAGCCGAGAATTATACACCTCAATCGCGTCGGCTGCGGTTAATTGCGCTGTGGCAATCTCAGCCGCAACACCATGGCGTGCTGATTGAAACGGGTGAGGGACAACAGCAATTCCTCCTTGAGATCGAATTCGAGTTACTGTTTCATCATATGAGAGCCCAGCGGGGACCTGCTCTGTGATACCGAAACCAAGCACATGCCCTGCTGCTGATGAAACCTCCATCGCCGGAATCCCGATTAAATCGTACTCTGATGCAAGTTCGGCTGCACGCAGACTTGCATCAATTTCGTCATGATCCGTCACGGCAAGAGCGTCAAGACCAATCGCTGCTGCTTGCTCCAACAGTAGCTCAACTGGGTCGTGACCATCATATGACAGCGACGAGTGGGCGTGGAGCTCGACCGATAACACATATTATTGTAACTAACGAGATATAAAAAACGCCCCGGTCCATCCAGAACATGATGCATATTAAATTAAGCAATTCAAATATATGAATTGATACATCAAAAGGTATTATCTATAGCTTCCCAAACAGCAGATAAATGACCCTGTCGGACTCAGATCTTGAACTCATTACGACCGAACTCGGACGTGAGCTGACACCCGCAGAAGCTGCATTATTCGAAAATCTATGGAGTGAACACTGTGCGTATCGATCTTCACGTCCTCTGCTTCAGTCATTCACCACAGGTGATGATTCCGCCAATGACGAGGGAGCGGAGCACGTAGTCATTGGTCCTGGTGACGACGCAGCGGTAGTTCGTCTTCCACGTGTCGATGAAGCGTCTGAGACACCGATTTATATTACGATGGGTATCGAAAGTCATAATCACCCCTCATATGTTGATCCGTATGATGGGGCTGCGACCGGCGTTGGAGGAATTGTGCGTGATACATTATCGATGGGCGCTTACCCGATAGCACTCGCAGATAGTCTTTATTTTGGTTCATTTGACCGTGAACGGACTCAATATCTTCTTGATGGAGTTGTTGAGGGAATCGCTGATTATGGGAATGCCATCGGTGTACCGACTGTTGCCGGAAGTGTTGAATTCCATAATAAATATACAGGCAATCCACTAGTTAATGTCGCCTGTATTGGATTACTCACTGATGAACGACTCGTCACTGCGGAGGCACAGTCACCGGGCAACAAACTCGTTTTAGTTGGGAATGCAACTGGTCGAGATGGTCTTGGTGGCGCCTCATTCGCTAGTGAAGACCTTTCTGAAGATGCTGAGACGGAAGATAGACCAGCTGTGCAGGTTGGTGATCCATATACAGAAAAACGGCTTATCGAGGCAAATGAAGAACTCATTACAGCGGAACTTATTCAATCAGCACGTGATCTTGGTGCTGCTGGACTTGGTGGTGCCTCCTCAGAACTTGTTGCGAAAGGCGGTCTTGGTGCTCGTATTAATCTTGAACGTGTCCATCAGCGCGAGCCGGCGATGAATGCAATGGAAATCCTGCTTGCGGAATCACAAGAACGGATGTGTTATGAAGTCCATCCAGACGATGTTGAGACAGTGGGCGACATTGCAGCGAAATACGATCTTGGATACGCTGTCATTGGCGAGATACGCGATGGAAATTATGTCTGCACATTTGGCGATGAGACTGTTGTTGATGTTCCAGCGGGATTTCTCGCAGATGGTGCCCCGATGAACGACCTCTCAGCGACGGAACCGCCAACACCAGAGGAATCAACATTTCCTGCGATCGACGCAGCAACCGCATTTAATACAATTATAAGCACTCCCAATACGGCATCAAAACGCTGGATATATCGACAATACGATCATGAGGTTGGTCTGCGAACGGCGATGCGTCCAGGCGACGATGCTGCACTCATTGCGATCAGGGAGGCTGGCGTTGGTCTTGCACTCTCATCTGGAGCCGTTCCAGCATGGACAGAATCTAATCCATATAAAGGCGCTCAAGCAGTCGCACTTGAGAATGCAACAAATGTCGCAGCAAAGGGAGCGACTCCAATTGCTGCGGTTGACTGTCTTAATGGTGGAAATCCGGAGAAACCAGCCGTCTATGGTGCATTCAAAGACATTGTCCAAGGTCTTGCAGATATGTGTCACACACTTTCGATTCCGGTCGTCGGTGGAAATGTATCACTATACAATGACTCGACATCCGGACCGATTCCTCCGACGCCAACACTTGCGTTGGTAGGGACAAAAAAGACATTTGATGCCCCACCGGCAGCGCTCACCGGAGATGGAACACTTCTATTGGTTGGTCATCAAAGTAACAACCTCGGTGGATCAGAGCTTCTTGCACAAATCGGTGGGACAGATAAGTTTCCAGCGCTGCCATCAAATCCAACAGCAGTTGTTGATTCGCTCGCGCGTGTCGCGAATCACCCATCAACGCTCGCAACTCACGATGTGAGCACCGGCGGTCTTGCGGTGACGCTCGCTGAATTAATCACCTCGGATGCTGGTGCGAGGGTGACAGTTCAAAATAAGACTTCGCTGTTCACTGAGACGCCAGGTCGTGCAGTCATCGAAACGACTGATCCAGATGCTGTTCGACACATATTCGAGGGTGTTGCACCAGTCGTTTCGCTTGGTGACACGACAACAGATGGAACTCTCACAATCAATATTGATGACGAAGATACGGCTAATGAGTCTCCAGCAGTGACAACTGATGCAGCAACAGTCGCCAAACAGCGACGCATTCTCGAGGACGCATTAGAGTAGTCTCATAATACAAAATGCAACAACACAATTTAATATGTCGGATGATCTCACGCTAGAAGAAGTGGAATCCCAAAAATAATGCCAATTCCAATGATGGTAATTATTATACCTGTCGTAACAGCACTCATACCGAATGGCTGCATCGGTGATGTAATACGCATCTGATCATTGGTGTCGGTTGAATGATCATCAGTAATCGTGTGTTCATTCATCACTCTCTCATTGTGAGTCGGGCATAAATATACTCTCGGCTTCGGTATCTTTCACGATATCAATAATTATATATAAAATTTATAAATTCACACGCGATAATATCCGCCGACGATGTCTCTGTGCAGAGCGTAAGTGCCCGTCAGGCGCAGTCTAGCTCTGGTGACAGAGTCATGAAAACTAAACCTGAGAAGAACGACATCGATAACTCATGATATAGAGCGATGGTGTCTGCCTACAGTGTGAAGATCGTGGGATTGCGCCTGTTCAGAACGTAATAGTCGAAACGGTCAAACACGTCATCGGTAAATACATACTCATCGGATGTTGACAAAGCGAATTATCCCATGTATTGATGTTGATCTTGATGAGGATGGAAACCCAGCCGTTTATACTGGAATAAACTTCGAAGATCTCGAGTATACTGGTGATCCGGTGGAAATGGCAAAACAGTATAATATGGCTGGTGCTGATGAATTTGTCTTTCTTGATATCACTGCTTCCGCTGTAGGTCGTGAAACGATGCTTGAGACAGTTTCCCGTGTTGCTGATGAGATATTCATTCCATTAACTGTTGGCGGCGGTATCAGGACTCGTGATGATATAAAGAGCACACTTCGCGCCGGAGCAGATAAAGTATCGATTAACACCGCAGCATTGGAAACCCCGGAACTGATTACCACCGGCGCATCTGCGTTTGGATCACAGTGTATTGTTATTTCAGTTGATGCCCGTCGTCGGTTCGATGAGCAAGGTGAGAATTATCTCTCTGTTGACGGGGAATCATGTTGGTTTGAGTGTACAGTCAAGGGTGGTCGCGAAGGAACTGGTATTGATGTTCTTGAATGGGTAACTGAAGCTGAAACTCGGGGAGCCGGTGAGTTATTTATTAATTCAATCGACGCTGATGGCACACAAGATGGATATGATATTCCATTGACGAGCGCGGTGTGTGATGCCGTTTCAACGCCTGTTATCGCCTCTTCAGGGTGCGGTAGTCCAGCCGATATGCATGAGGTATTTACTGAAGCTGGCGCGGATGCAGGGCTTGCAGCCTCAATTTTCCACTTTGGTGAATATAGTATTGAGGCGACAAAGGAGTATCTTGATGAGCGTGGTGTACCCATTCGAACCTAAGTTATCAGCATCGCCACTACATTCTCATTTGATTATCACGCAATTACCGATTGTGACCGTCATTGTCACCACAATCACGATTATGATACAAAATCTCTCTGCTGATTGAAGAATATCGTAAGTCAATTGATTGTCTCAGTACGCGTTGGGTACGATTACAATCATAACGTAACCTCTCATGACATTTTCACTATGTGAAATTACACGTTTGCAAATATCTGAAAATCCGCTGATAGAAATATTAAACCGCTGCTGTAAATGCGCTTGTAAAGTCATCAACTGTTGTCTGTACCTGTCGTGACGCATCGCCGAGCGCATCGAGCGGATCAACATCTGCATCAGGTTCTGTTTGGATTGAGAGGACTGGCTCAGTCTGTCCTCCTGATTGCTCGGGATTAACGTCATATGTCGCGGCTGCAACCCCATCTGTCTGGAGCAAGGCTCCCTTTATTACATTCATGAATGTATGGTCCTCGCCAGCCACTTCAATACGGAGTTCAGTGTCCGTTCGTTCGATGACCCGTAATTCCATACCTATCTTTTTTGATGGTGGTGTTTCAGTATTTCGTCTTTAGGGAAAGTTGAGAAAAAAGCCTCGTCTTTCAGGGCGGAGATGAATCCGACAATCCTCCACAACCGATATTATCAATTATCCCGGCGTCGTATCCTGCAGTAATCGGAAGACTCAGGCTCGCTTCCCGTTTATATTGACGGTTCCATACCTACCGCTAGCACCCTCGGTGGGGAGTACCTGGTTGAGATTCATTCGCCGTCTTCACACTACACCTACCGTTACTGGAGACGGTCGGCAACGACCATGCAAACGGGGGGAGGGGGCGACAGCACACCAACACACGTCCCGTTCGCAGTTGCCCGGTATTCGGACGCCTCTGCTCAGACGATTCAAGCACGGAATAAGCGGATAGCGCGTCCCTCTCGGACGCTAGATACATCATACCCTCGTTTTGAGGGTCGACGTGAGCGCACGAACTCGGTATTCACCACGCGAGGTGAAGAAGTTGCCTTCGTGGGGCGCCGGACGGCCCAACGCCCATGAAGGAATCCTTGCGCTTCAGCGCGGAGAGGATGTCAAAAGTATTGTCTCAATATCAATATCACTCGCGATTTCGGGATTAATAATTCGATATTGTTGGCTATGTCCTCTACGCACGGGGTCGACTCTTGTATCATTCTCAACCCGTTCTACAATCCCAGATTCAACAAGGCACATCAGATGGGCGAATGCTTCTCCAGGACCGTGGAGAATATGAATTGTATCAAGTTCACCAAATAATGCAGCACTCACGTTCCACACATCTGTGGTACCGTGTTCAGTAAGGACGTCATATAATCGCCGTGTCCGTTTGACATGATGCGTACAAATTGTATCAACCCGGGGTGCTGGATTAATAATACGTTCCCTGTGACCAGGCCATACATGTTCAAGTTCCATCTTGGATAAGCGATCAAGACTATTGAGATATGTGCTAACTGGGGACTCAACTCGAAGGTCCGCACCGCCGATATTTGGTGTATATTCCGGAAGAACAACATCGCCAACAAATGCGAATGTCTCTTTTTTATCACTATAGTGATATCCAACGTGACCTGCTGTGTGTCCAGGTAGATGCTTGACTGTCAATTCGATATCTCCAGCAGAGATCTTTTGTCCATCGGTCACGGGGTCGACATCAACTGATTCACCACCGATCCCGTTGAACCGATCAAGAAACGATAGTAACTCATCTTGCTTTGCTGCTGGAACACCCCATTCCTCAAGTCGCTGCTGTCGTACCTCTCGTCGTTTTGTTGAATTCTTTCCAGTTGCAATTAGATCTGCGTCATCAGCGTGTGCACGGACTGTGGCCCCTGAGACATCTTGAATCTCTCCTGCGAGACCTGTGTGATCAGCGTGCCAGTGTGTTAAAAGAATTTGATCGATTGATGACAATGAGACCCCAGCAGTGGTAAGCTCAGCCTCAAGTTCTGCTCGCGTCTCTGTGGTTGCAATACCAACATCAATCAGCGTGGTGACATCGCCGTCCAATAAATATGCGTTATTGTTTCCCTCGAATACTGCGTTTCCAAGTTGGATTTGACGGACGTCGACTGTCATGTGCGCATTATTGAAGATGCAAGCCTAAAACCTCGCCCTTCAGCACAGGATGGACGTCAAATAACATAGTCTGAATATCACATCGATATCTGTGTATTCTACCTGACTCGGTATATTATAATGACGGAGGTGATGATCGGTGCAACCACAGTCAGTTGTGTGTGCATGATCAAGACGGAGACCTGTGTAGGACTCCGTTCATGACCAATTGACTGCAGAGAGCACCAGTCTTGCAGTCCGTCAGTGACGCTCTTGTCAAATGGACATCGAGCGTCAAAACTAAATTCGATATTTTTGCTCAAAAGGATACTGATAGAATCAAATAACGACCGAAGAAATAAAAAGATACGTAAACATTGATTTAATCCGAAAATAATTGACGAAATTAAATTAATGGTATCAACAGATTGGTTCATTATATCCAATCATACAATACCATCGATAACTCAATCGTCACAGTGAATTACAGTTTGATATCTTCGTCCGCGTGAACGCTTATTAACGGTCCGGAGGTCGTGGTATTGGGCCTACTCAGCATATGATGTCTACAGAGAAAGCAGGCAGAGTGCCTCGGGGCTTGACCCCGGAGCAGTTCACATTGCAGAACGACAGTTTTAGTCGTGTAAGAAGCTCAATAGGTGTTCACCAGTTAATTACAACTCAACACCAGAAGGAATTAGACTATGTGAGCGAAGAAGCTTCCCATCAGCATCGTATACGAGAAATGTCTCTTTATGATAGACGACAGCCTCAGTTCCTTCGATATATAATTCAACGCGGTATCTCCCGCCCTCAGTATCAACACTACCGTCGTGACCATATTCTCGGGCAGCTCGAATGAATGATAAGACGCTGTCAGCTGACTCATTTAGTTCAAGAATAAAATCACCGGTGATTCGGTTTGTTACACTCACTACACCACTTGCATCTGGATCCTCGACTGAACCCTGCAATCGGAATGCAACGTCTGTCTCATCGGCATCAAGATACTCCCCATTAGGGTCTGTCAATTGCGATTCAAGTACATCAGTTGGACCATCAAAATCAATCCTGACCTGTGGTTCACGGGGGTCCGTATCGTTATCTACCCAGGCAACATCGGTCACATCCAGTTCAAAGTAATCCCGCCTCATTCCGTGTCTCTTGATTTGAGACGGGCGAGTATGAACGTAACGTTCGCTCAATCTCATAATACATATATTTACCTCGCCACTCACCACTCGATTGTAACGACTGCAAATTGTTTGTAGAATTGCTGTTACACTCTGATTACGCAATCGTATGATATACAATTACCCTTCCCCAACCATCCGTTCTTCACCCTCCCACTCAGACTCGCGAAGTTCATATTTTTGAATCTTCCCAGTCGCGGTTCGCGGTAACTCATTGACAAACTCGATCTCACGCGGTATTTTATACCCCGCGAGCATCCCTTTACAGTGCTCGATCAATTCTGATTCGCTCACATTTGACGTCTGTGGGTTCGCAGTTACCGGAACAACGAATGCCTTTGGTGATTCACCCCACTCCTCAGATGGCACGGGGATAACAGCAACATCACTCACAGCATCATGACTAAATAGTGTATCTTCTAATTCAATGCTTGAAATATTCTCACCACCCGAAATAATAATATCCTTCTTACGATCCTGAATCTCAATAAACCCATTCTCATCTACAACTGCCAAATCACCCATGTGATAATAGCCATCAATCCGGTCGCTAAATGCTGTTTCCGTCTGTTCGGGCTTCTTCCAGTAGCGGTCCATCACCTGATTACCGCGGACCACAATCTCACCAATCGATTCGCCGTCCCACGGGACCCTTTCACCAGTTTCATCAACGACAGTAACCTCAGTCCCGAGATATCCAATTCCCTGTTTTTTCTTCAAACCAAATCGGTTATCACTATCATCAAGTCGCCGATCGACGTCTGATGTTGTAATGAGCGGTCCTGTTTCAGTCGCGCCATACACATGCAGGAGATCCCAGCCAAACTCTTCCTCAACCGTCCTGATTGTTGCCTCTGGTGGTGCAGCACCCGCGGTTGCTGCACGCACTGGTGCATCACCAGTTGTTTTCACACCACCCTCGCTATCATACCGATCCATTAATATATTCAGCACCGTCGGAGCAGCACAAAGATATGATACGTTCTCAGATCTGATTGTATCAAAAATCCATTCGGCATCAATACCCCGGGTGCAGACGTGTTTTCCTCCAAGTCCGGTTATAGCATATATGTGCCCCCACCCATTGACATGAAACATTGGGAGTGTCCAGAGATATACATCGCCGTCAGAAATTTGTTGATGTATTGAAACATACTGTGCATGCAGCGTTTCCGTTCGATGCGTGCGACAAACTCCTTTTGGGTCACCGGTGGTTCCAGACGTATAATTTATTGTTACAACTTCATCCTCACTCATGCTTGGACGGCTATATTCGGTCGACTGAGCGACAATATCATCAAATTCGTGCCATTTACCCTCAGTGTTTGATTCTGAAATATCATTTGTAATGAACGTCTCTGTTGGCACGTCATCTCGAATTGTATCAATTTTCTCAGCATACTCATGATCAGCGTAGACAACGGAAACATCAGCATCTGAGAGGATATACTCATAATCCTCAGCAATAAGTCGATAATTAAGCGGTGTATGGATACCTCCGATTTGGAATGTTCCGTATGCGGCTTCAAGATGATAATGAGTGTTTGGGTCGAGCACTGCAACGCGATCACCCTTTTCAACACCCATCCGTCTAAGCGCTGCGGAAAATCCATCTGCGCGGGTCCCAAGCTCATCATACGTATATCGACTTCCATCGGTTCCGACAACCGCCTCGCAGTCGCCATAATATCTGCGTGCCCGGTCAAGGAAATCTGTAACCAATAATGGTTTTTGCATTGCCAGATATTCTATATACATTCATGATAAATAATACGGTTCATACAACCAGTCAACCAGTTGAGTATATGTCTAAGAAGAAACACATATTATCTATTTTTATTACCCAGGATTATAATTACAATGTGCAGTCGTGATTTCCCCGCACTCACGGAACCGTTTTAGGCGCAACGATATAAGAAATCATCAAATGACGCGGGTGATTCATACCGGCGACACCCACATCGGGTACCAACAGTACCACTCGCAAATACGACGCGAGGACTTTCTTAATGCATTTAACCAAGTCATTACTGACGCGTGCGATGCTGATGTCGACGCGGTTATTCATGCAGGTGATCTCTTTCATGACCGCCGCCCATCGCTGACAGATCTTCTTGGAACAATTGATATCCTTCGAGATTTGCGCGAGGCTGATATTCCATTTCTTGCTGTTGTTGGCAATCACGAATCGACTCGTCACGGACAATGGCTTGATTTGTTTGAGCGACTTGGACTTGCTGAACGACTTGATAACTCACCGCGATACATCAATGATAATCTTGCACTCTATGGGCTTGATCACGTTCCTCCATCTCGACGAGAGGAACTTGCATATGAATTTAACCCACATGAGGCTACTCACGCCGCCCTTGTTAGCCACGGACTATTCACCCCTTTTGCACACGCAGACTGGGAGACAGAAACGGTGCTCACGACTGCATCAGTTGATTTTGATGCATTGCTGCTTGGAGATAACCATGCTCCCGGCGTTGAGACGGTTGAGGACGCTTGGGTAACTTACTGTGGTTCCACAGAACGAACAAGTACAGCTGAGGAATCTGCCCGCGGATATAATCTTGTTACATTCGATGCTAACGTTGATATTCGCCGTCGAAGTCTCGAAACGCGCCCATTTGTGTTCGTCTCTGTTGATCTTGCCGCAGGCGAGGGAGCTGAGCGGGTCTGTGACCGCCTTCGTGAATACGACCTTGCCGATGCTGTTGTTGTCATTGAAATCACTGGTGACGGTGACTCCGTTCCGCCAGCCACAATTGAGACGTTCGCGACTGACCATGGTGCACTCGTTGCTCGTGTTACTGATCGCCGTGAGCATCCTGAAGAGGGGAATATAGATACCACTGTCTCATTTGCCGACCCAGATGCTGCTGTTGAACAACGAATCCGAGAGCTTGATCTCTCGACTGCAGCACACGACATTGATACCATGATTCGTTCAGATAGCATTTCTGATTCGAATATCCGAAATACAGTCACTGAGGAAATCTCAGAGCTACTAACTAACGAGTCACTTGATGCATTTACTCAAACATCTTCAGCAGACACAAACACATTTGACAAAACAACCTCGACAAGTCCCGAAGGCACACAGTCAGATTCATCGATATCGTCGGCTGATTACACAACGAACCCACCATCATCGAATAAAGAAACGGAAAATCATACACCGTTTGTCCAACAGCCACAATCGACGGTCAAAGATGACGATACAGATACCAAGATTGACTCAGATGATATGTCGAACGATGAAAACATGGATATTATCGCGGATACCAACCGTTTCACAAATATATCCCAAGATGCGAATACAGACACAGACACAACCGCGAACATCGGTTCAGACTCAAATGCAGAGCCCAGTATAGATAGAACTGAAGAAACAGAGCTATCTGACGATGAATCGGATACATCTGAAACTGACGAATCTAATTCTGCATCAAGTCAATTCACTATGGAGGATTTTTAGATGCGCTTTGATCATATTACCCTCGAGCATTTTAAGCCGTACGCAGACGCGAGTTTAGATCTCCAAGACGGTGTGACAATCATCCATGGACTAAATGGCAGCGGGAAGTCGTCATTACTCGAGGCCTGTTTTTTTGCACTTTATGGTGCACGGGCACTTGATGAAACGCTTGATGACATTGTCACAACTGATGAAGATGATGCAACGATTGAACTCACTTTTTCACATGCTGGATCACAATATCATATCAAGCGGCGACTCCGGCGAAGTGGCGATCGAATACAGACAGCTCAATGTACACTTGATGGTCCGGATATAGAAATTGATGGAGCGACCGACGTCAGAGCATTTATTACCGATATTCTTCGGATGGACGCTGAAGCCTTTGTTAACTGTGCGTATGTGCGCCAAGGGGAGGTAAATAAACTTATTAATGCAACTCCGACGCAGCGACAGGCAATCATTGACGATCTTCTTCAACTTGGTCGACTTGAGATGTATCGTGAGCGTGCGTCCGATGCCCGACTTGGCGTTGAGGACATTCTTTCTGAGCAACGTGGTGCTCAAACCGAGATTAAAGCACAAATCGAGCGAAAAGAGGACGCCAATTTGCATGAAAAGCTCAATGAATATGAGGCTGCCCGAGCAGATATCGATGCAGAAATTGAACGATATGAGGAGAATAAAATACGGGCTCAAGAAACCCGAGATAACGCCAAAGAGATTCTAACGTCACATGAAGAAACACAAGAGGAACTCACAGAACTAGAAGCCGAAATCGACGATCTTCGCATGACCATCGAAGAAGATGAGTCGACCCGCGCAGACTTTCGTGAAGCAATTGAAACAAAGACTGAACAGGTGGAGACACTCTCGTCAGCGCGTACTGATGCACTCTCATCTGCTGAGGTTACATCGGCTGATGCAGACACGCTCGCAGCACGTCGGTCTACTCTTGATGATAAGGAGTCCTCAATTCGTGACTCATTGCAGACAGCACGACAGCAGCAAACAATGTTTGAAAACCAAGCTGAGAGGCTAACTGAGCGGGTTGATGAACTTGAATCGCGCGCTGATGAGCTCCAAGAACAGGCTTCAGAAGCAGAAACCGCGGTCACGGAGGCGAAAGAACAAATTACAACTCAACAAAACGCTCAAGCGGACATCGAAGAGCAAATGACGTCGGTGCGTGAGCAGTTCAATAATTCGCCGGCAACTCTAGGTAAAGCGACAGAGTACCTTGAAATGCTTCAAGAAGAGCATGATGACATCCGCAATGATCTTGCGTCTACTCGTGCATCACTTTCGACCGTCCAAGACCGCCGTAATGAAGCACAGACGCTTCAAGAAGCTGGTAAGTGCCCAACATGTGAACAGCCAATTGAGGAATCACCACATGTTGAGGCACTTGACGAGTATGACGTGCAGATTGAAACGCTTACTGAGCGTCTCAGTCAACTTGAAACAAAACAGAATAAAGTAAATAATAAAATTGAAGCCGCTGAGTCCCTCGTTGAATCTGAACGACAGTTTGAGACTCTCAAAGAACGAAAATCTCTCGCAAGTGAACGGATTGCAGACGCGCGTGAAACGGTCAATGAGCAGACCGAGACAGCAGCATCACTCCGCGAGAATGCAGGCGAGCTTGAGACAGAAGCGGATGAAAAACGGGATGCGGCAGCAACACAGATGTCAAATGCTGATTCAGAAGCTGAAAAAGTGGCTACATTGGAATCAAAGCTAGAGACAATCAATAATGCTCGCGATCAATTGGATAATCTTGCGGAAATTCAATCAGAAATTGAAAACATAAGAGCAGAGATCGAGCGCCTCCGCGAGCGACGTGAGGAAATCGCAGATCGAAATGATGAGCGCCGTGAATATCTCCAAGCGAAGCGTGACCGTCATGCAGAACTCGCTGCGGATGTCAACGAGGCACGAATTGAAAAAGCACAGAACAATCATGAAGAAGCGGTTTCATATCTTGAGGATGTTTCTGAGAAACTTGATGAATTACGCGACAAGCGTGACAATATCCAAAGTCAAATTGGAAGTGTCCGTGGAGAACTTGAAAATTTGGCTGAGCTTCGAGAAAAACATACAGCAATTAATGACCGCGTTAGTGCGCTTGAGACGCTTCATGAGCAAGTTGAAAGCCTTTCATCAACATATCGAGAACTGAGAGCCGACCTCCGTAAGCAAAATGTTGAAACGCTTGAGCGGATGCTAAATGAGGTATTTATGCTTATATACGATAATGACGCTTATTCTCGAATCCAACTTGATGATGCATATGAGTTGACTATCTTCCAGAAGGATGAAACTGCTCTCAATCCAGAGCAACTCTCTGGTGGTGAACGTGCACTATTTAATCTTTCATTACGTTGTGCAATCTATCGACTATTAGCAGAGGGCATCGACGGAACAGCACCGATGCCACCACTTATATTAGACGAGCCGACTGTATTCCTTGATTCCGGACATGTTGGTCGACTTGTCGACCTTATCAAGGATATGCAGCGTCGTGGCGTCGCACAGATTCTGATTGTGAGTCATGATAAAGAACTCATTGCGGCGGCAGATCATCTTGTGACAGTTAAAAAAGACCCAACAAGCAATCGATCATCAATCACGCGGATTGATGACCCACAGCGGGCGGCGATCAGCGCTGCAAGCTCAAATAAAACACCGCAATAAAAAAATCTGGATCGCTTATATAATAATAACTGAGTGGTTTATCCCGCATCTCCGGCGCCTCACGAACGACCACCTGTGATTATTTTGAAATCGACCGAAGTGATTCAATTGCGGTTTTAGTCATTTCTGTTGGTCCATATCCACGTTCACCATATATTTCTATCTCAGTAATGAGTCCTGCAGCGCGAAATTCAGCAAGTTGCCCATTGAGTTCTGATTCGCAGTAATCGTATGCATCGAGCATACTCACGACGCTGAGACCCTCCCGATCCGTGAGTTCAATCAATAGTCCGAGTGCATCCTCGCCATGACTTGCAATAAGCACGGTTCGTACAGTCTCTGGGACTCCACTCGCAGCAGCAACAAGCGGTGAATCATCTGTGTCGGCAATCGTTAACTCCTCATTTGAGACGTATTTTTCCTCACCTGAACGTGGATCGCGGATGAGACTTGACTCACTTGACTCCTTGCACAGCAAATATTGAGTGCCATCAGCATGATAGACAGTCCGCATTCACAATAGGTAATCAATGAGACAGTATAAACCCATCTGACAAAACATATCATTTCGAATTGCAAATAATCAAACACCTCATATCCGAATTCAAATGTTAATGTATATCTCAATTATTACAAATATGAGTATCGTTTCCGAATCCGAATCATCTGATTATCTATTCATACCCGACTCACTCATCTGTTGGACTCGCGCACAAGGATAATTTTCAACATGAAATCCCGACTTCAGTACATCCATCTGTATCCAGGGAAAGAGCCCACAATTTTAGCTAATTTGAGGCGCTAAGCCCCCTTCCTCACCGCCCGAACAGAGTGAGGGCGTAGGGAGGGGATACAGCGCCGCATAGTTTGGTTGCGCGTTCATCGCTACGTTTACTTTACTACCCACACGGGTGAGTCTGGTAGTACGATGCTCACCACGTCTCTAACAGTAACGGTGTTCAATCACGACAAGAAGCGCGCACCGTCGTTGTGGCCGAGTGTCCATCTGGGAGGAGTGGGACACTCCGAACCACCTGTGAAG
>ERZ1034519.2-NODE-2-length-65855-cov-14.668343_pt1 | contig 65855 bp, 63 predicted proteins | sample MGYA00520655_ERZ1034519 | MGnify/ENA primary metagenome ERZ1034519 (study PRJEB33760, sample SAMEA4777702) | hypersaline lake metagenome | biome: hypersaline environment; feature: brines | place: Spain | collected 2012-08 | depth 0 m ...
CCGCTCGACTCGACCGCCGTGAAGTGGCTGCGGAGGCGGTCGGGCAGGCGCTTGGCCTTGCCGATGTACAGGGGGGTGCCCGAACGGTTCTTCATCACGTAGACCCCCGGCTCGTCCGGCACGTCCGGCAGGACCTCGTCCCGGATGGACTCGATGTGCCCCGGCACCTCCCGCACCGTCTGGTAGCTCTGGTGCTGAAAGCGCAGCAGGGCCTCGACGGTCTCGACCTCGTGCTCGAAGGCCAGCTGGCTGACGAACCGGCGCAGCACCACGCTCGTCGCCTCCGCGTCCCCGAGCGCCCGATGTCGTCCCTCCACGTCGATGTCGTAGAACTGCGCGAGCCGACTGAGGCCCTTCGAGTCGAGCCCCGGCAGCAGCCGCCGTGCCAACCGGACCGTGCAGAGCGTCTCGTTGGGAAGCGTCTCGTCTCCCATCCGTTGCAACTCAGCGTCCAGGAAGGACCCGTCGAACGACACGTTGTGCGCGACGAGAATGCCATCCCCCAGAAAGGCGCGGTAGTCCGGCAGGACCTCGTCGGCCGGCGGCGCCTCGAAGACCATGCCCGTCGTGATCCCGGTCATCTTGGTGATGCGCCCCGGGACGGACTGCTGGGGATTGACGAGCTGCTGGAAGCGGTCGACCACCGACCCGTCCCGTACCTTCACCGCCCCGATCTCCATGATCCGATCGTCGTCCGGCGTGGTGCCGGTCGTCTCCAGGTCGGTCACCACGAACGTTGCGTCGGCAATGTCCATGCTATTGGGGACGCTTCGGCGTCAGGTGTTCGTGCTTGGCCTCAAGACGGGAACGAGGCGGTAGGCCGTACTCAAAATCGTACAGCGCTGCCTCCCAGGATCCATATTGCGGATTGGGGAGGACGATCCAGCGGGTGCCCCAATATTTTCGGAAAGACCGGGCCTTCACACGGCGGGCCGAGACGCTCGTGTCCGCCGCCGCCACAAAGTCCCCAAAGTTATCGCCCACGAGCAGAAGAATGCGGTACCGCTCGGCGACCCACCGGCGGCGGGCTGCCTTCGGGGTCCAGCCCTCCCGTTCGCCCTGGGTGAGCACGGCGTCCGGGGCGTCGTCCACCGGGAAGCCGAGATTTCGCAGGTTGGTGCGGGTGGCCGCCTCCAAAGACGCGTCCCGGTTGGTCAGGTAAATCACCTGCACGCCCTGGGCCGTGGCCGCCTGCGTGAAGGCGCGGGCCCCCGGCACCGGGGCGGCCTGCTCCTCCCGAACCCAGTTTGCCCAGCTCTCCGCGCTGTACGCGGCGTCGTCACGAACGAGGCGGGCCTGGTAGGGGCTGTTGTCGAGCACCGTCTCGTCGACGTCGAGGACCACAGCGGGGGGCTTGTCACTGTACGTGTCGCTTCCCCGGTTTGCCTGCTCGAGTGAGGCGGTCCACAGGCTGTCGGCCAGCGCGCGCCGCATCATGATCTCCGCCATCCGGTACGCCTGTCGGGTCGTTCCCTCGTACTCGACCGCAGTCTGGGTCCAGAGCGTGCTGTTCAGGAGCGGGTTGCGGAGGGTCGCCGTCCGGGCGAGGCGGTCGGCCCGCGCCTCCAGCGAATCGATACGGGCCCGGAGTGCAGACGGGTCCTCGGTGGGGGAGCCGGACCGAAGGGTCTGACAACCGGTCAGGGCGAGCACGAATGCGAACGCAAACCACGCGGCGCGTCGAGACACAGGGCGACACAATCAATTCCGAAGGCGGTGCGGCGATTTTGCCGTGCGCATCGACAAAATAGCCATGCACAACATATCTGGAGTCTCCCTCAGGGGCAACCCCGCCCCGACTTCTTCCGGTGAGATTACACCATGGGGGCGCAGAGCCGCCCGCCAAAGGAACGATATGGCCGTTAGGAGGTGCACAATGCCGCGAGGTTCTCCCTGATCTTCCCGACGCCTTCTATGCCTGACCCCGACGACTTTCTGCAGTTTAGCAAAAGCATGACGTCGCTGCCCAGTAGCATTTTTCAGGGCGGCCTCGGCGACCAGCCGCAATCCGGGCTCGTCCCCAAGGTCGTGGAGCAGACCACTCGCGGTGAGCGGGCCTACGACATCTTCAGCCGCCTACTGAAGGAGCGGATCGTGTTCATTGGCACGCCGATCAACGATCAGATTGCCAATCTCACGGTGGCCCAGCTCCTCTACCTGGAGAGCGAAGGGTCCAGTCAGCCGATCAACATTTACATCAACTCCCCGGGCGGTGTCATCTACAGCGGCCTGGGCGTGTACGACACCATGCAGTACGTGGAGGCGCCCATCTCCACGACGTGCGTCGGCCTGGCCGCGTCGATGGGCTCGGTGCTGCTTGCCGGCGGCGAAGACGGCCAGCGGGCCTGCCTCCCCAACTCCCGTGTGATGATGCACCAGCCGATGGGCGGAACCGAAGGACAGGCCTCCGACATCGAGATTCAGGCCAAGGAGATGGCCTGGCTCAAGAAGCGCCTGTACCAGATCCTTTCCTTCCACACCGGCAAGGACATCGACCAGATTGAGGAGGACGCGGATCGGAACCACTGGTTGAGCGCCGAGGAGGCGCAGGAATACGGGCTCGTCGACCAGGTCATGAACGAGGGCAACCTCGACGCCCTCAAGTCCATCCACGCCAACGGCGAGGCCAGCGACGCCGACTCCGACGAAGAGTAGCCGCCCTTCCGTCTTCGGATTCAGTGCCCATCTCCGGTCGCCCCCGGGGATGGGCTTTTCGTTTGGCCTTCCGGGGGACCCTGCCCACGCCCCGTCATGGCTTTTCGGTCTCCGTAAAGACCGATACGTTTTCGTCGTTGATGTACCGCTGGTTGGCCTCCAAGAAGTCCATTTGGGAGCCTCGTCGCGACCGTGTGGCGGAGTAAATCGCCCCCCCGAACGCCCCGGCTGCCAGTCCCGCGCTGTAGGCGGTCGTCCAGAGCCCCCAGAGATACTGCATGAGATACGCGCCCAGGCCGCCCATCAGGAGGCCCAGGGCGGTGTACTTCAGTACAGGAATGAGACTTGTCAGCGCGTCTCGTCGCCACAAGTGCCAGGCCCGGGGCGCACGCTGCCCCAAACACCGGAAGGCCTCCCGTCCCGTGACGAGCCAGGCAAGCATGCCAACGCCACTGCCGATGGCAAAGACGCCGGCGGCCTCGGCGTTATTCAGCACCACAGTCCGGTCGAGGGGCAGCCAGTCCAATATCCCGATGAGGACGATCGCCACCTCGCTGTTCGAGGCACCGAGCCACAGCGTGAGGGCGAGGGCCGCGGCTCCCCCCATCACTCCGTATGCGATCCGAGTGCCGTATTTCATTCCGGGGACTGAGCGGCAGTGTTAGAAGTCGGTGTCCTGGGCGCCTCACGGACAGTGCCTTCTCTTTTTCGGACAAAAACCAGGCCAGTTTGCACCAGCAGGCGCATTGTGCCCGGGCCCCATCATCAGGATGACGGCCGCCCCGTCCTCGCGCCTCCTGCAGACTGGGACGGCCCCCGCTTCTCCACTCACCCCCGAGAGGCAGCGGTCTCGGCGTCGGCCACATCCCCGTTCACCTGCAACTGGTACGAGGCCCCTGCCCGGTCGAGGGCCGGCGCGTCGCAGAGAAGAGTGTAGGGGCCGTCCCGTTCCAGCAGCCGCACCCGCAGCACGACGGGGATGTCGTCCGACTCCAGATCGCTAAACCGATTGGACAGGAACTGATCGTTGAACCGAGCCTGAGCCTGGACGCCGCCGCCCTCGGCGACGAGATGACCCGTGGTGAATCCGTGGAGGGGACGGAAGGCCCCGTCTCGATCCTGCCGTCGCCACTGGACGTTCGTGAGAAGGTATTCGCCGTCGGGGAGCGCGCTCATGGTCGAAAAAACGTTGCTGGAAGGACGAAAAAGTGCAGCTCCGGGTCCGTCCCCCCACGGCCCCCGGAGAGCATTGCTATCTTGGATGGTCATTGGCACGTTTGAGCGATCCTACGTCGGGCGCTTTTGGAAGTTGCGAGGCCCGCCACGGATCCAGGCGCCGAGCAGCCCATTGCCGGATCGGTCGCGACTTGTATTCTTCGCGCCGTCCCTCCACCTCCTCGTGTCTTCAAGGCCCTTTCTCCTCCCGTGCCCAGTCTTCCCCCGTGGTTCGAGCAGCTCTCGCCCGTCCTTCAATCGCTGCTGGCCGGGGGGTTCACCTGGGGGGTCACCGCACTCGGGGCGTCCGTCGTCTTTTTCACCCGGCGCGTGAACCAGCGCCTCCTCGATGCGATGATGGGGTTCGCGGCCGGCGTCATGATCGCCGCCAGTTTCTGGTCGCTGCTCGCCCCGTCCATCGACATGGCCGCGGCACAGGGCATCACCGAATGGGTGCCCCCAACGATTGGATTTCTTCTGGGCGGTGTGTTTCTCCGCCTGTCTGACGCCCTCCTCCCGCACCTCCACCCTGGAGCGCGGCGGGCCGACGCCGAAGGCCCCACTACGTCCTGGCGTCGGGCCACGCTCTTGGTCCTCGCCATTACCCTGCACAACATTCCCGAGGGGCTCGCCGTGGGCGTGACCTTCGGGGCCGCCGCCATCGAACTGGAGGTGGCAACCGGGGCAACACTCGCGGGGGCCCTCGCCCTGGCCCTCGGAATCGGGCTACAGAATTTTCCCGAGGGCATCGCCGTCGCCATGCCCCTGCGGGGAGAGGGCCTCTCGCGGGGCCGGAGCTTCTGGTACGGGCAGCTGTCCGGCATCGTCGAACCGCTCTCCGCCGTGGCGGGGGCCCTCGCGGTCGTAGGTGTGCGCCCGCTTCTGCCCTACGCCCTCTCCTTCGCCGCCGGCGCCATGATCTACGTGGTGGTCGAGGAGCTCATTCCCGAATCACAACGCCACGGCAACACCGACCTCGCCACACTCGGGGTCATGGGCGGCTTTGCGGTCATGATGGTGCTCGACGTGGCCCTCGGCTAGCGAAATATTCGGGATCCCCCCACGGACCACCGGCTTCACTGCTTTTCAAAAGGATCAGTTTTTTCACAGCGATCGATTTTTCCATGTCGCCTCGCCTGCCCTCCGGCATTCTCGCCGCCGGCCTCACTCCCTTTCATGCGGACCTGTCCCTCGCCCACGATGCGTGTGCCGCCCACACGCAGTGGCTTCTCAATCACGGCTGCGACGCGGTGCTGCTCTTCGGCACCACGGGCGAGGGGCTCTCGCTGTCGGTCCCCGAGCGGCTGGCGGGCCTCGACGCGGTCTTGTCCGCCGACATTCCGGCCCGCCGCGTGCTGGTCGGGACGGGGGCCTCGGCCCTCCCCGACGCCGTCGAGCTGACCCGCACAGCGACACAGGACGGGGTCGGGGGCGTCCTCGTGCTTCCGCCCGCCCACTTTCGGCAGGTGTCGCCGGAAGGCCTTTTCCGGTTCTACGACCGTCTCATTCAAGCCGTCGGCGATCCCGACCTCCGGCTCTACTTCTACCACTATCCGGCGCTCTCGGGCGTCCCGATTCCGTTCTCCGTCATCGAAGAGCTGCGGGGCACCTACCCCGACCAGATTGCCGGCATCAAGGATTCGAGCGGCGAGTGGGACCACACGGAGGCCCTCTGCCACCACTTCCCGGACCTGCAGGTCTTTTCCGGGACCGAGCGCCTGCTGCTGCAGGTCTTGGGGGCCGGCGGCGCCGGATGCATTTCCGCCACGGCCAACGTGACGGCCCCCCTGGCCGCTCAAGTGCTCCAGCGATGGCGCGCGGACGAGGCGCCCGAGTCCATCCAGGACACGCTGAGCGCGTTTCGGGGCGCGTTTGCCCCGCTCCCCACCATTCCGGCCCTCAAGTTTCTGCTGTCCCGGCGGCTCGAGGCGCCCGACTGGGCCACGGTGCGACCGCCGCTCGCCCCGCTCGCCGACGCGGAGAAAGAAACCGTGGGGGAAATTGCCGACCGGCTCGAAGACGAGGAGGTCCGCCTGCCGGGCCCGAACGCACAGCCCACGTGATCTACGGCGCTCGGTCCCCCTCCTTACGAGACACGACCTGTCCGTCCGGCGTAATTCGCTCGTCGGCGTCCGGCTTTTGAGTCGGAAACCGGCTGACCGATACGTCCGGGTTTCGGTCCCTCGGGACGTAATGCACGTGGTCCCCGTGCGGGATTTTTTCGAAACGCTGTCCCCGGTACGGGTTGACGACCTCCCGCATGACCACCACGAAGAACACGAGGAAGAGCCCTGCCGCCACCCATCTGCGCCAGGAGCGCGAAGACGATGCGGAGTCGGACGGATCGTCGGTCATGAGGGTCGAGAACAATCGTTCGTAGACACTGGGAGGCACTTCACGTGCTACTCGAGTCGGGGGAGCGTAATGCCCTGTTGGCTTTGGTATTTGCCTTGCTTTTCTTCATACGACACTTCCGGGGTCTCGCCTCGCAGGAAGACCACCTGCGCAATGCCTTCCTCCGCGTACACCTTGGCGGGGAGGGGCGTCCCGTTTCCGATTTCGATGGTCACGTGCCCCTCCCAGCCGGGCTCCAGCGGGGTTACGTTGACGATAATGCCGGACCGCGCGTAGGTGGATTTCCCCAGCACCAGTCCGAGCGTATCCGACGGCATCCGGAAGTACTCTATTGAGCGGCCGAGAACGTAGGAGTTGGGCGGGATCAGGATGTGATCGTCCGCCTCGTGCTCGACCAGGGCCCGCTCGTCGATCCGCTTCGGGTCCACCACGCTGTTGTGGACGTTCGGGGTGAAGACGCGAAATTCCCCGGCCACCCGCATGTCGTAGCCGAAGGAGCTGAGCCCGTAGCTCACCACGTCCTCCCGAACCTGCTCGTCGACGAACGGGTCGATCATGTCGTGCTCGGTCGCCAGGGTGCGAATGCGGTGGTCGGGGAGAATCATGGACGCGACGGGTCGTGAGAAGAATGGAAAAGGAACACAGGCCAAAGGTACTCGGAACGGGCATCGAAGGTCAACCGGGACGCGGACGCGGGCTGTCGTTACGCCGACGGGGAGCCGTCCGGATGCGCGGTGCGGCCCTTCGCGAGAATGCGCCGGGCCTCCGGGCCGTAATTGAACACGAGGTCCGCCGCGGACATCCCGGACTCGAAGCCCTCGAAGTTCTGTCGGTAGGTGGGGTGGTCGTACTCAACCACGTGCGGGGTGACACCCTCGGGCAGAGACTCGGGGTCCCCCCCGGGCGTCGTGAGCAGCGTTTCTGCGCCCAGCGCCCGGGCCACGCCGGCAACCGTCCCGGGAGCGCCGTCGAGGGCTGACGCCCGCGTGAGGGTGGTCTGCAGACCAAACAGCTCCGCCAGTAGCTCGACGGACCGGCTGGCGCACGGGCTGAGACGCGCCCAGCCCCGCTCGAAGAAGGGACGAAACGATGCCTCAAAGTAGTCGAAGTACATCGTCGTGCGGTAGTTGTAGAGGAATGACCGCCAGTGTTTTTCGCGCCACCGGCCGCCGGTTTCAATTTCAACCTCCCGCACGGGCGCCCCGTCCCGGTTGCCGAAGACGGGAACCGTGATCCAGTGCCAGCCCTGGGGACTTCGAAGTTTGCTACGGTTCTGGAACGATTGGCGCCGGTACGGGAACGTGTTGCCGAGAACAAAGTGATCCACCTGCTGAATTGAAGCCATGTACTCCAGGCGGGGAAAGTATTCCGGCGGTTGTACGGCGATCATGACCCGCGGCGTCGTGACTAGCTTTTGACGTGCCAATTCTGACGCGCCGTTTGGGAGGGATGGTCCCCGATCCCTGCGGACTTCGTCGGCCTTTCTGCTTCCCGACGGATGACCTCGCAGGGGGTAACATTGTGCCCGCCACCACGTGTGTGCTCGTCCCTGTCGTCCCACCAACTTGCCCACCCGCTTCTCCATGTCGAACTCGGACCCCTCCCCCACCCTGGAGGGCAACTACGACCTCCTCTTCCGATTCGCGTTTTGGTTGTTTGTCGGTGCCATCTCGTTTAGCGTGGCGGGCATGCTGCTGCTTCGCCTCGTGCCGTCTTCGATGGCCATCTTTGGGCCCATCTACACGAAGCTCGTGAAGACGCCCACCTGGACGTTCATGACGCTGCTGGCGTTGCTTCCGCTGTTGATGTACGGTCCCACCCTGGGCTGGAAGAAGATCAGCCTGATCGCCGCTTGGGGGTGTATCATCGGCGGGGCGAGTGAACTGATCGGCACCACCGGGTGGCTGAACGTCGGGGGCATTGCCCTTCCGTTCGGGGAGTATGAGTACACGCAATGGCTCGGCCCCAAGATTGCCGGGCACGTGCCGTATTTCATCCCCCCGTCGTGGTTCGCGATGTCGATCGTCTCGCTCGACCTTGCCCGCCGGGTCACCACGCAACGGGTCGGGTCCCTCCTGCTGGGCACCCTCTTCATGGTGCTCTGGGACGTGTCGTTGGACCCGGCGATGAACCAGGCGTTTCCCTTTTGGGAATACGGGGTTGATGGGGTGTTCTTTGGCATGCCCCTCTCCAACTGGGCCGGGTGGGCCGGGGTCACATTCGTGATTCTCCTCGGCTACGAGTACATTGGCAAAGGCGCTCCCATCCAGAACGAATGGGCGCCATGGGTCTACGCCCTGAACTGCATTTTTCCTCTCTCAATCTGCCTGCTCCGGGACGTGTACCTGCCGGCCCTGATCGGCGGTCTCGCAACCCTGGTGCCCTTCCTGCTGCTGTGGCGCTACAATCCGGATTCGCTGAAGCGGTCCGTATCGCTCTTCCGGGGATAGAGCCCCTCCCGCTCTCGTCTCCTCACCCAGGCCCTCTTCATGTCAACCCTCTCCCTCGACACCCGCGCCGACGAAGATGAGTGGATTTGGGAGTCGTTCCGGTACCACTCCCGGACCTTCTCCCTGGCGGCGTACCTCCTGCCGCGCTCCGTGCAGATGTCCGTCGCCACCCTCTACCTCTACTGCCGGCGGGTCGACTCGATTGCCGACCAGCGCGTGTTGGAGGTGGGGCGCGAGCGGGCCCTGCAGGAAGTAAGGCAGGTGCGGGACCGGTTGGACGAAACGCTGGCGGGCCGCCCGCCCGCCGAGACGGTGCTGTGGCGTCGCCTCGCGGAGGTGCATGAACAGTCGTCCCTTCCCCGGGGCCCGATGTACGAGCTCATCGAAGGGGCCCTTTGGGACCTGGAGGGGCGTCCGGTCGTCTCGAAGGCCGACCTGATCGAGTACTCGAACCTCGTGGGGGGGAGCGTCGGGGCCATGATGCTGCCCTTCCTTGCCGACCCGGAGCGCCACGACGAACTAGAGCCGGCGGCCCGGAAGCTCGGCATTGCGATGCAGATCACAAACATCGTACGGGACGTCGGGGAGGACATCGACGAGCTGGACCGGGTGTATCTTCCCGAGCACTGGCTCGACGAGCACAACGTGTCGGTGGAGGCCCTCCGCCACGGCCGGGTCGCCGACGGATACCCCGCCCTGTTGGAGGCGGCCATGGAGGCGGCCGAGCAACGCTACGTGGACAGCTTCGAGGGCGTGGCGGCACTTCCGTTCCGCAGCCGGTACGGCATCCGGGCCGCGGCCCGGATGTACCGGGAAATCATGAACGAGGTGCGTGCCAATGACTACGATAACCTCGGTCGGCGGGCGTACGTGTCGTTTCGTCGGAAGCTCTTCCTCCTCCTCTATGACGGCTACGAACGCCGCAAGCACCGCCTGACCTCGGACGCTCTGAGTGGCCCCTGAACTGCTCTCTTTCCCGTGGCTCCTGTTCGTCGGCTCGTAGCGGCCCTCCTGCGGTGGGACCTTCACCGAGCGTTCCGGCGCGTGCAGTGGGTCGGCCCCGAGCCGGCCGCCCTGCCCGACGGCCCCGTCATCGCGTACGCCAACCACCATCACTTCTACGACGGGCACCTCGCATGGCTGCTTTTCCGACAGCACCTGGACCGTCCCCCGACGCTCTGGATGGCCGAATGGGATCGATTTCCCTTCTTCGCCGCCGTCGGCGCGCAGCCGTTCCCGCCCGACGATCCCGCACGCCGCGCCGCGACGGTCCGCCGCACCGCCCGCCGGTTTCGGGCCCGCCCCCGTACCGTTCTTGTGTACTATCCTGCGGGCACGCTCCATCGGCCCGAGGACGGAATTCAGGCGTTTAGCGCCGACGCGGTGACCCGCCTGGCCCGGCTCTACCCGACGGCCACGTGGTGGCCCTATGCCGTGCACGTGACCTGGCGGAACGAAGCGACCCCGACAGCCCTTCTCACCGGCGGTTCCCCCCACGAGGCCGACGGGCAGGAGCACGCCCGGCTTCGGCGGCTGTGGCACCGCCTCCAGGCGCCGCAGGACCGCCCCACGACGACGCTCCTGCGCGGGCACCGAAGCATGGAGGAGTGGTGGGACTTCTCATTTGCGTCCTCCTTCTTCGAGCGCTACCTGTAGCGTCGCCATGGTCGTTTTCTTCGTACTCGCCATGCTCTCGACCCCGTTTGCCGAGGCAACCCAAACGGCCTACGCCCAGCAGGATGCCGACCGCCTCCGTGCCCTGTTCGACCGGGCGTCCTCTCGGGCCGACAGCCTTCTCGTGCGGTACCGGCTGTACCCCCTCACCGAGGACGCGTCCGTGCTAGACGGGCTGCCTTCTTCCCTCTCGGACGGGACCGCGCGGGAGTACGCGTTGCTCTCGGGGCTCTGGGCGTACCGCGCCGGGGAGGCGTCGATCTTCTCCGCAGTAACGTACGGCCGGCGGTCCACGAACCTGTTGGAGGAGGCCAAGGCCCAGGCCCCCAATGCGCCCTTCGTGCTGCTGGTCGAGGGCCAGTCCCTGCTCTTCCGACCGTCCATTGCCGGCAAAGACCCGGACGGCGCCGCCCGCCGGTTCGGCCGCCTGGCCGAGGTCGTCGCGGCGGAACAGGGGAGCGCCATCACCGAAACCGAGGCCCACATGTGGCGGTGGCTCGCCCTCCGGGAGGCGGACCGGCCGGACGACGCCCAGCCCCTCCACGACCGGCTGACCGGCCAGGACCTCCCCCCGCTCTACCGACAGTTTTTGGAGTCGCCGCCCGACGTGTAGCCGATCCGCCCCCCCGTCTCCCCCACCCTCATGACGACTGAGCTCAGTCTCCTGGTTTTGGTTCTGCCCCTCGCGTTCGTTCACGCCGGGCTCTGGGGCATTGCAGTGCTGAACCTCGTGTACCTGTGGCGCCAATCCCCGAGTGCGACCGACCCGCCCCCGTCGCTCTCGGTCTGCATTCCGGCCCGCAACGAGGCTGACAACCTGCGGCGACTGCTGCCCACCCTGGCGAACCAGGAGTACCCCGACCTTGAGGTTCTCGTCTGGGATGATGGGTCGGAAGACGACACGTGGGCGGTGCTCTCGGCCGCCGAGAGCCCTCGTCTCACGCCGCTCCGCGGGGACGATCCGCCGCCCGGATGGGTCGGCAAGGTGCACGCCCTGCACCAGTGCACGCGCCGGGCCTCGGGGGAGTGTTACCTGTTCCTCGACGCCGACGCGGAGCTGCGTCGCCCCGATGCCCTCCGCCGGTTGGTGGCCCGGCACCGGGGCAGCCAAACGCAGGTGTCGTCCGGGTTCCCGCAACTACAGGGGGCCGCCCTGCTTCTCGTCAGCCTCGTCCCCCACGCGCTTCTTACCAGCCTGCCCTGGCCCCTCGTGCCCCGGACCCAACTGCCGGCGCTGAGCGCCCTCAACGGACAGTGCTGGCTGGTGGACCGTGACGTGTACCATCGTCACGAGCCCCATGCGCAGGTGAAGGATGCAGTGCTCGAAGACGTCGCCATCGGCCGCTATCTGAAGCAGCAGGGCCACCCCCCCACGCTGCTCGACGTGCAGGACCTCGTGGCCGTTCACATGTACGACGGTCTGGCGGAGGCCTGGCGTGGATTTCGGAAAAACGCGTACCTGTTGCTCGGCGGCACCCCGGGGCGCTTCGCGGTCATGTACGGGGGATTTCTCCTAAGCTGGCTGGTCGCCCCGCTCCTCTCGATCTGGTTTCTCGTGTCCCTGTACGGGCTCAAATTGGTCACCGACCGGTCCAGCGGCATGCCCCTCCTCGTCACCATACTCGCCCCCCTCTCCTACCTTCTCGGATTGATCCTGCAGTTCGACTCGGCGGTGCACCACTGGAGCGACGAGGTGCGGTGGAAGGGCCGCTCCGTTCCGAGCTCTGCCCGGGATGAGGCATAGGCCCCCTCGGCCTCGCCAAACCGGTAGACAGGCAGCCACGTGAGCGTTACGTTCTTGGTGCGATCGGCCTCTCTTCTCAATTCTGCTTCCGCCATGCGTCTCGGCCTCCTCTTTTCACTGATTCTCGCCATCTTTGCGGTGGTTTTTGCACTGCAGAACCCGCAGACGATGGACGTCAATCTCCTCTTCTTCCAGACCCAGGGATCCACCGCCCTCATCCTGATCCTGACCTTCGGGTTCGGCGTGCTGGTTGGCCTGCTGAGCACCCTTCCCAAGCAGCTGCGCACCCGCCGCAAGCTGAAGGAGCTCCAGAAAGAACAGGAACGCTCGACGTCCAGCTCGTCGGCGAAAACGCCCCCCTCCTCCCCCACGAGCTCGCGGTCGAGCGGGACAGGATCTGACTCCGAGTAGCGCCGCGGATCGCCCGTCGCTCGTCGCCCAACCCGCCTCGCCCCGTGTTGCGTCGCCCCCCACCGCTTTCGCCCGGTGCCCCCATTGCGGTCGTGGCACCGGCCAGCCCGCCGCGCTCCGCGGAGACCTACCAGGCCGGCCTGGACCGTCTCCGCACCAGCTACGACGTCCGGCAGGCCTGGACGGCCGGCCCGGAACGGGGCTACCTCGCCGCTCCGGATGCCGAGCGCGTCGCCGCACTCCACCGCGCCATCGAAGCCCCGGACATTCGTGCAATTGTTTGCGTCCGGGGCGGGTACGGGTGCCTCCGCCTTCTGCCCGAGATCGACTGGGCCCTCGCCCGCCAACACCCCACCCTGCTGGTGGGCTACAGCGACGTGACGGCCCTTCACCTCGCGTTCTACACGAAGGCAAACTGGGCGGGGCTCTCCGCCCCCGTGGTCACCGAGTGGCCCCAGGCCGACGACGCCACCCTCGCCTCGTTTCGGGGCTGGGCCGCAGGCCAAACGCCGGGCTTCGTGGAGGCGTTCGACGCCTCCCCGACCGCCCTCGCGCCCGGAACGGCGGTCGGGCCGCTGCTCGGCGGCAATGTGGCGGTCCTGACGCGCCTTCTGGGCACCCCGTTCGCCCCCGACTTTGAGGGGGCCATCCTCGTGCTTGAAGAGGTGGCGGAGGCCCCGTATCGGGTCGACCGCATGCTCACGCACCTCCAGCAGGCCGGCGTCCTGGACGCCGTGGCCGGCGTCGCCCTCGGCACCTTTACGACGGGGTCCCTAGATTCCGACACGCCCACACAGTCCCTCGAAGAGGTGTTTCGGGACCACCTGGCCGGCCGCCCCTACCCCGTCGTACAGGGCCTGCCCTACGGCCACCACCTGCCCCGCTGCTCCCTCCCGATTGGCGTTCCGGTACGGCTGCACGCCACGTCAGCCCACGTTTCGCTCGCCGCCCAGGCCCCCCTCGTGGATCTGTAACCTGCAGGGAACGAGGGCGGGACATGAGGGCGTGAGATCGGAACTTCCGTCGTGCCCGCCCGAACAATGGAAACCATATTAGAAAAGTGTCACCCGAAACGCCGCTGCCGCTTCCGGCCGTGGCGTTCCTTTTTTGGCAGGGGTGGCGCTTTTGCATTCGCGTATCCCCGTACCAATGGACCCCAGCAGCATGGCTGACGACGAGACCGTTTACATGACCGAGGAGGGCCTCGAGGAACTGAAGGAGGAGCTCCACCAGCTCAAGACGGAGGAGCGCTCCCGCATCGCCGACGAAATCGCCGAGGCCCGGGCCAAGGGCGACCTGTCCGAAAACGCCGAGTACGACGCCGCGAAGGAGGAGCAGGGAAAGCTCGAGGCCCGCATCAAGCAAATCGAAGACACCATCGCTCGGGCCCGCATCGTGGACGAGTCCACCGTCGACGACAGCAAAGCCTACATCCTGTCCGACGTGACCGTCGAGAACCTGGACACCGGTGACGAACAGACGTTCACGCTCGTCTCGGAGGAGGAGGCCAACATTTCCGAAAACAAGATCTCCGTGGACAGTCCCATCGGCGAGGGCCTGCTGGCCCAGGAAGAGGGCGACGAGGTTTCCATCGACGTGCCGGCCGGCACTGTACACTTCAAGATCAAAGACATTTCTCGATAGGTCCCCCGTCGGCTCTCCCGAGTGCCGATTCCCGCCCCATGTCCCCCATCGATCTTCGGAGCGACACCGTCACGCGCCCCTCGGAGGGCATGCGCACTGCCATGTACGAGGCCGAGGTCGGCGACGATGTCTACGGCGAGGACCCAACCGTGAACCGACTCCAGGAGCGGGTGGCGGATCGGTTGGGAAAAGAGGCGGCGCTGTTTGTCCCGTCCGGCACGATGGCGAACCAGATCTGCCTCCACGTTCTCACCACCCCGGGCGAGGAGGTAATTCTCGAGCGTGGAAGCCACGTCTTCAACTACGAGACCGGAGCGGCCGGGCTCCTCTCGGGCGTCCAGCTGCACCCGCTCTCGGGCACCCGCGGCCGACTCAAGCCCTCTCAGGTAGAGGCTGCCGTGCGCCCGGAAGCGGACGTGATGCCCCGAACCCGGGTCCTGTCGATCGAGAATACCGCCAACAAGGCGGGCGGGGTGGTGTACTCGCTGGACCGGGTCCAGGCCCTCGCGGCCGTTGCCCGTGAGCACGACCTTGCGGTCCACCTGGACGGGGCTCGGCTCTGGAACGCGGCCGCCGCCCTCGACGTGACGGAGGAGAGGCTGGCCGCCCCCGCCGACATCACCTGGGTCGCCCTGTCGAAGGGACTGGGCGCACCGGTGGGCTCGGTCGTGGCCGGGTCGGCGCCGCTCATCGACGAGGCCCGCCGGACGCGGAAGCAGTTCGGGGGCGGCATGCGGCAGGCCGGCCTCCTCGCCGCGGCCGGGCTCTACGCCCTCGACCATCACCGTCCCGACCTGGCCCGGGACCACGAAAAGGCCCGGCGGCTCGCGAACGGGATCGCCGAGTGCCCGCCGTTCTCCATCGACCCCGCGATGGTGGACACCAACATCGTGATGTTCGGGGTCCCCGACGACACCGCCGACGAGGTCGTGCCGCACCTTCGCGACCAGGGCGTTCTGGTGAAGGCCTTCGGGCCGTCCACCATTCGCGCAACCACCCACCGCGATGTCTCGATGGAGGGCATTGAGCAGGCGGTGGACGTGCTCCACGCCTACGCCGACCGGGCCCCCGCGCCCACGTCATGATCACATGACTTGTAAGAAGCCCTCGTTCTAGGGCACGACCCAGGTCGCCTCCCCCTCGTCCGACGCGTACTCGAATCGGGCGCGGTAGTGACCGTCCGGATGGAGGTGCAGCCACTCCACGCGATCAATCACCGTTCGGATGGCGGCAAAGTACTGCCGGCCGCCTGCCACGTCGTCGTCGGTGATCGGGTCGCTCTTCACTGCCGGGTCGAGCTTGTCGTCCGGCTCGTCGATGGGCGTACCGGGCGCCGTGGGGCGCGGATACACCGACAGGGACCCGGGAGACTGCGACTCCCACAAGGCCGCCGCCACGTCGTCGTCCACGTGAACGGTGGCCGTCCCGTAGAGGCGAATCTGCTCCAGGGACTCCGTGTCCCATGCGTGCCACGCGATGCGGTCGTTCTCGCGGAGGGCCGCCACCTTTCGCGACCGGCGGTCCGAATGGAACTGGAGCGCACGCGCACCGGCGTCCGCCGTGCGGAGCACCACCGTGCGGAGGTCCGGCGTCTCTTCGTGGACCGTGCCGAACGTAAGCTGGCGGTACGGGTGCCCCGGGTCCTCGGCGGCGGTCTCGAGGGCGTCCCAGACGTGGTCGTGAACGGTGTCGAGGTCGGTGTATCGGGGGATGGACATAAGAGGAACCTAGGGGTGTATCGAGACAGATGTGAAGGGGGCGTCGGACGGCAGGCCTCACGCTCATCCGGACCGCCCGACCGACACGCTCAGGGGGTCGAGCCCCGTCGCGGAGGCGTGCAGCCGATCGCCGTCCTGCACGGGCCCTACCCCGGACGGGGTGCCGGTGTATAGCAGGTCCCCCGGCGACAGGGTAAAAATGTGGGAGCAGTAGTGGACGAGGTCCCGTACCGGAAAGATCTGGTGTCGGGTACTGGCCTCCTGACGCGTCTCGTCGTTCACCGTCAGTCGGAGGGTCAGGTCCTGCACATCGTCCACGGCCTCCGCGGGCTGGATGGGTCCTAGGGGCGCGAACGTGTCAAACCCCTTCGCCACCGACCAGGGATGGCGCCGCTCTTTGGCCTCGGCCTGCAGGTCACGCGCCGTCATGTCGAGCCCCACGGCATAACCGGCGACATGGTCGAGCGCCGCGGACCGGGGGATGTTTTTGCCCTCCGTCCCCACAACTGCCACCAATTCGACCTCATGGTGGACGTCCTGAGACTGCGGGGGCAACCGCACTGCTCCTCCCGACCGGACGAGGGCCGACGCCGGCTTCAGAAACACCATCGGCTCGTCGGGAACGGCCCGGTCCATCTCGGCGGCGTGGTCGGCGTAGTTGCGGCCGATGCAGAGAAGCTTGCCGACGGATACCGGCGGGGAACGGTCGGGCAGGGAGATCTTCATGCGAAACGGAAGGGGTCGTGAATGATGATCGGGAACGGATGGGCGGGCATTGCGTGGCTAAGCCTCGGCATTCACTCGAAATCCGGTCACTCTCGCGTCGGTAGCCAACCCGGCGCTCCAAAGCAGAGACGCCTTATGTACGCAGTTGTTGACGTTAAAGACAAACAGTTCAAGGTCCAGGAGGGCGACACCTTGTATGTCCCCTACCATTCGGACGCGACCGCCGGCCAGGAGTTGACCCTGGATCGGGTGCTTCTCGTGTCCGACGGCGATGGGGATGTCACCCTCGGGACGCCAACCGTTGAGGACGCCACCGCCACCGCCCGCGTGCTGGAGCACGTAAAGGGCGATAAGGTCATCGTGTTCAAGAAGAAACGGCGCAAACGGTATCGCGTTAAGCGGGGACACCGACAGCAGTACACCCAGATTGAAATCGAGTCCCTGAACGCAAACGGCCCCGCGTCCTCCGACGACGAAGAGGCTGCCGAAACGTCGGACGCGGAGCCCGATGAGGACCCGGAGGCCGAACCGGCCGAGGCGTAACCCTTCTCTCCCTTGCATCCCTTTGTTGAACCAACCCCCACGAGGTTGTTATGGCACACAAAAAAGCCATGGGGTCAACGGAAAACACCCGTGACTCCAATCCCAGCTATCTTGGCGTAAAGTCGTACGGTGGCGAGCACGTGCACGCGGGCAGCATCATCGTCCGCCAGCGCGGCACCAAGTTCCACCCCGGCCACAATGTGGGCCGCGGCAGCGACGATACGCTTTTCGCGAAGGACCACGGCGTCGTCAAGTTCGCCCGGAGTGGCGGCGACCGCAAGTACGTTCACGTGGTTCCGGAGGAGGCGTAGGCCCTCTTCTCCCATTCTGCCCCGCAAGAAGCTCCTCTCGCCCCGGTGCGGCAGGGGCTTTTTGCATATGGGGCTCCTTTGCGTCTAGTGCTCTCGCCCTATCATGTCGACTCCGCCCATTCCCTCCGCGTACCGCTTCCCGGACGAGCCCGACGCGGTGGAATTTCGGTCCTTTACCCACGGCCTGCAGCCCGAGCGGGTGCCCCACATGATGGAGCAGTTTACGGAGGACTGGCGCCAGCGTGGGGTGGACGCCTGGAACGAGGTCCCCAACCACTGGCGCCCCGACGCGGACGAGACGGTTGGCTGGTGGACCCTGCCGACCTACCTCGGCGACGAATTCGTCGCTCCCCTGCTGGGCGCGCCCCCGGAAACCTGCATTCTGCAGCCGAGCGTGCACTGGACGGTCCAGTGCCTCCTCTCCAGTCCCGAGGTGGCCGCCCGCGGGACCGAAGTGGTCGTTCCCGAGACCGCCTTTCCCTCCGTTCTGCACAGCGTGCAGCGGTGGAGTGACCTCCGCGACCTCACCCCACACGTCGTTGCTCCCACCGGCGACCACCGCGTCGACCGCTCGGCTCTGCTCGACGCCATCGGCCCCGACACCGCCCTCGTGGCCCTCAGCCACGTCGGGTTCACGACCGGGGCCTGCCTCCCGGATTCGTTTCTGCAATCGGTCGCGGAGCGTGCCCGTCGCCACGACGCGCTGTTCCTGCTGGACGGCTACCACGCCGCCGCCACCCGCCCAATCGACGTGACGCAGCTCGGCTGTGACCTCTACGTCGGGGGCCTGCTGAAGGAGGCGTCCGGCTCGGCGGGAAACACGTTTCTGTACCTGCGGGACGGACTGGAGCTTGCCCCGCGGCTCACCGGCTGGTTCGGGAACGCGGCGCCCTTCGAGTTTCGAACCGAGCCGAGCCCACACCCCGACGTGCGCCGTCGGTTTTTGGGCGGGACGACCCCCGTGGCCCCCATGTACCACGCCGTCGAGGGCGTTCGGCTGCTGCTCGACGTGGGGCTGGAGGCCGTCCGTGACCACTCGCTTGCGCTGACCGACCGTGCCATCGAGCGGGCCGACGCCCTCGACATCCCGCTGCGCTCCCCTCGCGCCCCCAGCGAGCGGAGCGCGATGGTGCTTTTGGAAGTGCCGGAGGCCGAGCGCCTCGCGGCCCACCTCAAGCAGCAGCACGTCTACACCGACAGTCGTCGCAACGAGGTTCTCCGCATGGCCCCGTTCGTCTGGAACACACGAGAGGAGGTTGACCATGCCTTCAACCTAATCGGCGACGCCCTCGACACGGGCGCCTACCGCTCCCGCTCCGTAGACGCGGCCGGCCCCGTCACGTAGGGTCCGGCTGCATCTCCGCCCCCACCGCCGCGTCGCCCGTTGTGCCGGTGCGGGGATCAATGCGAAAGAACGAGACCAGGGCGCGGAAGAGCTCGCCGTGCTGGCGGGCCATCGGGGCCGGCTGCTCGAAGAAATGCTCCACCGCCACGGCAAAGAACTCCGAGGGGGCCTCCGCCCCGTACGGCCGCAGCAAGGACCGCCCCTGCCGGATCCGTCGCATCTCCTCCCGCACCAGCGCCTGCCAGTCGGGGGCCGACCCCGGATCGACGAGGGAGGGCACCCCGTCCGCCCCCTCGTTGTCAAAGTCGAAGAGGTGGGCCAGCTCGTGAAGGACCACGTTGTTTCCATCGCCCGGGTGCTCCCAGCTGCGCCGCACCGCGGCAACCGTGAGAATGACGGGGCCCTGCTGATGGGCCATGCCGTCGTAGCGGGCCGTGATGTTTCCGTGGTAGGTCTCGTCGAACCGATCCGGGTAGAACAGCACCGATCGGCTCCCCGGGAGCTCCCAGGCGGGCCGCCCGTGCAGCAGCGTGGCGATGCCCGCGGCGACGCTGAGCCGCAGCGCATCGGTCACCGTCACCCCCTGGACCCCTTCGAAGGAATACTCGTCGAGGACAAACTGCACATCGCGCCCAAACCGGGCCCGGCCCGCCGCGTCCAGTTTTTGGTAGAGGGGGACTCGGTCGCGAAGCCATCGGCCGTGCTCGGGGACGAGGTCCGCCTGGGCCACCCGCCAGCGCCGCCAGGGACGACGGAGCCCCACCGCCAGCACCACGACCGCCGGGAGGAGGCCCAGCGCAGGCCCCACCGGGGTGGCCTCGTGCCCGACCACCGCCCCTCCACCGCCGAGGAGCAGGGCCAGAAGCCCCGTCGTGAGTATGGAGGAGCGTCGGACGATGCGCATGGGGCAAGAAGAGCGCTTGCGGGCAGTGAGCGCCCGTTGAGGCATCGGCGTATGCGAAGAATTGTTGCAACGCACAGCACCAGTTGGTGTGCCTGCGACCCGCAGGCCGCCCCTCGTTCTTTGCCGTGGCCATCCGGTCCACAACGCGAACAATCTGTTACGGAGCAAGGTACAGTGCAGGAGTCTCCGGTCTCCTGATCAAAACCGCCTCGCGGAACACTTCTTCCTCACCAACCTCCTCACGTCTCCATGGGCGCGATGAACACGCTCCGGCAGAACACCGGAGTGATTCTCTGGATTCTCGTTCTTTCATTCGGGATTATCTGGACCCTCCAGGACTCCGATGTCTTTTCGGCCATGAACCAGACAAACCGGAACGTGGCCACGGTCAACGGCAATCCGATTCAGAATGAGGATTACCAGCGCATCCTGAAACGTCAGCGCCAGCGGTTTCAACAACAGATGGGCGGCGACATGAACCCCCAGATGGAGAGCCGCGTGCGGGAGCGGGCCTACAACCAGGTCGTCAACCAGGAGCTCCTGCAGCAGGAAATGAAGCGGTTGGGGATTTCGGTGACCGATTCGGAAGTGGAGGCAATGGTGTTCGGCGAGAACCCACACCCCGTCATCCGCCGTCAGTTCGCGGACTCGACCGGGCAAATCAACTATCAGTTGCTGCAAAACATGGCCTCCAACCCCGAGGCCCGCACCCAGTGGATCAAGCTTGAGGAGTTCCTCCGGCGGCAGCGGCGACAGCAGAAAATGAGCTCCCTCGTCCAATCGACGATCCAGGTATCGGAGGCGGACATCAAAGACTACTACCGCCGCCAGAATTCGTCTGCCTCGGCCCAGTACGTCGCCCTTCGCTACGCTCGTGTCTCGGACGACTCGATCACGGTCACCGAGTCGGACCTCCGTGACTACTACGACAACAACCGCGAAGCGTACAAGCGCGAAAAGACGGTCACCCTGCAGTACGCGACGACCTCCAAGGAGGCCACGGCGGAGGACTCCTCCGGGATTGCCGGCGACCTGGCCGGCCTGCGGGCAGACTTCGCCACGACCGAAAACGACTCCCTCTTTCTCCTCAACAACGCGTCGGACCAGGACTTTTCGAGCGCGTACCGCACCCCGGACCAGATGAATGCCCGCGTCGCCGACTCGGTGTACGCGTCCCCCGAGCCCGGACGGATCGTCGGCCCTGTCTTCGGGGGCGGCCAGGCCCACCTCCTCAAGGTTCGGGACACGCGCCCCGCCGAGAACGACTTCCTCCACGCCCGCCACATCCTGTTGAAGACCGACCAGGCAGACTCCGAGGTGGCCGGTCGATTGCGGGCAATTCGGGACAGCCTCGAGGCGGGGGCCGCTTCCTTTGCGGAAATGGCCCGCCGGTACTCCGACGACGGCTCGGCGTCGGACGGGGGCGACCTCGGCTGGTTTGCCCGCGGCAGCATGGTGGACGCCTTTGAGGACGCCGCGTTTGGGGCCGAGCCCGGGACGCTCGTCGGCCCCGTCCGGTCCGAATTTGGCTACCACCTCATTCGGGTCGAGGCCCGTGCCTCCCAAGCCGTTCAGGTGGCTGACCTGGCCTACAACTTGAGCCCAAGCCGGGCGACCCTCTCCGACAAGGAGAGCCAGCTGGGCGATCTCGCCTACTTCGCCGAGGAGGAGGGCGCCTTCGAAGAAGAGGCGCAGCGCCTGGGCCTGTCGGTGCAGGAGGTTCAGGTGGAAACCGACCAGTCCTCCGTTCCCGGCATCGGCCAGAGTGCCGCCCTCTCTCAATTCCTGGAGTCCGCCTCCAACGGCACGATCAGCGACGTCATCGAGCTGAGCGACAAGTTCGTGGTCGCCGAGGTAACGAACGTCACCCCGGAGGGCTACCGCTCGTTCAGCGAGGTCAAGTCGCAGATCCGGCCGCAGGTGGAGCTTCAGAAGAAGCGCGCGGTGCAGACGCGGCGCATGGAACGGGCCCTGGCCCAGAACACCTTCGAGGCCCTGCCGGAGGCCCTCGGCACGGAGCTCCGCACGCAGTCGGACCTCACCTACTCCACCAGCACCGTCCCCGGGCTCGGCCAGGAGCCGCAGTTCGTCGGCACCGTCTTTGGGCTCGACGAGGGCGAAACCTCCGGGGTGGTGGCGGGCAACAACGCGGCCTTCATCGTAAAGACCACCCAGAAAACCACGCCGCCCCCGCTGACGGATCAGAAGCGCAAGCAACTGCGCCAGCGGCTGCTCAAGCAACGCCGCCAGCAGGTGTCGTCCAATTGGATCGCCGCCTTGAAGGAGGACGCCACAATCAAAGACAACCGCAGCCAGCTGCGGTAGGCACTGCGCAGTACGCCGGGGAGCGGAGTGGCTACCGCTCGTCTCTCGGGCGCTCGACGCGTCCGTCAAACACCGATACGGCCGGGCCCTGAAGATACAAGGTTCCCCCTTCGGCCCGGCCCACGGCGAGCTTACCGCCCGGCGTACGCACCCGCAGGGTCGTCTCGGGATCGGCTCCCGTGAGGCGGCCGGCGGTCTCCGCCGCGGCCAGCACCCCGGTGCCACAGGACGGCGTCTCGGCCTCCACGCCCTTTTCGTAGGTGCGGAGTCGGAGGCCGTCCTCGCCTCCTAGCTCCACGAAGTTGACGTTGGCCCCGGCGGGGGCCAGGCTGGGATCGCGACGAAGACGGCGTCCCCACTTCTGAACCGGCACGGCATCGAGGTCGTCGACCACGGCCACAAGGTGCTCGGTGCCCGCGTGGGCGAAGCAGAGGCGCCGAACGGCCTGGGGCACCGATCGGTCGAGCGCCACGTCCGCCCGGACCTCCGTGACGTCCGGCACGAAGAGGCGCACCCCCGACGGATTGTTTTCCGGCGCCGTGGTGGCCCGGTACAGTCCCGCGTCGGTGTCGAACGCCAGCGGATCGTTCTGAAATCCGGCCCGTCGGGCGAACCGAAAGAGGCATCGTGCGCCGTTTCCACACATGGTCGCGCGTGATCCGTCGGCATTCACGTAGTGCATGCGGTAGTCGGCCGCCGACGTCTTCGGGGCGTCGAGGGCCAGAAGCCCGTCCGCCCCCACTCCGTAGCGGCGCGGGCACCAGGCGGCCGCACAGGCCGACAGCTCGTCCGGACTGAGCTGAGCGGATCGGTTGTCGAGGACGACAAAGTCGTTCCCCGTCCCCTGCATCTTGGTAAACGAAACCATTCGGCTGCGCGTCTCGATCATACGTAGCTCGTGACCTCCGATTTTCCCTCGGCACGATTGGGGCTGCCCCCCGTAAGCCCCCGTAAACGTACTCGTACTCTGCGCTCATCAGGCCCCGAATCCCGTTGCCCGAAAAACAACTGAGCATTGACGGTGCCGATCCGCTTCTGCTGTTCGGCTTCAACGACATTCACCTCCGAAAGATCGAGGATGCATTCCCGGACACCCAGATCACGGCCCGGGGCTCGGAGATTCACCTCGAAGGCGAGCCGGAGGCGCTGGAAAAGGTCGAGCGGGTCTTCAGCGAGATGATGACCCTTCTCGAGCGCAACGAGCACCTCACCGAGGAGGACGTCGACACGGTTTTGGCCCTGTTCGATTCGAACGACACGAGCGCCTCGGCCCCAGCGACGGATCCCGGCCCGCGCGACCTGATCCTCACCACCCCCGACGGGGAGATCATCAAGCCCCGCTCCGCCAACCAGGAGCGCCTCGTCCAGTCGGCCGCGGCCAACGATGTGGTGTTCGCCATCGGGCCCGCCGGCACCGGGAAGACGTACGTGGCCGTGGCGCTGGCCGTCGCCGCCCTCAACAACCACGAGGTGGACAAGATTGTCCTCTCCCGCCCCGCCGTGGAGGCCGGGGAAGAGCTCGGGTTTTTGCCGGGCGACTTCTACGAAAAGGTGGCGCCGTACCTCCGCCCTCTCTACGACGCCCTCGGGGAGATGATGCCCCGCGACGAGCTGGCCGAGTCCCTGGAGCAGGACCGGGTGGAGGTGGTCCCCCTCGCCTACATGCGGGGCCGGACGCTCAAGTCCTCGTTCGTCATTCTCGACGAGGCACAGAACGCCACCACGAGTCAGATGAAGATGTTTCTGACCCGGCTTGGCCCCCACAGCCGGGCCGTCGTGACGGGCGACATTACGCAGACCGACCTGCAAGACCGAAACGCCAGCGGCCTGATTCAGGTGCAGCACATCCTCAAGGGCATCGACGGGATTGAGTTCGTGTACCTGGAGCGCGAGGACGTGGCCCGCCACCGCCTGGTGCGCGACATCATCGCCGCCTATGAGGAGCACGACGAGTGAGGCATGAGGCGGGAGGGGCTTTCGAGCCCATATCGTGGGCCAAAATCACGTGTCACCAGTCCTCCGTCACGGGAGGACCGGAAACGTCCCTGCGTTTCGCTACGAGACGCTGGTCACTCATAGTTGAAAAATCCCTCCCCGGTCTTCCGACCCAACTGACCGGCCGTCACCTTGCGGCGGAGGAGCGGACACGGGCGGTACTTGTCGTCCCCGAGCTCGTCGTGGAGCACCTCCAGGATGTGCAGGCACACGTCCAGCCCGATAAAGTCCGCCAGCGTGAGGGGGCCCATCGGGTGGTTCATCCCCAGCTCCATGACAGTATCGATGTCTTCGGGCTCGGCCACGCCCTCCATGACGCAAAAGACGGCTTCGTTGATCATGGGCATGAGGATGCGGTTCGACACGAAGCCCGGGTAGTCCTCCACCTCCACGGGGTTCTTCTCAAGGTCGTCCGCAACGCCGGCCACCGTCTCGAATGTATCGTCGCTCGTGCGCTGTCCCCGCACCACCTCCACGAGCGTCATCACCGGCACGGGGTTGAAGAAGTGCATCCCGATGACCTGGTCGGGCCGCTCGGTCTGGTCGGCAATCCAGGTGATCGAGATCGACGACGTGTTGGAGGCAAGAATCGCGTCGGCAGGGGCGTGCGCGTCCAGTGTCCCGAAGACCTCCGACTTGACCTCTTGCGCCTCCGGCACGGCCTCGACGACCAGATCGGCGGACGCTACGCCCTCCGGGGTGTTGGACGTGAAGGCGAGGCGGTCGAGGGCCGCGGCCTTGTCCGCCGGCGTGATCACGTCGTTGTCGACCTGGCGCGATAGATTCCCCTCGATCGTCGACCGGGCGTCGTCGAGGAGCGACTCGTCGAGGTCAATGAGGGTGGCGTCGTAGCCGTGAAGGGCGAAGACGTGGGCAATGCCGTTGCCCATCGTACCGGCCCCCACGACCGCGGTGGTATGCACGGACATGCTGAGGCGAGGGATTTGTGAGTGATTCAGTGCGCGGGGGTAATCTAGGCCTGCAGCCCCACTGTGTCGAGCCCGTCGGGACGAATTTCAGGTGGGAATCCGACCGTTCCGCAGGTTCGCAGCGACAGCCGCGGTCTTCCTGCAAAGCGAGCGGAACGCTTGAATTGCAATAACGGATATTGACGGCTTCAAAAAATGAGGACCTTGGGGGTCAAAGGAGAACCGGGCACTACCGGGGGGCGAGTGGGCCGGCCCGACGCGGGGTCCTACGAGTAGTTCATCATGACTGCGGCCCCTCGGCAATGAGGACGTCCTCCATGCCGTCCGGCGCGAGGTTTTCGTCCGTTTCCTTCGCGACGTCGAGGGTTCGTGTCTTCGTCACGTCGTTGTTCTCGTCGACGTGCACCACGCGTGGGTGATGCTCGCGGGCCTCAGAAGGGGTAAGTTCGGCGTACGCGATCACGATGACCTCGTCTCCCGGGGCCGCCAGCCGGGCCGCCGGGCCGTTTAGACACACTGTGCGCTCCCCCGCCTCCCCCGGAATCGTGTAGGTTTCGAGCCGACTGCCATTGTTCACGTTCACCACCTGCACCTTCTCGTAGGGCAGCAGACCGGCGGCGTCCAACAGCTCCTCGTCGATGGTAATCGACCCCTCATAATACAGGTCGGCCTCGGTGACGCGAAGCCGGTGGAGCTTTGCCCTGAGCATCGAAAGGTCCATGGGGGAGAAGGGAATTGCACAAGAAGCATGGCGCCCGGCCCCTACGCCTGAGCCGGCGGCACCTGCACGAAGGTGTTGTCGATAAGACGCGTCTCGCCAAAGAAAACCGCTACGGCGGCCAGCACCTCCTGCCCGGGCACGAGGTGGTCGACGGGCTGAAGGGTGTGGGCGTCCACGACCTCCGCGTACTGCACATCCGCGTCGGGGGCCGCCGCGAGTTCATTTTCCATCGCTCCAACAACACCTTCCGCCGCCTGTTCCCCCCCTTCGATCGCCTCTTCGGCGGCGGTGACGGCCGCGTACAGCACCGTCGCCTGCTCCCGCTCTTCGGGGTCGAGGTACTCGTTCCGGGACGACTGCGCGAGGCCGTCGGGCTCCCGCACGGTCGGCACGCCCACAATTTCAATGTCGAAGAGCAGGTCTTCCACGAGGCGCTGGAGGATGACGTACTGCTGGGCGTCCTTGCGGCCGAAGACCGCCACGTCGGGCTTGCAGGCGTGGAAGAGCTTAGTCACGACGGTGGTGACCCCCCGAAAGTGCCCCTCGCGGTACGCGCCACAGAGATGCTCGTCGAGCCGCTCCACGTCGACCCACGCGAGAGGGCCGGGCAGGGCCTCGTCGTCGGCATAGGGATACATCTCTTCAACCGACGGCGCAAACATTGCGTCCACGTCGAGCGCCTCCAGCGTCTCCCGGTCGCCCTCCAGATCGCGCGGGTAGTCGTCGTAGTCTTCGCCCGGCCCAAACTGAGTGGGATTCACAAAGACAGAGACGGTCACATGGTCGGCCTCGTTCAAGGCCCGGCGCACGAGCGCCAGGTGTCCCTCGTGCAGGGCCCCCAAGGTCGGCACGAGGGCGAGCGTTTGTCCCTCGGCCCGGGCCGCGTCGGCCTGGGCCTGCATGGCGTCAACGGTGCGAAGCAGTTCCATCGGCGGGCGCGTCGGATCGATGTACGAGACTGCAAACAGATGCCGCACGGGGCTACGGAGCCACGCCCATCTAGTTCGTGCCCCACGGTGTGGCCACCAGGAGCGTCTTCCCCTACACGGAGCCCCTCCCCCTGTACGCCCTTCACGCCTTCCGGTCTAACGCACGGCACCCTCGGCCGTGCCCCAACTGATCGACGTTGTTCACGAGGCGCGCAACAACGCGTGGGATCTTCCCTCCCCCTGGCGGCACTCGACGCCGAGGTGCAGGCCTGTGCAATCGAGACCAGAGGCAAAGAAACGGCCCGGCGCACAGCACACATTCTCCGGGCGGCCCGGGGATTGTCTCCGTCCTTCTGGGGGAGCGGCTGTGGGAGACCGAGTCTCAGCGGGCCTCTCGACCCTGTCCCGCACGCGCCCGGTGATGCAGAACAGACCCGCACGCCGCGAGGGTTGGCGTGGAGGCCCGGCGAAAATCGCCGGGGCAGTGGCAGGCCCACGTGCCTGTTCTCGGGGAAGCAAACGCCGGTACCGGGGGTGGGACTCGAACCCACACGGGCCACAAGGCCCAACGGATTTTCGTACCACTCCAATTTTCATTGGTGGGGCGTGGTCTGGACTTTCTCTTCACCGTATCCGGCCGGACGTAGGTGCTGCCCGTCAAGTCTCTGCACCTTCCCAAAGTCGGGCTTGGCTCAGGATTACCAGTCAAAAGGCTTCCCTGACTTTGAGCAGATCTACGTGAGGCGTTTCCGCCCCAGCACTCATTTGTCTAAGTCCGTTGCGTCTACCAATTCCGCCACCCCGGCAATTTGGAGCTTCTAGTATAAGCACTCGACGGGATCTGGTTCGCGCCCTCCGGTACGGCCCGCCCGCGGCTCCCGCCCAACACGTTCGGGCGCTCAGTCGCGCCGACTCAGCGACAAAATAACGGATGGGCCAGGCCCTGTGCCCAAGGAGGAATGTCTCGCGGCAGTGAGCGCATCGGCGAGCCGGGCCCCGTGGCCGCACGCCCCCAAGGATCCGGCCCCGCGCGGAGGACAGACGCCCAACCAGGCCCCGGCACCTTACGATACCGTCACGTCCCGGCCGTTACGTCATTTTTTCAGATCAATTTGATAGAGCGTCGATAGTATCGCTGTTCCAAAAGGCAACTTATGTCAATGTGCCCTGCCCCAGCCTCACAGCCCAGCCCGATGCCGAAACGCGGTGATGGAGCCCTCAGCGACCAGTCGAAAACAGTCTCTCAGGCCGGGGCGGCCTCTGCGGATCCATCGCTGACCGAACAGGCTGTCGAGGCGTTTGGCGTCGTCCAGCGACGCGTGGACCGGGACGTGAGCCCCGAGCGCCTCCGCGGGTTCTTGCAGGTGAAGACGGTCACCCCGGACACCATCCTCGGCCTTCTGGCCGACTACGGCCGCGCTCGCGGATTGGTGATGAAGCCTCAGTCCCTGTCGCCCTCCGATGTGCTGAAGGAAGCAGCCCCCGGCGATGTGGTACTCATGCCGGACCGGAGTCTGGGGGTGGTTGAGGAGACCCGCGCCAGCGTCCTGTCCGTCCGCAGCTTTGGGCAGGACGAGGTGCAACGCGTGGGCCCGGACGCCCTGGCTGGGCCCGACGGAACGGTGTCTTTTCTCCACATCGAAGGGGAAACGCCTCATTTTCTCGACAGCGAACGGCAGTCCTCGTCGGGCTCGGGCATCCGGTCGGCGGAATACATCCACGACCCGCACGACCACCGCGAGAACATCCAGGAGACCTTCGCCAGTCTCCTCAGCCTACTCAGCGACGAGGGCAAGGACCTCGTCACGGTGGCGGTCTACGCCGCCATGGTGGCCATCTTTTCGCTCACGGTGCCCCTCGCGTCGCAGGGCATCATCGACTCGGTGTCGCTGGGGACGTTCACCAATCAGATCGTGGTGCTGTGTGTCGCAATCACCGTGGGGCTCCTGCTGTACGGGGGCTTCGACATCCTGAAATACTACACGGTGGACATGCTGCAGCGTCGCCTCTTTGCCTCCACCTCCATGGAGATGGCCTACCGGCTGCCCCTCATGAAACGGTCGGAGCTGGAAGGGGAGTACGGCCCGGCCCTGGTCAACCGGTTCTTCGACGTGGTCTCGATGCAGAAGAGCCTGTCGAAAATTCTCCTCGACGGGATGGTGTACGCGCTCATCGCGCTGGTGAGCCTCATTCTACTCACGGTCTACAGTTCGTTTTTCCTGATTGTCGGCCTGATGGCCGTCCTGTTCACCCCGGTGCTCATCTGGGGCCTGGGACGACGCGGCCTGCGGACGAGCATCGAACAGTCGAGCTTCAAGTACGCCACCGCCCACTGGTTGGAAGACCTCGCCCGGTGCCAGCAGAGCTTCAAGCTGAACGGGTCGCCGTCGTACGTGCACGCCCGCACCGACCGGCTGGCCTCCGACTACGTTCGGGCGCGCGGCAACCACTTCCGCATTTTTGGGCGTCAGCTCGCGGCCGCGGCGGCCTTCCGGGCCATCATCGTCGGGCTCGCCCTCGGAATCGGCGGGTACCTGGTCACGCAGGGCGACATCACGCTCGGCCAGTTCGTCGCCGCGGAGCTCCTGATCGTATACCTCACCAACAACGGCTTCAACCTGGTACAGCTGTTCGCGTCCGGCTACGACCTGCTGACGGCAATCAGCAAGATCCTGCACGTGACCGAGAAGCCCTTGGAGGAGGTCGGCGGGGAGGAGGTGCCCTCCGGCTCCGGCCCCGCCCCGCTTAGGGTGCGCAACGTGACCATCGGGTACGAGGACGCCTCGCCGGCACTCAGTGGCGTTTCGTTCGACGTCGCGCCGGGCGACCACCTGTGCATCGTCGGGGACAGCGGGGCCGGAAAGACGACCCTCACGCAGGCCCTCGTGCGGATGCACACCCCCGATCAGGGACAGATCACGTTCGACGGACACGACATCGCCCGCCTCGACCCGCAGGCGTACCGGAGCGTCGTGGGCCTGGCCCTGTCCAACGACGAGCTGTTCAAGGGCACGGTGGAGGAGAACATCACCATGGGCCGCTCGCTGAGCTACGCCGACGTGGAGCAGGCCCTCCACCTGGCCTGCCTCGAAGACGCCATCCTGGAACTTCCCGACGGACTACAGACCCCCATCACGTCCGCGGGCCTCGGGCTGCCGCAGGGCATGGTCCGGCGCATCATGATCGCGCGGGCGGTGATCGGGGAGCCCCGACTGCTAATTCTAGACGAGCCGTTCAACGGCATCGAGGACCCGGTGAAGCAGACCCTTGCCGACCGCCTGTACGGGCACGACGCGTGGACCATCGTCTCCGCGGCCGACGACAACCCGACGGCCGTGCGCCGGGCCGATCAGGTGCTCGTGCTGGAGCAGGGCGAAATCGTGTGGCGGGGCGCGGCGGATCAGCTGAACGGCGAGTCCGACGACTTCCTGCGGCGCCACTTTCCGCGCCTCGTCTCGACGGTACAGGGAGACGGGGTCCCGTCCTAACCGGCGCGCCCTGGTGTCTCCCGCCTCCTCGTGGCCCAATTGGGCGCCCCCCCATCGTTCATCTGTTTCTCCCGGCCCACACGTTTGCCCGACATGAGCGCTGACCGGCCCGATTCGGACTCCTCCGCCCCCGACGCACGCCCCCCTTCCCAGGAGCGGCAATGGCTGCAGCCGACGGCGGAGATGGACGCGCCCACGGATCTGGGACGCACGAGTGCCCTCCAGGCCGCACAGTCCCCTGCAATCACGCGCTCGATTCTCGTCGTCTCGGCACTTTTTCTCGTCGTCCTGGGCGTGGCGCTGGCGTTCGTCCCGTGGCGCCAGACGGTCTCCGGCAGCGGTGAGGTTACGGCCTACGCCCCGGAGGCCCGCCCCCGGACCGTCGAATCCCGAATCTCGGCCCGCGTCGCCGACTGGCACGTCGTCGAGGGGGACGAGGTGGCAAAGGGCGACACCGTCGCGGTCCTGGAGGATCTGGGCTCCTCCTACCTGGACGACCAGTTTGCGGATCGGGTGGCCGCCCAGCGGACCAATACGCTCAACGGGCTGCGCCTGGAGGTAGAGCGGGCCCGCCAGAAGCTTGCCCAGGCCCGCCAGAAACGCCGGTCCGCCGACGAGAAGGTCAGCAACGCCACCCTGGGCGTCTCGACGGCCCGCACCCGGCTGGCCCGCATCGAGGACCTGCAGGACGACGGCATCTCGTCCGTCCGGGACCTGGAGACCGCCCGCCTCAAATTCCAAAAGGCACGGACCGACTCGGTCGCCGCCGCCGCGGACCTGGCCGCGGCGCGCCGGGCGGTCGAGTCGGCCCGCCTCAACGTGGAGCGCAAGGAGCAGAAGCTGGAGGCCAAGCAGGCGGCGCTCAGCCGCAAGGTCGGCAATGCCCGCGAACGCGCATCCAATGCCATCGTGCGCGCCCCCATCAGCGGAACGGTGTCCAGCATCAACCGCGTGGGACCGGGCCAGATCGTGAAGAAGGGGACCACGCTCGCGACAGTGGCCCCCAAGACGGACGACCGGGCCGCGGAGCTCTTCGTGAGCAGCATCGGCGCCTCCCTCATTGAACCGGGCCGGCAGGTCCAGCTCCAATTTTCCGGATTTCCCGCCCTCCAGTTTTCGGGGCTCCCCGACGCCTCCACCGGCACCTTCACGGGAACGGTTCGCTTCATCGACCCCGTCGGGGACGGCTCCGGCCGCTTCCGAATGCTGGTCGTGCCGGATACGTCCGACACCACCAGCTGGCCCAGTCCCGAATACCTTCGCCAGGGCGCGCCGGCGAAGGGCTCCGTGCTACTGTCCAGCGTGTCGCTCGGGTACGAAATTTGGCGCCGCATGAACGGCCTTCCCCCGCAGCTCTCTACGCAGCAGGGCACGGCCCCGGCGAAGTAGCCGACCGGGAGTGCCGCGACGATTCAACACGTCTCACCCCCCGATACGGATGACCGCCCGCGTTTTTGTCGTTATCCTCGCAGTCGCCCTGATGGGGACGGCGGCCCAGGCACAAGAGTTTGGGACGCCGGAGCGAAGCGGCGCCCCGAATGCCGCTATCCCCTGCTCGTCGTCGGACGACTGCCCGGTGCTCACCCTGGATGACGTTCGTCGCCGGGTGCTGGCGACCAGTCCGTCCGCCCGGGCCAACCGATTGGAAGACGACCGGGCTGCGGCCCGGGTCCTAAACGCCCGGGGCGGCTTCGAACCGGCACTCGTATCCGGATACGAGTACAAGACGCAGGATGATACGGACAAGCTGAACGTCCTGCGGAGTGGGGTCAGCTGGCCCCTGAATCTGCCGGCGAGCCCCACCCTCAAGTTCGACTATCGCCGTGGGCTCGGCTCCAGCATCGACCCGTCGGTGAAGACCTCTCGGGTGGGGGAAACGCGCTTGGGCCTCTCGTTCGCGCCGCTCGGGGGGTTCCGGACCGACAAGTCCCGCGCCGCGCTCGATAAGGCCCGGCTGGCGCCCCGTCGGGCCGACGCCCTGCAGGCCAGAAAACGAAATCGGTTGCTGCTGAAGGCTTCTCGGGCCTTCTGGGACTGGGTGAAGGCCCGGCAGACCCTGGAGGTGAGCCGCGGGCTCCTCCGGTTGGCGGAGCGGCGCCAGGCCCTGGTCACGAAAAAGGCGCGGGCCGGCCAAATTCCGGCGGTCGACAGCGTCGATGCGGCCCGGACGACCGCCAGCCGACAGGCGACGCTGGAGAAAGCGCGACGGACCGCCCGCGAGAAGCGCATCAAGCTCGCCACGTTTCTGTGGGAGGAAGACGGCTCCCCCGCGACGTTCCGCTACGCGCCCCCGGACCTGGACATGCCCGCCCCTGTCGATACCACCCGACGGGCGGATGCCGTGGAGACCGCCCTCGCGCGCCGCCCCATGCTGCGGGTGATGGACCTCAAGCGCCAGAAGACTGAGATCGAGCAGCGGCTGGCGCAGGAGCGGCTCCGCCCCAAGGTTAAACTTGAGGCCCAGGCCGTGTCGTACACGGACAGTCCGCTGAACATTTCGGACGTCAAGGTGGGCTTCGAGGTCGACCAGCCGTTCTTTTCCCGGAGCCGCCGCAGCGAGGTGGAGAAAACCGAAATTGCGCTGCGCGACCTCAAACTAAAACAAGACATCGCTAGGCGAACAGTGCGGGCGGACGTGAAGTCCGCCCTCGCCGCCCTGTCCCAGGCCCACCGCCGGGCCCAATCGGCCCAGCGCAACGAGCGGCTCGCTGAACAACTTCGGCGACTGGAGCAGCGGCGCTTCGAGCAAGGACAGGGCACGCTGTTCGTGCTCAACAAGCGGGAGCAGTCCCTGGCGAAGGCCCGAAAGCAGTTCATCGCCGCCCAAATTAGCACCCTGAAGGCCCACGCGACCTTTCAGTGGGCCACGGGCACCATTGCCGACCCGTACGTCGACGGCGGACGTCGCACCGGGTCGGATTCCCCACGAGAGTAGCTTCTTTCTGCCTCACTCCCGGAAGCGCATCCGTCGACCACGAACGGAGGGCCCTCACACAACCGACGCAAGGACTTTCTCCCTGACACAACCAATGCCATGACGCTGGCCTTTGTCAGTCTCGTCGCCATCACACTCGGAATTGTGCTCGTCTTCGGCCTCGGCTTCGGGGCCATGTACGTCCTGTGGACGCTGCTTCAGCCCCCCGAGACCCCGGACGACTCCGAAGAGGGTTGAGACGACGGGGGGCTCGTGCTCGTGTGGGGACCCGGTAAGGACGTTCGGCGCAACCGCGACCCGGAGGGCCGATCCCGGCGCGGTCCATCCCTCGGCGTGCCCGCTGTGGATGCGCGGCGTCACGGGGCATCGCATCAGGTTTCGTCGCCGGAGCCCCCGTCGGTGGCGTTGCAGAGGACGGCAGGGTCGCGCTGGGTCTCCTGGTAGGTGATGGTCCGACCCTCCGGAAACGTGATGTCCATTGTCTCCTCGTCGATCCGGTTCACCCTCCACTCGGTTCCCTGCCGAAAACGAATTTTGTCGTTCTCATACTGGACCGAGGACGGGTACATCATGCAGTCCCCCTGCTCCCCCACACGCCACGTCTCGATCCACTGATCCTCAATGCGGAGGTAGACCGTATACTCCTCCCCATCGCGCTGAAAGTCGTGCTTCAGCGTCTGCGCCTCGACGGCGGGCGCTGCGATAAGGAGGGACAGGACGGCAAGGAAGAGGCTTCGGGGGAATCGGCTCACGGCGACGAGGTATTTGGCAGGCCGCTGGAATCAGCACACCGTCGCGCCGTGCCGATGCGAGGTCCATCCACGGCAGGACACGGCAGCACGCATCATGCAGGAGAATCCCAGTCAACCCGGATTAAAAGGAATTGGACTGACGGAAGCTCAGACGCAGTGTCATATGCGAGTACCCGAGACACGACACGTCAGCAGAATTGCTCCGGGATCATGGTAGCAAAACGTAATAGAGTCGAAAGCCTTAACCTACACCGGAAAATCCGAAAATGTAGAGTGCTTTTTAAACTTGTATACCGGTAACGTCTCCCCGCCATTTCTGAATCCGGACGGGGAAATGCGCGACCGGGTCCTGGTAACGGCCACGACACCCTCCCGTCGATATCGCAGTTCATTCCAGGCGATTCGTCCTCCTTTGCCACAGCCCACCCCCTGCATGCGTCAGACGATCCAACTGGTTACGGTGGGACTAATCGTCGTGATGTGCCTCTTTCCGCCCTACACGGCCACCCGCACGGCGTTGAATGACGAGGCCGAGGCGACAGAGGTGCGCGTCACCAAGTATCGCTACTTTGCCGCGGAGCCCCGGTGGAGCACGCCGCGGTACCGCTACGAAGGTCGCCTCGCGTCGTCCCGCCTTCTTCTCCAGATTCTTCTCGTCGCGATGCTTGGAGGGGGCGCGTACGTGATTGCGGAGGAGTGAGTCTCAAGGGCCCCTGACTGGACGCTCGTGTCCCCGCCGCGATGGGCCTTCGCCCGCGGTGCGCTGAAGGGGTCGTAGGGGGACGCGCTGCCGGTGGGTGAGGCGGGAGCAGGCCCGCACCACGATCAGGCATCGTCGGACTGAACATGAAGCTCGCGCCGGTCCGTGTCCACTTCAATGCCGGGCTCCTCAACCGACGCGAGGGCCGACTGCAGATCCAGGTCGGGCCGGGGAAGCCCCTCCACCACGAGCGTCCAAAAGTCGGCGTCGTAGCTCCGGGGGTCGATGGCCGCGGAGCCGGTCGTGATGTCCACCTGCAGGGCCAGACGGAGGGTGCCGGTCTCGGCGTCTCGGTAGGTCGTCGTGAAGAGATGCTCTTCGCTACGAGTCGTCTCGACCCGGAGGTCGTCTCCCTCCTCGGAGGTCACAAAGCTCTCGCCTACGGCAAGTTCGGTCGGCTCATCGGGCATACGGCGGCGTGGGGTTGCGGCAAGAATGATTTGGATCCAAATCTAAGCACCAGCCGGTTCGACCGAAAGGTTGCCCCGCGTTTGTCTCTCGTCCAAACCGGAACCTCCTCCCGTTTTCACCGATTCCCACCGGTCCAATTTGTCAATTTCGGATCCCCCCCGCGGCTTATGCCCCCGTCCGACTCCGCCCTTGACCCGCCTCGTCGCCGGGCGCGCGACCTTCTGCCCCGCGCCCACGTGCCGTTTTCCGACGCGCCGACGGCGGCCGTGCTCCTGTTGGACGACGGCCGCTGGGTCCCCGGGGTGCGCCTGGAGAGCGCCTCCTACTCCCTTACCATTCCGGCCCTGCTCAACGCCTACACCACGGCCGTCGCCCTCGGGCACGAGTCGTCGATCGTGGCCTTCGTCCTCTCACGCCCCTTCCGACGGGAGGAGGCCCTTTATGTCGAAGACCTGCCCCAGGGTCCCTTTGAGCCGGCCGCCGACGACGCCTGGGTTCGGGGCGCGGGCGGGAACGGTGCGCTGCCCGCCATGCAGGCCGTGCTGCCTCCGGGCCTCGACGTGTCCATCGACGGGACGGAGGACGGCCTGCAGGCGGTCCGCCGCGTGTCCCGGCGGGCCCATGTGCCGTCTTCCGGGTATCCCGTCGGGGCCATTCTCGAGACCCAAGAGGGGCCGTTCGTGCCGGGCGTCAACGTCGAGCACCCGGACTGGGCCCGGATCCTCTGCGCCGAGCGCAACGTCCTGGGCACGATGCACTCGTATGCACTCCCGTCGCCGCGTCGCCTCTACCTCACGTGCGATGAGGACCCCGAGGGCACCCCGTGCGGGGCGTGCCGGCAGCTTCTCGCGGAACTCGCGCCCGAAGCGACGCTTTGGATGGATCGGCACGACGCCGCCCCTGAGCGCTCCAGTGCATCGGCCCTGCTACCGGGCTCGTTTCGGGGGCGTGCCCTGCTCGACGCCTCGTAAGCCCTCGCAGAGCGTCGACTCAGCCCGAATGCCCCCGCCACCATGCCAGGACCGCAACCGGGACGTTCCCACTCCCCATTGATCGGGCCGACGAATGCCGCTCCTCAGCGCATCGTCTCCGACACCCAACCGGTTGCGCCCCCATCCGCTCACCGGTCCTTCGGCAAAATCCCCGCCCCGGTCGGCGATCCACCCGAGTAGCCCTGCATGATCCTATACGTTTTTCTCTTCTTCGTCGGCCTGCTGCTGCTCTACCTGGGCGCCGAAGGCCTCATCCAGGGCGCCTCCAGCATCGCCCTACAGTACGGAATTCGCCCCGTCATCTTGGGCCTGACGGTGGTCGCCCTCGGAACGTCGATGCCGGAGTATCTGGTCAACGTATTTGCGTTGATCTCGGGGGAGTCCCCGCTCGCCATTGGCAACATCATCGGCTCCAACATCAGCAACGTGGCCCTCATCCTTGGGGCGTGTGCCGTGGTGTTGCCCCTCGCCGTCACGCCGGAGGTGCTGCGACGTGAGTACCCCGTCATGCTCGGCGTGATGGTCCTCTTTTACCTCTGTGCCCTCGACGGTGTGATTGGGGCCCGAGACGGCGTCTTGATGGTGGTCCTCCTCTCGGGACTCGCGGCCTACGTGTTCTACGACGCCCACCGGACCACGAGAGGCACTGTTCTGGAGAGCATGGAGGGCGAACTGGACGCCGCCGATCCTGATCTCTCAACCCTGGCCAAGGCCGTCTACGTGATTGGCGGCATGGGGGGGCTCACGCTCGGGGCCCATCTGATGGTCGACAACGCCCTTGCGATCTCGGATGTCCTGAACATCGACCACGTCGTGATCGGCCTGACGGTGGTGGCCATTGGCACCAGCCTGCCCGAGCTGGCGGCCTCCATGGTGGGGACGCTGAAGCAGGAGGTCGATATGACCGTGGGCAACGTGATTGGGAGCAACCTCTTAAACGTACTGTTCGTAGTGGGGACGCTGGCCATTGCCGAGCCCATCACGGTCGATCCGGAAACGATCCGCCTGCACTTTCCCGTGATGCTGGGCTTTTGTGCCCTGCTGGTGCCCCTGACGTGGTGGGACCAAAAAATTACTCGGGTGGAAGGGGCATTCATGGTGATTGCCTTTCTGGGGTTCATGGTGTTTCTGTATGTGTGAGTCACGTGCGTCCGCCCTCGCAGACATTCTTCCTCTGGGCCCCCTGTCTCGACCCCTGACGCGAGCGGCCCGGCCCCTCTCCCTCTTGGCTCTCACGGTCTGCCTGGGCGCGTTCTGCACCGTGCAGCTGGCTGCGGCCCGCCCCTCCGACAGCACGTCGACGGACAAATACTGGATCCTCCTCGCGGATCGTCCCTCCGAGACTGCCCCCATCAGCGGTGCGTCCGCGGCCCGACCGGTCGCGCCGGCGTTCCTGAACCGCCTCCGGTCCCTCGGCGTGCAGCCCCTTGTCCGGAGTCGCTGGCTCCACGCCGTTTCTGCGCGGCTTGCCCCTGACACCCGCGCCACAGTGGCGGCGCTGCCCTTCGTTCGGGGCACACGCCCGGTGGCCTCGCTTCGTCCCCTCGGTCCATTCTCCGAACCGACCGACCCGTCCCCCCCCGCGTTGGGGGCGGCGGCCGGGCCCTTGTCTCGTATCAACGCCCGGTCTCCGTTGGCCCGGGGCCTGAACGGACGTGGGGTGGACGTGGGCTTCCTGGACGCAAACTACGCCGGCCTTCGTCATCCCGTGTTTTCGCACCTGCGGGCCAACGATCGGCTCGGGGGGCTGCGAAACATGACGACCGGACGGCAAGGGGGCACTCATGGGGCCGGCGTCGTGTCCGTGGCCGCCGGCTACGAGCCCGGCTCGCTCGTGGGGCCGGCCTACGGGGCCAACATCTGGGGGGCAACGACGGAATTTACCCAGTACGAGCGCAACGTGGAGGAGGACAACTTCGTGGCGGGCCTGGAGTGGCTCACCCGCCGCGGGGTGGACGTGGTCAACGCCTCGATCGGGTACACCCGCTTCGACGACGGCCAACGCAGCTACGGGCCCGACGACCTGGACGGGGACACGGCCCTCACCACCCGAGCGGTCGACCAGGCCGCCCGGCGCGGCGTGACGGTGGTGGTGAGTGCCGGCAACAGCGGCTGCGACGCGCCCGACAACTGCTGGTTCTACGTCAACACGCCCGCCGATGCCGACTCGGCCATTGCGGTGGGCGCCGTCGCCCCCGACTCGTCGGTGGCGTCCTTCAGTGCCCGTGGCCCCACGGCGGACGGTCGCCGCAAGCCGGACGTGGTCGTACAGGGGGAGAAGGTGCCCGCCGCCTGGAAGAACGACCAGTACGCCCGGGTTAGTGGCACCTCCTTTGCCAGCCCGCAGGTAACCGGCATTGTCGCCCAGATGCTGCAGGTGAACCCTGCGCTGGGCCCAATCGACGTCCGGCGGCTCCTGCGGCAGACGGCCTCGCAGGCCCACGCCCCCGACACCACCCGCGGCTGGGGCATCGTGGACGCCGAGGCGGCCGTGCGATACGCCGAATGGCAGGCGCGCCGCACGGCGTCGCCCGCCCTCCACGTATCGGCGCCGTACACGGCCCTGGACGCCCCGTCCCTCATCGTTCCGGTCTCCGCTCCGCCCCACACGACGCGCCTTCGGGTCACCCTCCACACCGCGCTCGGGCACAGGGTGCGCCGCGTCGAACGGGCGGGACACCCCGGCCCCAACCGGCTTCCAGTCGACGTGAACGGCCTTCCGCCCGGCCTGTACCGGTACGTAGTCACGACGGACCGGGGCCACCACGCCACGGGGCGCGTCACACTCTCCAAGTAACCTCTCCGCGGCATGGCGTTCTCGTTCGGGTACTCCCCCTGGCTGCTTCTCCTCTGCGTGGCCGTGGCGGGGGGGCTTACGTACTGGACCTACCGCGCGACCGTCCCTTCGCTCAGTGCAGGGTGGCGCCTGCTCCTGGGCGGTCTTCGCTTTCTCGCCCTCGCCCTCATCTGCTTCCTGCTGTTCGAGCCGGTCCTGCAACAGTTTCGGTCGACCGAGCGTCCCCCGGTCCTGGCCGTCCTCGTGGACGACAGCCAGAGCATGCAGGTGGTGACGGCCGGGGACACCTCCGCCGCCCGCCCCAACGCGGCTCGAACCTCCGTTCGACCCGTCCTCGATGCGCTCCAAGACGAGGCGATGCCGGGAACGGCACGCTTCTTCCGCGTTGGGGAGGCGTCGCGGGCCCTCTCCGGGGGGATTATCGACTCGCTCCGCTTCGACGGCGCGCGCACCGACCTTGCAAGCGGCCTCCAGGCGGCCCCTGAGGAGCTGCGGGACGAGAACCTGGGCGGCATCGTGCTCGTCTCCGACGGCCAGTACAACACGGGGCAAAACCCTCTGCGCGTGGCCGACCGGTCTCCGGTTCCGGTGCACACCGTTACCGTTGGCGACACCGCCCGACAGCGCGACCTCCGCGTTCAGGACGTCTCGACGAACGACCGGGCCTACCTCAACTCGTCGGTGCCCGTCCGCGTCACCCTCAGCGTCACGGAGGGGCCCGGCCAGCCGGTGCCCGTCACCCTCGAACAGTCCGGCCGCACGCTCGACCAACGCCCGGTGCGTCTCCCGGATGGCACCGGCGAGGTGTCGGTGGATCTGACCTTCGAGCCCGAGCAGGCCGGCCTCCAGCAGGTGACCGTACGGGTCCCCGAACTCGCCGGCGAAGTGACGACCCGCAACAACGCGCAGTCGACATCGCTACGGGTTCTCGAAAGCAAGCGGCAGGTGCTCCTCCTCGGCGCGGCGCCCGCTCCCGACGTGAGCGCCCTCCGTCGCGTTTACGAGCGAACCGCCGACACGGAGGTCACGGCCCGCATCCCGACCCCCGACGGGACGTTTCTGGAGGGCCCCCTTCCGGACGACTTGTCGGCCTTCGACGTGGTCGTCCTCGCCGGCTTTCCGAGCCCCTCCGTGCCCGACGACGTCGTGCAGCGCGTCGCCACGCTCGTCAACGACGGCACCCCGGCCCTCTTCTTTCTCGACCGCCAGACGGACCTGGCCGCCTGGACCGAGCACTTCGAGGCGTCGTTGCCCGCCCGTCCGGACGCGTCGACCTCATCGTTTGCGGAGGCCTCCTTCCGGATTGTGGAGAGTGCCCGGCAGCACCCCGTCTTTCGCATTGAGGGCGCCGAGGGGGCGTTGTTCGAGCGGCTCCCGCCCCTCCAGGTGCCCGCGTCCGCGTGGACGCCCACGCCAGACGCTCAGGTGCTCGGGACCGCCGCCACGACGTCCGCCCCCCTCCTGGTTCTCCGACGCCGCGCGGGCCTGCGGACCGCCGCGTTTCTCGGGAGTGGGGTGTGGCGGTGGGCCCTTCTGCCGTCGGAGCTTCGGGCGGCCGATCCGCTCTGGCCCGGCCTTGCTTCCAACCTGCTTCGGTGGGCCGGCACCGAGGCGGACGACTCGCCGGTGCGCGTCCGTCCCACTGCTTCCACCTTCGGGGGCACGGACGCCGTCTCCTTTACCGGTCAGGTGTACGACCAGAGCCGGCAGCCGGTGTCGGACGCCACGGTGAAGGTGACGGTTACGGATTCCACCGGCACCGAGTACCCCTACACCATGGACCCGACCGGGCAAGGCCGGTACACGCTCGATGTCGGGACGCTGCCGGAGGGCACGTACCAGTACGAGGCGCAGGCCCGGCTCGGCGAGACCGATTTGGGCACGGACCGGGGCGAGTTCTCCGTCGCCCCCCTCCGAATCGAGTACCAGTCGCCCCGAGCCGACGCCGTGCTCATGCGCCAACTGGCGAGCCGAGCGGGCGGGACGGCCTACACGCCCGAGACGATTGACCGGTTGCCGGCAGAGCTGGCCGGCCAGGCCTCCTTTTCCAGCGACGTCGTCCAGCGGTCCTCGGAGGCCGAGCTGTGGCGCACGTCGCTCTTCCTGATCGCCATTCTTGCCCTTCTGGCCAGCGAATGGACGCTTCGAAAATTCCTCGGACTCACGTGACAACCGGCATCCGCCGAATCTCTTGGGGGACCGACGCGTAGCTTCACTATAGCTCTTCTGTATTTACAGAACGGGCAGGTCGTCGGCGTCGCACACGAGTCTTCCAGTCCCGAATGCTCTCCTCCGTCTCCCCCGTTGATCGCTCTCACCTCCCCGATCCGGTCGCCAACATGGCCGACGAAGCCCAGTCCCTTGCGCAGGTGCTGGTGGGCGTGCGCCGATACCTCCACCGGCATCCGGAGGTGGGAATGGAGGAGCACAACACGTCCCGTTTCATTCGGGAGACCCTGGAGGGATACGGACTCGACGTCTACGGGCCGATCGCCGGCACCGGGCTGTACGTCGACATCGAAGGCAGCGCCCCCGGTGGGGCTGTGGGCTACCGGGCCGACATCGACGCCCTGCCCACGCAGGACCAGAAGCAGGTCCCCTACCGCTCACAAACCCCCAATGTCGCCCACCTCTGTGGGCACGACGCCCACACGGCCATCGCCATCGGGGTCGCCCTGGTGCTCCACAACAACCGTGACCAACTGCAGGGGCGGGCCCGCGTCTTTTTCCAGCCCAACGAGGAGGGCCTCCCCAGCGGCGCCCCCCTCATGATTCGGGGGGGCGTCCTGGAGGGGCTCGACGCCGTGTACGCGGTGCACGTCGACCCGACCCTGGAGGTGGGCCGCTACGGCCTCATCACCGGCCCCGCAACGGCCTCGTCCGACCGGTTCGAGGTGCGCATTCGGCAGGAAGGAACCGGCCACTCGGCCCGGCCCCACGAGGGCGCCGACACCGTGTGGATCGCCTCGCAGCTGATGAACCAGTTTTACCAGCTGTCCGGACGCATCACCGACCCCCGCACCCCGAGCGTCCTGACCGTCACCATGCTCGACGGCAGTGAGGCCCACAACGTGATCCCCGAGCAGGCCGCCCTCGGCGGCACCCTGCGGACCGTATCGCCGGACGACCGCGAGACAATCCGCACCCACATGCGCGAGATTGCCAACCGGATGGAGTCCCTCCACAAGGCACACGTGGAGTTGGACTTCGAGGACGGATCCCCTCCTGTGATCAACGACGAGGCCGCCATCGCGAACGTGGAAGCCACCATCCGGGATACATTCGGGGAGGAGGCGATCCACCAGATCTCGGAGTCAAGCATGGGCGGAGAAGACTTTGCCCACTACCTGAAGCACGTCTCCGGCGGCTTCGTTCGGGTCGGCACGGCGTCCGGGCCGGAAACCAGCTACCCCCTTCATCACCACCGGTTCGACCTCGACGAGACGCCCCTCGCCCCGACCTCACGCCTGATGGCGCGGGTGCTTCTGAACCACCTCGACCGGGCGGGCCCGGAGACTCCCTCTACCAGTCCCAACCTCACGTCGACGGACAACGGAACCCCCGAAGCAACCCACTGACGCCGCAGGACGCGTGCGCCTGTCATGGGCGGCTCGTCCGGCCCGATCCCCAAATTCCCGTGTCCTGACGGCTGGGACGCAAGACAGCACCCTCGTTCGTCATCACGACCGGACGTGCGGATTTTCGACCACACGGCGGCCATGGCCGTTGGTCCACGCTTCCCTGATAGGTCCCCTCCGACTCTGTGGACGGGCCCCTCACATGGACCCCACGTCAGCAGTACGTCGAGGTCAAATGTAGGGGTGGGGCCCCTCTTCCATTCGAAGGCCTTCTCTAGGACTTGACCAAGCCCGACGCTTTTGTTATTTTTTATTCAAATGTTTCAATGGAAAGCCCTCCGTCTCTTGCTCGGACCTCCACGGATCCATGCGTTCACTTCTGTGGGGCAGCATTCTCCTCTTGGGGCTTGGGGGGGCCCTCTCCCCCCGCCCCGGCACCGCACAACCGGAACCCGGAGCCGTGGTCATCAACGAGGTCCTCTACGCCCCGTCGCCCTCGACAAATGAATTCATCGAGCTCTACAACCGGTCCGGGGGGCCTATCGCGCTCGACGAGCTTGCGTTCGCGGACGCCAACCGATCGTACGAACCGGTGGCGAGGACCGACACAACGGTGCGTGATGGCACTCACGTTGTCCTGGTACGCGATCCGAAGGCCTTCACCGCCGCGTTCCCGAGCACAACGTTCTTGACGCCGGACGACTGGCCGGCGCTCAACAACGGCGGGGATACGGTCTACCTCCGTCACGCCCCCTCCGATACGCCCCTCGACTCGGTGCCGTACGATCCTTCGTGGGGCGGGGGGGACGGCCGCTCCCTGGAACGGATCGACCCGGGCGGGCCGTCCGATACCGACGCGAACTTTGCGTCGTCGGAAGCGGCGTCCGGGGCCACCCCCGGCACGCAAAACAGCGTCTACGCCCCGGACGAGACGCCTCCCTCCCTCGCCCGCGCCGTCCCGTCGCAGAACGGCGATTCGATAACGGTTGTCTTTTCGGAGCCGGTCGCCCCCGCCAGCATCTCTCCCGAGGCGTTCCGGTTGGACTCGGCCGACGCCCCCGCCATCGTGACGGCTCAGATCGACGACGGCCGCCCGGCACAGGTCCGTTGTGCACTGGGAAGCCCGCTCTCCACCGGAGAATACCGCCTCGTCGCCACGGGGGTGGCCGACCGTCGAGGCAACGTACGAGACGAAGACAGCGCCCCGCTGTCCTACGTTGTCGCCGACACGCCCGCCCCCGCCGACGTGGTCGTGTCCGAAATCATGTACGCCCCCTCCGTGGCCTCGAACGAGTTTATCGAGGTGTACAACCGGTCGGACAAAACCCTCGACCTGGGCGCGCTCCAATACGCCGACGACGCCCGCAGCTTCGCGCCGGCCGCCCCTCCGCTCACGCCCTTCCGCCCCGGCCAGTACGCCGTACTGGTGCGTGATGAGGAGGCATTTGCGGAAACGTATCCGTCCGTGGAGTTTGTGGCCCCGAGGGGCTGGGACGCCCTCAACAACGGCGGAGACACGGTCGTCCTGCGCCACGCGCCGTCCGGCACCCCGTTGGATGCGGTGCCGTTTGCCGCCTCCTGGGGCGGCAGCGACGGTCGGTCGCTGGAACGGATCGACCCGCGCGGGCCCTCCGACGAGGCGTCAAACTTTGCGTCGTCGACGGCCCCGGACGGGGCGACGCCCGGCGCTCAAAACAGCCGCTTCGCCCCCGACACCGCGCCGCCACGCCCCACCTTCGCCGAGCAAGTGGACTCCCTGACTGCCGCGGTCGTCTTCAACGAGCCAATCCGCGGCGAGAGCGTCCGCCCGGCGCGCTTTCAGTTTGAAGACGTGGCGGTCACGCAGACGCAGGTCCGGGCCGACAGCATCGTGCGCCTGTCCCTCTCGGATCGCCCGACCGGCGAGGCCGTGCTCGTCGCCGAGGTGCAGGACCGCGTGGGCAATCGCCTGGATCGGGCCTCTGTGCCATTCGCCCGGCGCCCGACCCCTGGCACCCTGGTTCTGAACGAACTCCTGTTCGACCCGCGGGCCGATGACTTCGACGACCGGCCCAACCAGGTGGAGTACGTGGAGCTTCGCAACCTGACCGACCACACCCTGACGCTCACCGGACTCACGTTGACCGACCGCCCCACCGAAACGGGCACGGCGGACACACTCCGGGTCGGGCGGCGTCGCGGCCTTGCCCCCGGCGGGTTTGCCGTGGTGGCCGCCGCTCCGAAGGGGGCCTTCACGCCCCAGTCGTCCCAGCTCGCCGCCGCGTTTCCCGATGCGCCCCTGGACTCCGACTCCGTGGCCTACCTTCCCGTACAGGCCCCCACCCTCGGCCTCCGCAACGACGGGGACCGAGTTCGGGTGCACCGTCGCGACACCGCGGTCGTCGCGGACGTGGCGTACTCCCCAGACTGGCACACCGCCGGCCTCGCCGACCCGAAGGGCACCGCGCTCGAACGGATCAGCACGACCGCCGGGGCTGAGGCCGCCGACAACTGGACGAGCAGCACGGCATCCGCAGGCGGCACGCCCGGCGCCCCAAACGACGCGTCGCTGGCCCCGCCCGACGATGCCCCGAGCGCCCCGGGCCTTGCCATCCGCCCCAGCCCGTTCTCGATCGAGCAGGACGGGGCGACGCGCATCCAGTACACCCTGTCGGCCCGCCCGAGCCTCATCCGCGTGCGCATCTACGATGCCCGGGGCCGCCGCGTGCGCACCCTCGAAGAGGCCCGCCTCGCCGGCCGGAGCGGCGAGCTGGTCTGGAACGGCCGCGATGACGACGGCAATCGGGTTCGCATCGGTCCCTACGTGGTGCTGCTCGAGGCCGTGCAGGCCGACGGCGGCACCACCACCGAACTCAAGGAAACGGTCGTGGTGGCCCGTCCCCTGAACTGATCCACCACGGTGGGCCCGTTCCCCGAGGGCACTACGCCCGCTCAAAGAGCGCCCCCTCGATCGTAAGGCCGGGCCCGAAGGCCATGGCCACGCCCCGCTCCGGAGGGGCCCCGTCGCCCCGCGCCGCCTGCTCGAAGATGCGCTTCAGGACAAACAAAACGGTCGGCGAGCTCATGTTGCCGTAGCGCCGCAGCACCTCCAGGCTGGGCTGCACGTCGCTAGGCGCGAGGCCGAGCACGTCCTGGGCCCGCTCCACCACGGCCCGCCCGCCCGGATGGACGGCCCAGAAGTCCATCTCGTCGGGGGTCCGGTCGTTGGCCCCGAGGAGCCCATCGACGTATCCCGGTAGGTGGTCGGCGATCACATCCGGCACCCGCGAGGAGAGCCCCATCAGAAATCCCGTGTTGCCGATTGCCCAGGTCATGTCTTCCATCGAGTCGTCGTCGAGGCGGCTCCGGCCGTCGACGTACGTCATCCGGCCGCGCGCCTCGCGGTCCGACCGCGCCGAGAGGACCGTGGCCGCCGCGCCGTCGGAGAAAAGCGAGTTGACGACTACGCTTTCCAGGGTGTCGTCGATTTGGAAGTGAAGGGTGCAGAGCTCCGTGCAGACCACCAGCACCCGGGCGTCCGGCTGGCTCTGGCAGAAGCTGTGGGCCACCCGAAGGGCATTGAACGCCGCGTAGCACCCCATGAATCCGATGAAGGTGCGCTCCGTGTCGGCGGGCAGGTCGAGCCGCTTGACGAGTTCAATGTCGAGCCCCGGGGCGAAAAAGCCGGTGCAGCTGACGGCCACCACGTGCGTGATCTCGTCCGCCTCCGTGTCGGCCCCGTCGAGGGCCCGACCGGCAACGTCTTCCGCCAGCGGAATGGCGGCCTCCTTGTACTTCTCGTTCCGCTCCCGGGTGGACGGGGCCGGGTCGAGCGACCAGTTCTCCGGAAAGAAGGTAAAAGCCTCCGGGTCGTCTTCCCCGTAGTCGTCCACACACGAGTACCGGTAGTCGATCGCCGATTGCTCGTAGAGCGACGGCAGACGCGCCCGCAGGGCCTCCGGCAGGCGCTCGATCTGCTGCATAAACTCGGCCGTTTCCGGTTGGGGCTTGCGGAAGGAAGGGTTGCCCGTAGCAATCGACTCGACGACGGTGTGCATGCGGAACCTGGCGCTTTGGAGAAAAGAAGGAGCCCTGTGCACTTCCGCCAAACGCGCAACTCGCACGGGAGTTGGGCACGGTCCGGCACGACTGCCCCTCCTGCCCCGTGCGGAGGGGCAAGGCCACGGCCGCACGTCTGAATCAGCACCGGGGCCTGCGCGACGAGGGGTCAAACTCGGGGCCGCTGCTTCGAACGTCGCTTCCGCGACCCGATTGGCCCCAGCCCGGCCCGTCGCAGACGCCGCTCCACGAGGCGAAAAAACGCCTCACGCTCCGACGCCCGCACCACCGCCTGCTCGTGCGCCTCCGACAGCGCGAGCGGATACCCCTCGCCTTTCTCGCACTCTTGGAGGACCGTGGCGTGCACGTGCTCCAGAAGCATCGGCTGTTCGGCGACCCAGCGCGGCACCTCCACGCGCCCGATCTCACCCCCACCCGCCCCCGGCACGTTCACGTAGAAAAACGAGATGTCCGTCCCGGTCGGGTATTCGCCCTGAATGTGCGAGGCCGACCCGAAGACGGCCGATCGCTCCCCAGAATCGAGCACCATGTCCAGGACATGGCGGTCGAGCACGCCGTCCAGGCGGGGCTCGGTCGAGACCTCCGTCCCCACCGGCGGCTCGGGTTCCAGGTCGCCCCCCACGAACCGGAGCAGGTTCACGACCTCGGTGCTCGCCGGCATGCTCACGTAGGACGCCAGGGCGAGGCCCGCGTCCCGGAAGCCCTCCAGGTGCTCCGTATACCGGGCGATCAGCTCGTCTTCGAGGGCGTCGTGGTCCATGCCCCGAACCATCCACCGAATGAGGGTGCCGTCGGCCAGGGCCACGAGGGGGCGGTCCGCCACGCGGGCCGTGGTCGCGGCGTCGAGAAGGGACCCCAGTTCCAGTTCGTCGCGGAGCGCCGAGACCAGTTCGGTGGTGATCGTCTCGATGCGCGCCTCGAAGCGGCCATCCACCCCCTCCCGAAACTGCAGGCTCGGAACCGCGTCGAGGTGCGCGTCTTCAGTCGTGCCGTACTGGAACGCGACCTGACTTACATTTAACAGAAAGAAGGGCGGCTCCACGTGGCGGTCCGGATAGATTTGCGACCCGTCGGTCGCTACGACCGTGATGGGCGACGGGCGCTCCGGAGGCGCGTGCACGGCGGCGGGCGGCTCTCGCATCTGGGCCACGAGACGACGGGGCTGCGCCGTGGCCACCGCCTCCCGCACCGCCCGCCAGTGGTCGTGGCAGACCCGGAGCAGGGCCTCGGCCCGGTCCCGCTGTGCCGCCCGCCGGCTCGTCCGGTCGGTCTGGTGCTGCGCAAAATCGTCGAGCTGGTCCCGGAGCTGTCGAAGATCAAGCATGTCGGTGGGGGATCCAGTACGAACACTTCGAGATTCTCCCGGACGTGCCGGATATTGCGGACGCCTCCTGCGGGGCGCTCGACATCACTCTTTCGATGCAAGCCTTTTTCGCCACCATGGCCGATCGAACCGCGCGCGAAACGCTGGGCCTTGTCGTGGACGTGGTGATGATGGCCCTCATCGTCGCCAACCTCGCCCTTCTCATTGTGGACTGGGGCTTCGCCAGCCCGATCGTCCAGACGCAAATGGAGAACTACGTCCCGGCGCTATACACCTGGTACGACCAGACGATCCACCAGCACTTTCTGCTCTACGACCTCGCGTTCGTCTCAATCTTCGTGGTCGAGATTCTCGTGCGCTGGGGGCTTGCCATCTATCGGCAGCGCTATCACCGCTGGTTCTTTTACCCGTTCGTGCACTGGTACGACGTGCTCGGCTGCATTCCGGTCGGGTCGCTCCGCTCGCTGCGGCTGCTGCGGCTCGTCGCCATGATTCCGAAGCTGCAGCGGACCGGCCTGGTCGACCTCCGAGAGACCTATTTCTACCGGACGTTCGAGAAGTACCGCGACATCGTCCTGGAAGAAATTAGCGACCGCGTGACGGTCCGCATTATCGAGGGCCTACAGGAGGAAATCCGGACGAGCCAGGAGGTGACCACCCGCATCGGGCGCGAGGTGATTGCCCCCCAGCGGGAGGCCCTGATCGAAGCGGTGACCCACCGCCTGCAGGAGGCCACGGCGGTTGCCTACGACCACCAGCAGGACGACTTCCACGAGTACCTCGACGGCGTCATCGAGGATGCCGTACAGCGGAACCGCGAGATTGGCACCCTCGCCGCCCTGCCCGGGGTGGGGCGGCCCGTGGCCTCCCTCCTCGAAAATGCCATCAGCGACATCGTGTTCAACGTGGTGGACCGGATGGTGACCGACGTGTGCTCGTTCGACAACGACCAGGCCATCACGCAGGTCACCTCCATCTCGGCGGACGCGCTGATGAGCCCGAAGTACGACCGCCGCCTGAACCAACTCGCCCAGTCCGTCGTGCTTCAGTCCCTGGACGTCATCAAGGACCACGTGCAAATCCGACGCTGGAAAGAAGTGGAGCCGCTCGCCAACTCCCCCGAATGACCCGTCCGCCGTGGCTGGCCTCTACGTTCACGTGCCGTTCCGGGCAGCCCCCCGGCCCTACGACGACGCGTACACCGTCGTCAGCCCGACACCCGATGCTTCTGCCCTGGCAGCTGCGCTCGCCCGCGAGATCGACCGGCACGCCAACTCGCTTCTGGAAGGCGTGCCGATCCGGAGTCTTTACGTGGGCGGGGGCCGCCCCTCGCTCTGCCGCCCCGGGGCCCTGCGCCCCCTCGTTCGGGCGCTCGGTCGAGTCGTGGAGCCGACGACGCTCGACGAGGTGACCGTGGAGCTGCACCCGGCCGACGCCTCCCCGGGGTATCTGTCTCACCTTCGCCGCCTGGGCGTCACGCGGTTGAGCATCGAAGGGCTGTCGTTCGTCGAGGAGGACCTGACCGCTGTGGGGGCCCCCCACAGTGCCGACGACCTCGCCCGCAGCATTCGGCGGGTGCGTCGGGCCGGATTCCGGCAGTTCTCCGTGGATCTCGTGTTCGGCGGCGCGGGCCAGTCGCGAGCCGGCTGGAAGGCAAGCCTGCACCGGGCCGTCTCGCTGGGCGTCCCGCACCTCACGCTCCACGAGCTGGACACGGGCGACGCGGAGAAGCGCGCCGACCAGTTGGCCTTCGCCCTCACCTTTCTCCGGGCCAAGGGCTACGTCCCCTACGAGCTGACCCACTTCGCCCGGCCGGGTCACCGGTCCCTCCACCAGGAGCACGTCTACGCCCACGGGTCCATCCTGGGGCTCGGCCCCGGCGCGGAGAGCTTCTGGGCGCCCGATCTTCCCCCGTCTCCGGCAGCACGGCGGTGGTCGAACGTCGCGGACCTGACGGCGTACGTGGAGGGACTTCAGGCCGACGCCCCCCCTGTGGCCCACGACGAGACGCTGTCGACATCGGCCCTCGCCCGCGAGTACATGCTCCTCCGTCTCCGCACCCAGGCGGGGCTGGACCTGAACGCCCTGGCCGACCGGTACGACCTTCGGCTCCGGGACCGGAAGGCCGACACGCTTCGCCGCCTCCGGCGACGCGGGCTCATCCACGAGGATCCGGACCGCGTGGCCCTGACGGACCGCGGCCGCCTTCTCACCGACGCCATCACGCGCCGGCTGCTTCGCGAGCTGGGGCCGGCGTAGTGTGAACCGCACACGGCCGACAGGCCAAGGACGCCCCCCCTGGAGCGCCGTCGCACAATCGTAGCATTGCCCCTTCAGTCGTCTCTATGCCCGAGGTTCGCCCCGCGAGGACGGACGCCGACCTGGACGCTGCCCGTCGCTTGTTTCGGGCGTACGTCGACGGGCTGGACTTCGCCCTCGACTTCCAGGATTTTGAGGCGGAGATGGAGGCCCTTCCCGGGCCGTACGCCCCGCCGGACGGCGCCATTCTGCTGGCGGACGTGCACGGGGAGCCCGTGGGGGTGGTGGCCGTCCGGCCGCTGGGTGAGGAGGACGTCTGCGAGATGAAACGCCTGTACGTGATGCCGGCACACCGGGGGCGGGGGATCGGGCGGGCGCTGGCGTCGGCAATCATTGAAAAGGCCCGGACGCTGGGCTACGACGCGATGCGACTCGACACGGTGGCCTCGATGACCGCCGCACGGCGCCTCTACCGGTCCCTTGCGTTCGAGGAACGAGACGCGTACTATCACAACCCGCTCCCGAATGCCGTCTACATGGAACGCGCCCTCTGATTTCCATTTTGCCGCTTCTGGACATGCGACTCGCGTCCCTCTTCGTTCTCCTCGCCTTCGGTCCACTCATTCTCGTCGGCTGTGCGAGCGACAGTCACGCCCCCTCCACGGAAGAGGGATTCGAGGTGGAGGGCTCCCTGGCATTTCTCACCCCCGGCGGCGACACCCTTCGGACCATCGACGTGGACATTGCCGACACTGACGCCGAACGTAGGCGCGGGCTGATGCGGCAGCGCTCGCTCGGGTACGACCGGGGCATGCTGTTCATCTTCGACTCGGTGGACGAGGGAGGGATGTGGATGAAGAACACCCCCCTTCCCCTCGACATCGTGTTCGTGGCCCCCGACTCGCAGGTCATCAACATCGCCCGCCGCACCACGCCCTTCTCGGAGAAATCCATCGAGCCGGCCGCCCCCCGGAACTTCGTGGTGGAGGTCCGCGCCGGCTTTGCCGACCGCTTCGACCTCACCGACAGCACCCGCGTCCGGTGGACCCGGTCCGAATGACCGTTCAGTTCTCGTCCCACACGCCGCTTCCCGCCTCCATGACCCGCGCACTCGGATTTACACTTCTGGTTCTCCCCCTACTCCTGGTCGGGCTCGCCTGCCAGAGCCCCGACGATGCCGGCTCGGCGGCGGCCGACACGACCGACGCCATTCCCTTCACGAAGGAGGGGCGCCTCACCTTTCTGCAGGATGGCGACTCCACGGTGACGATCGATCTGGAGATTGCCGACACGGACTCGGCGCGAGAGCGGGGCATGATGCAGCGCACGGGCTTTCCCAACGACCGGAGTGGAATGCTTTTCCCCTTTGACGAGGAGCAGCCCCAGAGCTTTTGGATGGCGAACACGCCCGTCGCGCTCGACATCATCTTCGCCGACGCGGACTCGCAGATCGTCAACATTGCCAAATACACCACGCCGTTCTCCAACGAGCGCTACGGGTCCGACGCCCCGGCCCAGTACGTCGTGGAGGTTCCGGCCGGGTTTGCCGACTCCCACGGCCTGCTGGAGGGCGACCGCATTCGGTGGCGACGAGTGGAGTAGGGCCGGACGACGTGCTGCCCGGATCGGCAAGAGCGTCGTGGGCCGTCCGGGCATGGCGGGTCAATCCGGACGCACGTACAGCGATTCGGCCCCGTCCCGGTACGCGCGGCTGATCGCGAAGGTGTCTGCCCTGACGCCCCACTGCGCACCGTCTAGGTACTCGTCGTAGGTCGCCTCCCGCTTGAGCCTCCCGTTGCGGTATACCTCGACGGTGTCGCGAGCCGTGAAGATGACCGTCTCGGTCTCCCCTGTGGAACTCGGGGTTGATACGTCACGGTCCCCGAAACAGCAGACCGTGCGCCTCCACGCCCATTCCCCGCGCAGGGCCGTGGTGTCCGGCGTAAACCGGGAGAACTTCACCCGCTCGGGGGTCAAGGATGGCTCTTCAGTCCCGACGACCGAACAGCCCAGCCCCAGCACGAGCGTACACACCAACACGGAGACGGCAGAGACGCGTCGCATACCAATCAGGGCACCTTCGACTCGAAGACACGGGCATTGGGCGCGGATTCTCCGTAAATCCGCTCACCTTACGTACACGTGCCCCGATGCCGTACAACCACCCTGAATCGTTCAGCTTCAGTCAGGCCGTTGCCGCTCCCCCCCAGCTACACCCCAAACGACTCGCCGCACGCACACTCCCGGGAGGCCTGAGGGTTGGAGAAGTGGAAGCCATCCCCGTTCAGCCCATGCGTAAAGTCGAGCTCCGACCCGTCAAGATAGAGCCGGGTTTTCTTGTCGAAGACCACCGGCACCCCGTCGTGCTCTTCCACCTCGTCGTCGTCTTTCACGGTCGTCTCCCACCCGAGGTCGTACGTCAGCCCGGAACAGCCGCCCGGCACCACCGCCACGCGGAGAAGGGTCTCGCCCAAATCCACCTCCTCGTTCGACGCGACCGACTCAATCTGATCGAGCGCCCGGTCCGTAATCGAAATGGTCATATCGAGAGCAAAACGAGTTCAAGTACAACGGGTCCTCGCGTACTGCAGGCCCAAATTGAAAGTTTCTCCCGCCCCGGTCCCACTCCCGGCCGCCCGTCGCATCGTGCCCGTGCTGCGGCCCGTGTCCCCGCCCCCAACGCCCGCCGAGCCAACTTCTCATAAAGATGTAACGGCCCGCACGCCCGGAGGAACGACCCGGCAGCCCCCCTGTTGTAATCGCACGTTGACACGGTGATGACAGCGTAAACATCGGTTTACACTCGGGTCCGGCGCCCCGCCCGAGGGAATCGGTGCCACCACCCGCATCGGATCACGCACGACACGCCAAGGGACAGCTTATGAGCACGTCTGAGACTGAATATCTAAAGGGCAAGGCCAGCGAGGACTACAAGCATGGCTTCTATACCGACATTGAGGCAGAAACGGCACCTGAGGGCTTCACGGAGGACGTCGTCCGCTACATCTCGGAGCGCAAGGACGAGCCGCAGTGGCTCCGAGACTGGCGGCTGAAGGCCTTCCGCCACGCCCGCGATCGCCTCGACAGCGGCGAAACCATCGACTGGGCCCACCTCGACTACGAGGCGCCCAAGTTCGACGAGATTAGCTACTTCTCCGCCCCGAAGGAGACGGCCAGCTACGAAAGCCTCGACGAGGTGCCAGACGAGATTCTGGAGACGTTTGAGCGACTCGGCATTCCGCTGGAGGAGCAGAAGGCCCTCACCGGCGTGGCCGTCGACGCCGTGATGGACAGCGTCTCCGTGGCCACCACCTTCAAGGACAAGCTGGAGGAGAAGGGCGTTATCTTTAAGTCCTTCGGCGAGGCGGCCAAGGAGCACCCCGAGATCGTGCGGGAGTACATGGGCACGGTCATTCCGTACACCGACAACCTGTACGCCGCGATCAACTCGGCGGTCTTCAGCGACGGATCGTTCGTGTACGTGCCGGAGGGCGTGACCTGCCCGATGGAGCTGTCCACCTACTTCCGCATCAACGAGGCCGGCACCGGCCAGTTCGAGCGCACGCTCATCGTCGCCGAGCCCGGCGCGTACGTGAGCTACCTGGAGGGCTGCACCGCCCCGATGCGCAAGGAGAATCAGCTCCACGCCGCGGTCGTCGAGCTCGTCGCCCACGAGGACGCCGAGATCAAGTACTCCACGATCCAGAACTGGTACCCGGGCGACCCGGACACCGGTGAGGGCGGCGTCTACAACCTCGTCACGAAGCGGGGCCTCTGCAAGGGCGACAACTCCAAGATCAGCTGGACGCAGCTGGAGACCGGTTCGGCCGTGACGCAGAAGTACCCGTCCGTCATTCTGGCCGGGGACGACTCGGTCGGCGAGTTCTACTCGGTCGCCTTCACCAAGGGGCACCAGCAGGCCGACACGGGCACGAAGATGCAGCACATCGGCAAGGACACCAAGAGCACCATCATCTCGAAGGGCATCTCGGCCGACGTGGCGGACAACAGCTACCGCGGCCAGGTGAAGGTGAGCAAGAACGCCGACAATGCCCGCAACTTCTCGCAGTGCGACTCGATGCTGCTCGGGCCGGACTGCGGTGCGCACACCTACCCGTACATCGAGAGCAACAACCCCTCGGCGCAGATTGAGCACGAGGCGACCACCTCGAAGGTAGGTGAGGACCAGATGTTCTACTGCCACCAGCGTGGCCTCGGCGAAGAGGAGGCGTTGAAGCTGATCGTCAACGGCTTCTGTCAGGAGGTTCTTCAGGAGCTTCCCATGGAGTTCGCCGTGGAGGCGAAGGAGCTTCTCGACATTGAACTGGAAGGCAGCGTTGGATAGCACATTGAGCAGAAGCCCACGGGGGCGTGCGACGGATACTTCCGTCCACGCTCCCGTTTGTCTTCTGCCCCGGCCTCGGAGATGAGGCCTCTCGCCCCGAGAACGACTCTCGTTTCGCACTGCACCACTCACACACGGATACGATATGGCACTTCTAGAAATTGAAAACCTGCACGTCGGCGTCGAAGACGAGGACATTCACATTCTGAAGGGCGTCGACTTGACCCTTGATACCGGCGACCTGCACGCCATCATGGGCCCCAACGGCTCCGGCAAGAGCACGCTCGCCTCGGTTCTCGCCGGGCGCGAGGAGTACGAGGTGCTGGAGGGAAGCATTCGCTACGACGGCGACGACCTTCTGGAACTGGAGCCTGAAGAGCGGGCCGAGGAGGGCATCTTCCTCGCCTTTCAGTACCCGGTGGAGCTCCCCGGCGTGAGCATGACCAACTTCTTGAAGGAGGCCGTCAATTCGGTCCGTGAGGCGCGCGGCGAAGACGAGCTTTCCTCTACCGAGTTTCTTCAGCAGATGCGCGAGCGGGCCGACATGCTCGGCCTCGACGCCGACCTCACGAAGCGCTCGGTCAACGAGGGCTTCTCGGGGGGCGAGAAGAAGCGAAACGAGATCTTCCAGCTCGCGATGCTGGAGCCGCGCCTCGCCATTCTCGACGAGACGGACTCGGGGCTCGACATTGACGCGCTTCAGAGCGTGGCCAATGGCGTCAACAAGCTCCGCGACGGGGACCGCGGCTTTCTGGTGATTACCCACTACGAGCGCATCCTGCAGTACATCGTGCCCGACCGCATTCACGTCATGATGGACGGTCAGATTGCACGCTCCGGCGACAAAGACCTCGCCGAGACGCTGGAGGAGCACGGCTACGAGTGGATCCGCGAAGAGGTGGCCGCTGCCGCGTAGCGGCCCCGGCGCCCCGAGTGCAGCGACGCCCTCGGGGCCCCCCGGCCACTTGCCCCTCCCCGATTTTGCTCTCCAACCGACCGCTCCACCATGACCACTGCTCTCGACACCGACGTTCGTCCCGAAGACCGGTTCATCTCGGCCTTCGAGGTGAATCACGGCCAGGCCCTCAACGGAACGAACGCCTCGATCGCCCAGCAGCGCGAAGACGCAATTGAGCGCTTCGCCCAGCTCGGCATCCCGACCAACGACCTGGAGGCCTGGAAGTACACGAACATCTCCAAAACCATTGACCGGCCCTACACCCTCTCGCTGTCGCCGGAGGGCCCGTCGCTCGACCCGAGCGACATCGCGCCGTTTACGATTGACGAGATGGACGCCCACCGCGTCGTGCTCGTGAACGGCCACGTCGACGAGTCGCTCTCCGACATCGGCGACCTGCCGTCGGGCGTCGTGCTCAGCAGCCTCGCCCAGGCCGGCGAGGAGCACCCCGACATCGTAGAGGAGCACTACGGCCAGTACGCCGACTTCGAAGACGAGGCGCTCACGGCCCTCAACACCGCGTTCGTCCAGGACGGGGCGTTCATCTACGTTCCCTCCGGCACGATCGTGGAGAAGCCCATCTTCTTCCTCCACGTCACGGCCGGCTCGGAGCCCCTCTTTTTGCAGCCCCGCCACCTGTTCGTGGTCGAGGACGGGGCCATCGCCAAGGTCGTCGAGGCCCAGCACTCCGTCACCGAGGCCCAGACGTTCACCAACACGGTGAGTGAGGCCTTCGTCGGCGAACGGGCCAACCTGGAGCACTACCTTGTGCAGGACGAAGGGGCGAACGCCTCGCAGGTCCACACCCGCGCCGGACAACAGGAGGACGACAGCGTCTATTCGACCAACACGATCACCTTCAGTGGTGAGGTGGTCCGCAACAACGCCACGATCGAGGTCAACGGCTCCTTCTGCGAGTCAAACCTCTACGGCCTCTGCATCGGCAAGGACGAGATGCACGTGGACAACCACACGCAGATGAACCACGTGCAGCCGGACTGCAGCAGCAACGAGCTGTACAAGCACGTGCTCAACGACGAGTCAACCGCCGTCTTCAACGGCAAGGTGCTGGTGACCCGCGGCTCGCAGCGCATCGACGCCTACCAGCAGAACGACACGATCGTCCTGACCACCGACGCGAACATTTACACGAAGCCGGAGCTTGAAATCTACGCGGACGATGTGGTATGCAGCCACGGCGCGACCACCGGCCAGGTCGACGAAGAGGGCGTCTTTTACCTCCGTTCGCGCGGCCTCTCCGAGCGCCGGGCCCACATCTTGATGCTGCAGGCCTTCACCGACGAGGTGCTGAGCGAATACAAGATCGACGGCCTGCGCAACTACATCACGGACAAGATCCGTCGCCGCTTCGGCAGCTACTTCGAGTAGCCCTGCGGAGGGAAAACGTGTGAGGGCATCCTTCATCACACGCCCACACGTTACTCCTACACCTTCCCCCAACCCATCATGCCCGCCACGACGCACCCGACTTCCGAGACGGCCTCGTTCGACGCAGAGGCGCTCCGTGCGGATTTTCCCGCGCTCGAGCAGGACGTGTACGAGGACACGCCCCTTGCCTACCTCGACAACGCGGCCTCCTCGCAGAAGCCGACCCCGGTAATCGAGCGGCTGGATACGTTCTACCGCGAGGAGAACAGCAACGTGCACCGGGGCGTCCATCGGCTCAGCCAGGACGCCACCGAGTCGTACGAGGCGGCCCGCGAGTCGGTGGCGCGCTTCCTCAACGCGCCGGACCCCGACCAGATCGTCTTCACGCGGGGCACGACGGAGGGGCTCAATCTCGTCTCCTCCACCTTCGGCCGCATGGTCGCCGAGGAGGGCGACGAGATTCTGCTCACGGAGATGGAGCACCACTCCAACATTGTCCCCTGGCAGATGCTGGCCGAGCAGGTGGGGGCCTCGATCGAGGTGCTTCCCGTCACGGACCGCGGCGAACTCCGGATGGACCTGCTCCCGGAGATGCTCACCGACGACACGGCGCTCGTCGCCATCAGCCACGTCTCCAATACCCTCGGCACCATCAACCCGATGGAGGACGTCATCGACGCGGCCCACGCCGACGGGGTGCCCGTCGTCGTGGACGGGGCGCAGTCGGCCCCGCACATGCCGGTCGACGTGCAGGCGCTCGACGCCGACTTCTTCGTGTTCTCGGGACACAAGGTGTTCGGCCCCACGGGCATCGGCGTTCTGTACGGGAAGCGGGAGCTCCTCGAAGCGATGCCGCCCTACCAGGGCGGCGGGGACATGATCGATCAGGTTTCGTTTGAGGAGTCGACCTACGACGGACTGCCCCACAAGTTTGAGGCGGGCACCCCCAACATCGCCGACGCCGTGGGGCTGGGCACCGCCGTCGAGTACATCATGGACATGGACTGGGACGCGGTGCGGGCCCACGAGGACGATGTGCTCCGCTACGCCACCGAGCAGGTGGGCGGCATCGAAGGCACACAGATTGTAGGCACTGCGCCCGACAAGACGAGCGTTCTCTCGTTCGTCTTCGACGACATCCACCCGTACGACGCCGGAACGGTCCTCGACCGTGAGGGTGTCGCCGTCCGCACGGGCCACCACTGTACCCAACCGCTCCTCAAGCGGTACGGCCTCCCCGGCACCATCCGCGCCTCCTTCGCGGCCTACAACACCCACGAGGACGTGGATCGGCTGGTCGACGGCCTCCACAAGGTGCGCCACATGTTCGGGTAGGCCGCCCGGCAACTCCATCGCCGGACCCAACGTACGTACACACGACGCAGCACGACTTCCACCAACCCTGCTCGCCCTCATGCCCGCTACGGACACAGTTTCGGACCGCGCGCAGCAGATCGTCGACGAGTTTTCGCTTTTCGACGACTGGATGAGCCGGTACGAGTACCTCATCGAGCTTGGCGACGACATTCCGCTGCTCGAAGAGGAGAAAAAGACCGACGAGAACTACGTGCACGGCTGCCAGTCGGACGTCTGGATCGAGACGGATCTCGACGAGGAGGAACGGGCCCTGTGCGTGCAGGGGGACAGCAACGCGAAGATCACCAAGGGGTTGGCCGCGCTCATCATCCGCGTGATTGACGAACAGCCCCCTGAGGCCGTCGCGAACGCCGACTTCGACTTTCTCGACGACATTGGTCTCCACGAGCACTTGAGCTCGCAGCGCAACAATGGCCTCAAGGCCATGATAGAGACCGTGCAGGAGCGCGCCCGTGAGACATAACTCCGGCACCGGAGCCGCTCACGTCCTCGCTCCCTGTCCTGTGCTTTGCGAACGTAGATACGTCACCGACTCTTTCCAACATCCCATAGAACCATGAGTCCTTCAGGTGCAATGCCCGGCGGGATGGGCGGCATGGGCGGTATGCCCGGCGGCGGGGGCGGCGGGGCCGCCGACATTCCCGAGGAAAAAGAGCAGTCCGAGATCGAACTTCCGGAAACCATCCCGGATCACGTCCAGGACACCCCGGACGACGACCTGTACCAGCGGGTGGTGGAATCGCTCCGTGAGATTTACGACCCGGAGATTCCGGTGAACATCTACGACCTTGGGCTCATCTACCACCTGGATGTGGGTGAGGACAGCCACGTGGACGTGCTGATGACCCTTACGGCACCGAACTGCCCGGCCGCGGGCGTTCTGCCCGGCCAGGCCGAGGACGCCGTGCGCGAGACGGAAGGCGTCGAGAGCGTCAACCTCGAGATGACCTTCGAGCCCCCCTTCTCTCCGCAGATGATGTCCGAAGAGGCCCGCCTCGAACTCGGCTTCATGTAATTCCCGCTGAGCGTCGGCCGTTCATCCCCGGATCCGAACCGGTCTTCGATTCGACGCTCACAACTCGTCCCGACCGATGAATCACGCACGCACCATTGCAATGGCCACCACCCTCCTCGCCGACGGGCGGGTGGAAGACGTGGCCGCGATGGTGGAGCCGCTGCTCGATCCGGTCACGGCCCCGGCCGCCAGCACGGGACAGATTCTGCTCCGCGGGCTGTTGGCCCGTGTCGAGGTGACCCACCGTGACCGCTCGGGCCGCGCCCTTGAGCTGTTGCCGACGGCCGAAGCCGTGTCGGACTCGTGCACGTGTGTGCGGGCCGATGTGGCGCTCTGGCGCGGCTGGGCCCATGTGCGCCGCTCCGAATCGGTGAACGAGGCCACCCGGGGCCTGCACCTGCTGAAGGAGGGCCGCGAGCTGTTCGCATCGATCTGTGATCCCGTCGGTCGGTGCTGGGCGCTTCTGGGGCAGGCCACGGCCTACAGTGCCCTCGACGAGCACGGCCTCCGGCACCGCGTGCTCGATGACGCCTCGGGCCTCCTGGACCGCCTTCAGGACGCCCAGGCGGAGCAGTGGCTCCAGCAGCTTCGTCGGCGAGCTCCGTCGGCGAGCTCCGGGCACGACGAGCCGCCGTCGGGGCCGCCGGCAGACCCGACCACGACGGTGGACGGGTTCGTGGCGGAAAGCCGCGAGATGCAGGCCGTGGCCGCAACGATCCGAAAAATCCAACCAAGCAGGAGTCCGGTCCTTATTACGGGAGAGAGCGGCGCCGGGAAGCGCCTCGTGGCGCGCACGATCCACGCCACGAGCCCCCGAGCCGACGGGCCCCTGGAGCACGTCTCGTGTGCCCCGACGCAGGCCGGTGCGTCCCTCGAGGCGCAGCTGTTCGGGGCCCAGACGGATGACTCGTCCCACACCGGCGCCGTGCAGGCCGCCGACGGAGGAACGCTCGTCCTTGAGGACGTCGATGCCCTTCCCCCTCCCCTGCAGTCGTCACTGCTCGATCTCCTCAACGGGGCGGCCCCTCCCGCGACGGAGGCCGCGGACGACGCGTCGTTGGACGTTCGCGTCCTCGCCACGACGACCGCCGACCTCGACGCCCGTGTGGAGGAGGGGCGCTTCCGGCCGGCGCTGCGCAATCGGCTGCGCGTGATCTCACTCCACGTCCCGCCCCTCCGTGAGCGACGCCCCGACATCCCCCTGCTCGCCCGTCACTTCTTGGACCGGATGCGCCCGGAGGGCTCGGCCCTCGTCTCCATTACGCAACCGGCGATGGAAGCCCTGCTCCGCTACAACTGGCCGGGCAACGTGCGGCAGCTCCGCAACGAGATTGAACGGGCGCTGGTGCACGTGCAGAGCGAACCGGCCCCCACGATCACGCTCGACATGCTCCTCGATGCCATCGTCGAAAACGCACGGGAGCGAACGTCGCCGGACACGTCCCCGGACGCCTCAGACGCAATTCTAGAGCCCGATCAGACCCTCAACGACGTGCTCTCCCGCACCGAGAAATCCGTTATCGAACGGGTGCTCCAGGCCTGTGACGGGCAGGTGACCGCCTCGGCGGACGTGCTGGGCCTAACCCGGCAGGGGCTCTACAAGAAGATGAAGCGGCTCGGCATCGACGCCTCCGCCTTCCAGCCGACCTCGGAGCCGACCCCCGCGTCCTGATCGCCTCCTCCCTCTCGCAACTTCCCTCGCGCCATGCCTGCCGACTCTCCTTCTTCCGACGTGGACGCCCCGACCGCAGTGGACGTCCAGCTCGATCATGCTTCGGTCATGACGACGGACCTCGACGCGGCTGTCTCGTTCTACGTCGACCTGATCGGGCTCTCGCTGCGAACTGTAGAGGACGACCCCGTGCGTGACGGCCGGCGCCGTGCCCTGCTCACCGACGACCACGGACAAGACGTTGTGGAGCTGATCGAGATGGAAGAGATGAAGCATCCATCGGTGCCGGGCCGAGGCGGCATTCACCACCTCGGCTTCTCCCTCCCATCCCGCGAGTGGCACTCGCTTCGCTCTCGCCTCGACGCGGCCGACCATGCCTACGAGGAGGTAAAGGGCCGGCTCTTCGTGCGGGACGCCGACGGACTGGTGCTCGAAATCGAGGAGGGATAACGCAGCCCTCAGGGCCCTTGCTTCACTCGTCTGCTTCACTCGTCGTCCGCCTCTCGTCCCGGCGTCCGGACGCTGTCTGTGAGTTCGTTCTCGTCGTCCGGCCGGATGTCCACGCCCTTTCGTTCCAGGAGGCCTCCGCACATCTCTACGGCCTCCACGAGCCCGTCTGTTAGGTTGTTGTTCTGAATTCCACGCTGGATGCGGGCGACTACATTCGCCCAGTCGTCGGGCTCCACCTGCCGATTGATGCCCGCGTCGCCGAGCACCTCGATCCGGTGCTCCCGGAGGGAGACGAAGAGCAAAATGCCGGTTCGGTCCCGCGTGTCGAACACCTCTTCCTCCACGAAGGCCTGCATGGCCCGGCGGTGCACGATCTCGTCGAGGCGGTCGCTCTCCACCAACAGTCGCTGCAGGGGATAGACGTACCGCGCGAGAACGCCCCCCACTGTTCCGGCCACGAGGACCGACAACGCCACGCCCCACGGGGCGAAAAGCCACCCCAGGCCCCACCCGTCGTAGAACTGAAGCGTGAGCAGCACCCCCGTGAGGACGACCAGCGTGGCCGCGCCAACCCCCCGCCACACGGCCACCTCGTAGTCGTCACTCCGCGGCACGACCACCGGCACAATCTCGCCGGCCGTCCGCTCCTCCGCGCGCCCCACGGCGTCCCGAATGCGGTCCTGGTCGAGGCCGTCAATCATCGTGTCCATGGTCCATCATGGGATTTAGGAAGGGACAAACGCAAGTTGGGCGCGGGACGCGAAGGGCAGGCCCTCCAGCCTCCATCGCGTTCCGGAGCCTCCCCACCCCTACGGCCCGGCTTCCGATCCGGACGCCCCCCCAGAAGACGACTGTCGCCGCTGTTTCTCGATGATCTTGAGGGCCTGATCGGCCTGACGCGTGAAGGGGGATCCCTCCTCGGCAAACTCTTTTACCTGCTCGAACTCCGTCGTCGCCTGGTCCAGGCGGTTGATCTGCAGGAGCGCGAGTCCCTTCTGGAACCGGGCCGGGACGAACGTCGAGTCGTCGTCGAGCACCGCGTTAATGGCTTTGATGCCCCGCATCGGGCGGTTCGTCAGCAGGTACGCCTCCCCCATTCGTGTTCGGGCGTCGAGGTCATCGGGACGCTGGTCCACGACCGTCCGGTAGGCCCGCGCCGCGTGCCGGGCCACTTTCAGAACCTGCTGCCGCTGCTCCTCTCCCTGGAGCTGCTGCATCCAGCGGTACAAGAGATCGGCGGCGCGGCGCTGGGCGTCCGCGGCGCCGGTGGCGTCCGCGATGTCGTTCTGAACCACGGCCGCCCGGCCCGGCTGCCCCACCCCGATCAGGAGATTGACCAACTCCGCCTGGGCCGCTCGCTTGTCCGACCCGGAGGCTTGTTCGATCGCGGTCTCCAGTGAGTCGATCTGTCCCGCCATCGCCCCCCCGACCGACGACGTGCCCGCTTCTTCCAGGAGGGTCTGGAGGTCCGTCAGCTCGTCTCCCCCAGTCGTCCCGCCGGACTGCATGGGCGGGGTCCCGCCGGCCGTGCCGGACGCAGCCGCCTCGTTCCCGGCGGAGCTCGACGATGCCGTGCCGGCCTCGCCCCCGCCCCACTCGTACTGCGCGCTCCACTGCGTCGCAAAGAAAAGCCCAACCACGAGCACGAGGGCCCCCCCGACGAGCATGGCAATTTGCCGCCCCATCGCCCGCTCTTCCTCATCCGGAGCGGAGGACGCGTCCGGCTCGGAAGGTTCGTCACTCGTCTCGGCGGAGGCGCTGGTGGGGAGGTCCGCCGTGACCGGCCGCGTTCCGTCAGGGGCAGAGGCCCCGGAAAGGTCTTGAAGCGCCTCGCCACACTGGCTGCAGTACCGGGCCCCGGGCGGGTTTTCCCACCCGCACTGGTTGCAGAAAACGGACGGTTCGTCTTGCCCATCGGCCGCTTGGGACCCCGACGGGGCCTCTTCCCCCGACGGGACCTCTTCGGGGCGACTGGCCTCGGGCTCAGACGACTCTGCCTCCGTGTCTTCCGCGGTGCCCGCCGGGTCCGGGTCGTCGACGACGGTCCCGCACAGGTCGCAGCGATCGGACGAGGCCGGCACGCGCGCACCGCACGACGGACAGGGTCGAGTAGAATCGGACATAATCGACAAAAGCAATGGAACAGGACAAGCGGTGTCGCAACTACTCCTCGTCGGCCTTGTGCGCCGCGTCCACCGCCTCGCTCAACTTGTCCGACGGGCGAAACACCGGCTTGTACCGGTCCTCAATCTCGACCGGCTCATTGGTTTGGGGATTGCGCCCCGTCCGGGGCGCTCGATGCTGCACCTCGAACACCCCAAACTCACGGAGTTCGATGCGCCGGCCCTCTTTCATCGCCCCGCGCACCGCCGTCATGAATCCCTCCACGACCGCCCGCGTCTCGATTTTTGTGAGGCCGGTCCCGTCGGCAATCTGGTCGATGAGGTCTGCTTTGGTCATGGACATGGGAAAGCCAAAGGCGGATTAACAGAGGACGTGCGTGTGGACCCATCCGAACGCCCCCGCCGAATTCGTGATTCGGAAAGCCCCGAGAATCTCGTCCCCCTCCGCTCGTCCGTCGAGAAACATTCAGCAGGTTGGGGCGAACGATAGTGCCGACGCCCAAAGTCTTCATCTTCTTCGGACCGACGTCCTCCTCCGATGCGCGCCCGTCTCTCTCTCCTGCTCCTGCTTCTTCTGTGCAGCCCCGCCCTGGCCGTCGCCCAGTCCCCGAGCCAGTGGCAGCAGCACGTCGACTACGAGATGGACATTCGTTTAAATCCCGAGACCCATCAGGTCGACGGCCACCAGCGGCTGACCTACACCAACAACTCGCCGGACACACTCCGCACGGTCTACTACCACCTGTACTTCAATGCCTTTCAGCCACAGTCGATGATGGCGGAGCGCAACCGCCACCTCCCCGACCCGGACGGGCGCACGGTACCACGCATTTTCAACCTGACACCGGACGAGCAGGGCCGGCAGACGGTGACCTCGCTCACGCAGGACGGCACGCCCGTCTCCTACGAAGTGTATGATACGGTTCTGCGGGTGGATCTTGCCGAGCCCATACCGCCCGGCACCTCCACCACCTTCGTCATGGACTACCGCTCGCAGGTGCCGCTTCAGACCCGTCGGAGCGGGCGCAACAGCCGGGGGGACGACATCGACTACACCATGACCCAGTGGTACCCCAAGATGGCGGAGTACGACGAGCGGGGCTGGCACGCCAACTACTACATCAACCGCGAATACTACGCGCCGTACGGCGAGTTCGACGTGGAGATCACCCTTCCCGCCGAATATACAATTGGCGCCACCGGCGTTTTACAGAACCCCGACGAGGTCGGGCACGGCTACGACATTGACGGCAGCGGCACGTGGCGCCCGTCGGACGGCCTGCCGGACGCGGACACGCTCACCTGGCACTTTCGGGCCGAGGACGTGCACAACTTCGCCTGGTCGGCCGATCCCGACTACATTCACGATAAGGTGACCGCGGACGGCACCACCCACCACATCCTCTACAAGCCCGAGGTCGCCGAGCAGTGGCGCCCGCTGCGAAACAACATGCCCGACCTCACGGCGTACTTCAGCGACGAGTACGGCGACTACCCGTACCCGCAGATGACCGTGGCGCAGGGCGGAGACGGCGGCATGGAGTACCCGATGTTCACGGTCGTGAGTAGCTACGACGGCCCCGAATTTGAAGAGAAAAGCAGCTACCGGTCGATCCTCGGCACCACGGTCCACGAGTTTGCACACATGTGGTTCTACTCCGCCCTCGGCAGCAACGAGGCCGACTACGCCTGGATGGACGAGGGCTTTACGAGCTACGCCACGACGGAGGGGATGGCCCACCTCGCAGGGCAGCCCGCGGACCACACCGGCGCCCGCCAGAGCGTCGTGACGATGCACAAGCTCGGAATCGCCGAGCCGTTTAGCACCCCGGCCGACTGGTTCTCTACCAATACCGCCTACGGCATCACCTCGTACCCGGGGGGGCAAATGCTCGTAGACATGCTGGGCTACGTCATGGGCGACGCGCAGCGCGACCAGTGGCTGAGGCGCTACTTCCGCGAGCGGGCCGGCATGCACCCCGACCCGTTCGACCTGGAGCTGTTCGCGGAGCAGGAAAGCGGTCTCATGCTCGACTGGTACTTTCAGCAGGTAACCGAGTCGACCCGCACCGTTGACGATGCGATCGCGGACCTCGACCAGAGGCGAACGGGCGACGGCGTGACGGTGGACCTGACGCTGAAGCGAAAGGGCACCCTCCGCCTGCCACAAGACGTGAAGCTCACGCTGGCCGACGGTACAACCCAGTGGCTCAACGTGCCCCTGGCGTCGATGCACGGCCATAAGCCGGTCCCGGACGACTGGATCGTCACCGAGCCGTGGCCCTGGGTCGCGCCGGAGAAGACTGTGTCGGTGACGGTCGACAGTCGGGTCGAGAAGGCGATGATCGACCCGAACGGCGAGACGCCCGACGTAAACCGCCTCAACAACTCCACGACCCTACCGCTGCGGACGCGTGTCCTCCGGGCCCCGCAGCCGAGCTGGTCGCACTACGAACTGGGCGTGCGGCCGTTGGCCGGCTACGCCGACGACTTCGGGTTTGGGGGCGGCCTGCAGGTCCGCGGGCAGTACTTTCGGGGCGAGCGACAACTCCGCGGCACGGTCACCCTCTGGCCCGA
>ERZ1034519.6-NODE-6-length-49002-cov-16.411220_pt1 | contig 49002 bp, 36 predicted proteins | sample MGYA00520655_ERZ1034519 | MGnify/ENA primary metagenome ERZ1034519 (study PRJEB33760, sample SAMEA4777702) | hypersaline lake metagenome | biome: hypersaline environment; feature: brines | place: Spain | collected 2012-08 | depth 0 m ...
ACATCATCCGGCTCGACATGGTGAAGGACCTCACGATCGAGGACGGGCACGTCTCATTCACCGTCGTCGTGAAGGACCCGGACGGGCCCTTCGCCAGTCAGGTCGAAGAGGCCTGCCAGCGCCTGCTGCACGAAGAAGTGAGCCGTCAGCTGTCGGTGGACGTGGAGGTGGACAGCGAGATGATTCCGCTGGGGGACGACGTGATGGTGGGCGATCAGGGGGGCGAGAAGCAGCAGACGAGCGGCGAGGACGGCGTGCAGAACACCATTGCCGTGGCCAGCGGCAAGGGCGGGGTGGGCAAGAGCACCGTCGCCGTCAACCTGGCGATGTCCCTCTCCGAGCAGGGCTACGAGGTGGCGCTCGTGGACACCGACATCTACGGCCCCTCGATTCCAAAGATGATGGGGATGGAGGGGGAGAAGCCGCGCGTCAACGACGAGCGCAAGATGGTGCCGCTCGAGAAGCACGGCGTCAAAACCCTGTCGATGGGCTTCATGGTCGACCCCGATCAGGCGGTCGTCTGGCGCGGGCCGATGGTCACGAAGGCCGTGCGCCAGTTTCTCGGCGACGTGGACTGGGGCGACATCGAGTACATGATCCTCGACCTGCCCCCCGGCACGGGCGACGTCCAGCTCACCATCGTCCAGACCATCCCCCTCACCGGGGCCGTCATCGTCTCGACGCCGCAGGACCTCGCCCTCGCCGACGCGCGGAAGGGCAAGGCCATGTTCGACAACGTAAACGTGCCCGTGGTGGGCATGGTCGAAAACATGGCCTACTTCTCCCCCCCCGACCAGCCGGACCGCAAATACTACCTCTTCGGCCGGGCGGGCGCCCAGGAGCTGGCCCAGGAGCTCGACGTGCCATTTCTCGGGGAGGTGCCGATTCAGCAGGAGATCCGCAAGAGCAGCGACCAGGGCACCCCCATCGTGCGGTCCGCCCCGGACAGCGCCTCGACCCAGGCGTTTGCCGAGATCGCCGATCAGCTCACCGAGCAGGTCGCCCTCCGCAACGCCGAGGACGACCCGACGCAGAAGATCGAGATCCTCTACGAATAAGGGCCGCCCGGCTGCCGGCCCGGAATGGCACCGAACAGGGCCGCGCCCCGCACATTTTCCGAACGCGCCCGCGTCCCGTCCGTTAGGGATTGAAGAAGTACGACGTCCGGGTTCACGCCGCCTCACGCAATCGCCTCGACGCCTTATGTCCGACGACGTGCCTTCCTCCCCCGACACCGAAGACGGGTCGTCCCCACACATCGACCCGGAACTGCGCGACAACATCGAGGAGGCCCTCGACACGATCCGCCCCTACCTCATGGCGGACGGCGGGTCGGTCCGGCTGCTGAACGTGACCGCCGACTACGTCGTGGAGCTCGAGCTGTTGGGGGCCTGTGGATCGTGCCCCATGAGCACCATGACGCTGCGCGCGGGCATCGAGCAGGCCCTCAAGCGGTCCGTGCCGAAAGTGAAGCGGGTCGAGGCGGTCAACGCCACGGCGGCCGCGTAGGTCTGGACGGACCTCATGTCCTCTGCGTGTCTCCGTCAACCTTCATGTGTCGCTGGAAGCCCCTGGCGGGTCAAAACTGCACCTCCACTCCCAGCCGGACGGTGACGTAGCGGGTCGAATCCCCCGTCTGAAGATCCGAGCCGCCCGTGTCGACGACGACGTACCGCGGCTCGAAAAAGACCCCGTAGGTCTCGTTGACCCGAAAGTTAGACCCGATCGCGAGGTGAAAGCCCCTTCCTCTCGTGGATCGCTCCGGAAGCACGTTTTCACCCTGGCGCACCCGTGCCTCCGCGAGCTCGGTCCGGTACAGCCCGATGCCCCCCGCCACGTACGGATGGGCATCGCTCTGATTCTTGAGGGTGTAGCGCAGCCCGACGGTCCCGTTTATGAGGTTCAGCGCACCGCCCTCCACCGACGTCCCGACCGATAGGTTGTCGTCCAGAAGCGCAACATTGTCGCTGTTCAGGGTAAACCGGTCGTAGCTCCCCTGCAGGACGACCTCCAACCCATCGTACACCTCGAGTCCTGCCTCAAGCCCCAGGTCCACCCCGGAGTTTAGGATGTTGTTCAGGCCTTCGGGCGACTGAAAGAACGCCGCCCCTACATTTCCGCGGACCGAGACCGCCGGCTGGGCCGACACGCGGGTGCTAAAAACGAGGCCGAGGACGATGAGAAGCGCGGCGGTCCGTCGCATGGAGCCAAAGGATCGATTGTGTGGGGGAGGGCCCCTCTGAAGAATCGAAGGGAGGGAGTCGGGCCGCCCGGGCAGGCGTGCCTCGAAACGGTCGCGCCCTCCTGCCCCGCCCGATGGTTGCCCGCTTTGCACAGTCTTCTAACAGGGCCCGCCCCGGCTGGATCCCTGCCCCTACTCACTCGACGCGGGCCCCTGTTGCATGTGGAGGGTGGGGCGAAGGGCCTTCAGACGAGACATCGCGTATCGGCGCAGCTCGGGAAGTCCCCCCTCGTGTGCCCGGAGAAATCGGCGGTAGTAGCGGGCGGCGGGGGCCTTGTCCCGGTAGTGCTCGTCGTAGACCGTCGCGAGGCGGAAGTCAAGCTCCGCCCGCCCCGGACGCAGCCGACGGGCCGTTTTGTAGGCCTCAAGCGCGGCGGACACGTTCCCGCGCCGACTGTACGTGGCCCCCTGGTGCGCCAAGGCGTCCGTGATCGGCCCGCTCGCCTCCTGGTCGATGGTGTTCTGAAGGTACCTGCTCGCCCGGCGCAGGCTATCGAGCCGCAGGTATGTGACGCCCAGATAGAGGGTGGTACGGGCGTGACTGGAATCGCGTCGCAGGGACCGCCGGAGGAACGGCAGGGCCCGGGCATACTGCTGGCGGCGCACGTCGGCGAGGCCAATCCGCCGGTACACCGTCGCCGACGAGTCGCCTGTGGCTAGCGTCCGGACGTACGCACGGCGCGCCCTCTTGAGATTCTCTCGCTCGAATGCGAGGTCGGCCCGACGGCGCCACAGTCGGGGGTCCCCCGACTGGTGGGTCAGGGTGGTGTCCACCACGCGCCGGGCTGCGTCGAGATGTCCTGCCGCGCGGTGCAGTCGACTGAGCGACAGCGCGACCTCCGCGGACTGCGGCACGCGCCGGTGGGCCTTCCCGAAGTGGCGCCGCGCCCGCTCTGTTTGATTGAGCCCAAGGTTGCACTGCCCGAGGCGCGCCCACCACCGTCCGTTCGAGGCGTCGGCACGCACCAGTCGTGCGTACTGGGCCCGCGCCTTCGACCACCTTCGAGCGCGCCGGTACACCTCCGCGAGCGCCTGCCGGGCCGCCCGGTCGTCGGGACGCGCGCCGAGCACACGCTCGAACGCCGACGCCGCCTCCGGCCACCGATACAGCGCGGCGTGGCTGTCCCCGAGGGCCCGATCGATCGCCGTCGTGGCCCGCCCTTCGCCCTCGGCAATGCGTCGGGCCGTGTTCAGAGCGTCAATGGCGGCCGCATGGCGTCCCCGGGCCTGTTCCGCTCGCCCAAGCAGGACGTGGAGTGACTGCGATGCGGAGCTGTGGAGCGAGTCGTCGCGTCGTCGGCTGCGGATGCGACGGACCACCGCGTCGTACGCGCCCTCCCTGTAGGCGGCCCGTAGGGCCTGCACCGGTTCGGCATCACCGGATGGACGGCGTGTCGTGTCCCGATCAACCGGTACCGATCGAGTCGAGTCGGGCCTCGCGTCGACCGGCCCCGGCCGGGCCTCTCGAGTAGGGTCGGGGGATGTCGCAACACACCCGGCGCCGACCCACGCGCAGGCCAGCAGGAGCCAAAGAAAATCGTGAAGGGTCGACATGGCGGTAGGTGTCTCTGTTTCATTACTACTTCTATAGTAGTAATCGGACGCAAAATTTCCAACCGCCCGCCCTTGCGGGCGGATCGCTGAGCGGCGGGGCGCGTGCGAGGCAGTCCCTTCGTCGCATTGCTTCCCTGCACGTGTTCTGGTCTTTCTCTCATGCCCGACGCCGACCCGACGCCCGTCGTCACCGTGTTTCTCCGACACCGAGGCGAGGTGTTGCTGCTTCGCCGCAGCGACGAGGTGGACTCCTATCCCGGTCGGTGGGGCGCCGTTGCCGGGCACGTCGAGGACGGCGATCCCGCGGCGTCCGCGCTGCGGGAGGTGGAGGAGGAGACAGGCCTGCGTGGCGCCGACGTGCATCCCCGGCGGCAGGGCTCGGCGTTCACGGTCGAGGACGACGACCACGGGGCGCACTGGCGGGTGCACCCGTTCCTCTTCGACGTCGACAGCCGGTCGATCCAGACGAACTGGGAAACCGAGGCGGTCGAGTGGGCCTCCCCCACCGTACTGTTGCGGCGCGACACGGTGCCGGACCTTTGGACCTCGTACCGCCGCGTGGCGCCGTCCATCCTCGGCCTCACGAACGACACGACGCACGGGTCGGCCTATCTCTCCATTCGGGCCCTGGAGGTACTGCGCGACCGGGCCGGCATGCTCGCCCATTCCGAGGCCGCCACGATTGAGGATGCCCGGGGCCGCCTAATCGGCACCGCGCATCGCCTGCTGGACGCCCGGCCGTCGATGGCGGCGCTGGCGAACCGGCTGCACCGCGCCATGCACGCGAGCCTCCCGGAGCTCCCCCCTGATGCGGTCGAGACCAACGCCCACGAGGCCATCCAGAACGCCCTGGCGGCCGACGCGGCGGCGGCCGAGACCGCAGCCACTCAGCTAAGCGGGACCCACGTGCTCACCCTGTCCCGCTCCGGCACCGTGTTGTCGGCCCTGCAGGCGGCCGACCCGTCCCCCACCGTCAGCGTGGCCGTCTCCGCGCCCGGGGACGAGGGCGTGGCCGTCGCCGAGCGCCTCACCGAAGCGGGCCTCGACGTGACGCTCCTTCCCGACGCCGCCGTCGCGCGTCGCCTGCAGGGGGGCAGCGTCGACGCCGTGCTCGTGGGGGCGGACACGGTGCAGCCTTCGGGGGCGGTGGTCAATAAGGCCGGAACGTACGGGGCCGCCCTCGCGGCGCATCGGGCCGATGTGCCCGTGTACGCTGCGTGCGCCGTCGACAAGATCGCAGTGGACGACGGTGTGTCCGACGAGTCCGCCGCGGACCGGGCCGTGTACGACGGCTCTCGGGACGTGGAGGTATGGGCCCCTCGGTTTGACACCACCCCCGCCGCCCTCGTCACCGGGGGCCTGCTTACCGATCGGGGCAGGCTGGCGGCCGACGCGATCGACACCGTAACGGAGGAGCTCACCGAACTCCGCGCCTGGACCTGACGGCTGGGCCTGGGAGGGCCGTCCCGTCTGTAACCCGGTACTTCTCAGCCCCTCTTCACGAACTGATCCCCCGTTGGCTCGTTGACTCAGTCCCTGTTCTTTTCTACCCTACAGGAGGAGCACGAAGAGGAGACCGTGTGCCCCGCATTGCCCGGTGGTCTAATGGCAGGACAGCGGCCTTTGGAGCCGTTAGTGGTGGTTCGAATCCACCCCGGGCAACCAGCTCTCTATCCCCCTGACCGCTGCCGCCCCGGTGCCCCGCCCACTCATGCGTGCGTCGAGCAATGAACACCGCGTCGCCATCTTCGGGGGCCGCTCCAACCCGGCCCTCGCCAACAAGATTGCCGAGGCCTACGGCACGACCCTCGGGGACCTCAGCATCCGCGACTTTGCGGACGGCGAGATCTACGTGCGGTTCGAGGAGTCCATTCGGGGGGCGGACCTGTTTATCATCCAGAGCACCCATCCGAAGGCGGACAACTGGATGGAGCTGCTCCTCCTGATCGACGCCGCCAAGCGGGCCTCGGCCGAACGCGTAACGGCCGTGATCCCCTACTTCGGCTACGCCCGACAGGAGCGCAAGGACCAGCCGCGCGTCTCCATCGCGGCGAAGCTCATGGCCAACATGCTCACCTCCGCCGGCGTGGACCGCATCCTGACCATGGAGCTTCACGCCGCCCAGATCCAGGGCTTTTTCGACGTCCCGGTGGACCACCTGTACGGCTCCACCGTCCTGACCGACCACGTTCGCCAGTTCGACCTCGACGACTTCGTCGTGCTGGCCCCGGACGTGGGCGGCCTCAAGATGGCCCGCGCCTACGCCCAGCGCCTGGGCGTGGACCTGGCCCTCATCGACAAGCGCCGCCCCCGTCAAAACGAAGCACGGGTGATGAACGTGATCGGGGACGTGGAGGGGAAGGATGTCCTCATCATCGACGACATCGTCGATACGGCCGGCACCCTAACCCGCGCCGCGAAGGCACTCAAGGACCACGGCGCCCTGAAAATCATGGCGGCCTGCACGCACGGCCTCCTCTCCGGCCCGGCCTACGACCGCATCGAGAACTCCCCCCTTGAGCGACTCATGATCACCGACACGGTGCCCCTCAAGCGCCCGTCCGACTGCATCGAGGTGGTCAGCGTGTCGAACCTGTTCGCCAAGGCCATCCGCCACATTTACACCGACCGGTCGGTCTCCACGCTCTTCACCGACTAGCAGGGGCCGCTGTCCCGTGCGGCAGGAACCAGGGGGCGTTGGGGCGAGGCGTCCGGGCGGCCCGGATGGGCCCCACCAGCCCGTCGGCGTCTATTTTGCTTGAATCGGTCCCGCCCCCCTGGAACCAAACGGAGGGGTGGACTTAGCATGCATTCTGCATAGAGAGGTGACCGGTCATCTGCCCCGGTTGCTGTCACCCTTTTCACCGGACCGTCTTCCCGTCATGGACGCCCCCGTCATCGAAGCCCAGCCGCGCGAGACCGGCTCGAAGGCCGCCCGCGAAATCCGCAACAACGATCGCGTTCCGTGCGTGCTGTACGGGCGCACCGTGGAGTCGACGCCGCTGCAGATTCCGATCGCCGCCCTCAACAAGCTGATCTATCGGCGCTCGGCCCCGGTGGCTGAGGTTGAGATGAACGGGGACACGTGGAACTGCATCCTGAAGGACTACGACCTGCACCCACTCACGGACCGGCCCCTGCACGCCGACTTCCAGGCGCTCGAAGAGGGCGACGAGGTTACGCTGACGGTGCCGCTGAACTACACCGGGATTCCGGTGGGCCAGCAGAACGGCGGCGACACGCAGCAGATCGCCCGTGAGCTCACGATCTCGGTGCTGCCCGAGAACATTCCCGCCCAGATCGAGGTCGACATCGGCGAGCTCGTCATCGGCGACTCGCTGCACGTCTACGACCTCGAGACCGACTACGAGATCAAAACGTCGAGGGACCAGACGCTCGTCACGGTCGTGGCGCCGCAGATCGAGACCGCCCCCACGACCGAGGCCGAAGAAGAAGAGGAGGAGCTCACAGAGGAGGAGATTGCCGAAGAGGGCGAGGCCGTCGACACGGAAGAAGGCGAGCCCGCCGAGGGCGAAGAGGCAGCCGGCGAGGGCGGCGCGGACGAGGAGTACCAGTAAGCACAGTCGGCCGCGCGCCGACGCCCCTCCATTTGACCCCCAGAAGGGCGGCCGACCCCGGTCGCCCTTTTCTATTTCTCCCCCCACTCCCTGAGACCGCATGTCCACCCCCTCCCTGCTCGCCATTGGCCTCGGCAACCCGGGCGCCGAGTACGAAGACACGCGCCACAACGTCGGCCATCAGGTCATCGACGGGCTCTCCGGGCGCCTCGACATCTCGCTCCAGCACCAGTCCGACGCGCTCGTCGGCTGGGGACGGTACGTCGATCAGAAAATCGGGCTGGCCGTGCCGCTCACCTACATGAACCGGAGCGGCGACGCCGTCGCGGGCCTTCGGGCCCACTACGACCTTCCGATCGACCGGCTGCTCGTCATCGTCGACGACCTGCACCTTCCCGTCGGCACCATCCGGCTCCGCCCCACGGGCAGCAGCGGCGGGCACAACGGCCTCGCCCACGTGGCCCAGCGGCTCGGCACCACCGAATTCTCCCGCCTCCGCGTCGGCATCGGCAACGACTTTCCCGAGGGACGCCAGTCCGACTACGTCCTCTCCCCCTTCACCGACGAGCAGCGGCCGGCGGCCCGGTCGGCCCGCGAGGACGCCGAGGACGCCGTCCTCACGATGGCCCGGGACGACATAGACGCGGCGATGAATCGCTTCAACTGACGCGCCTCCGCCGGCGTGGGCCTCAAAACAAAACCCCCGACCGGGGCGCCCGGCCGGGGGGACAGGAAGACACAGAATGTGAGGGCGCGCTAGCCCAGCAGGTAGGCGAAGAGGGGCAGGAAGATGACCGCCACCTTCCCCATCAGCTTGATGAGGACGTTGAGCGAGGGCCCTGCCGTGTCCTTCAGCGGGTCGCCCACGGTGTCGCCCACCACGGAGGCCTTGTGCGCCTCGCTGCCCTTGCCGCCGTGCACGCCGGACTCGATGTACTTCTTGGCGTTGTCCCAGGCGCCCCCGGCGTTGGACATGAAGATGGCCGTCAGGAAGCCGCTCATCAGCACGCCGGCGAGCAGGCCCGCCAGCGCCTCGACCCCGAGGCCCGGCAGGGCGCCCACCACGACCGGCGCCACCAGCACCACGACACCGGGCAGCATCATCTCGCGCAGCGCCGCGCCCGTCGTGATGTCCACGCACCGGGCGTAGTCCGGCTTCGTGTCTCCGCTGCGCACGCCGTCGATCTCGTCGAACTGGCGCCGCACCTCGTTGACGACGGCCGCCCCGCCGCGGCTAATGGCGTGGATGCCGACCGAGGAGAGGTAGAACGTCAGCATGGCGCCCAGCAGCAGGCCCACCAGGACGGCGGGGTTCATGAGGTTGACGCCCGCCTCCAGCGACAGCAGGTTCTGCGCCGCCGCCTCCGAGAAGTAGGTGGCCAGCCACGCGAGCGCCGCCAGCGCCGCGGAGCCGATGGCGAAGCCCTTCCCGATCGCGGCGGTCGTGTTGCCGGCCGAGTCGAGCGCCTCACAGCGCTCCCGCACGTCCTGACCGAGGTTGGCCATCTCGGAGATGCCCTGCGCGTTGTCGGTGATCGGCCCGTAGGCGTCGGTCGACAGCACCACGCCGAGCGTGAGCAGCATGCCGAGCGCAGCCAGCGCGATGCCGAAGAGGCCGCCCAGGTAGTACGCCAGGAGCGTCGCGACGGACACCGCCAGGGCGGGCACCACCGTGCTCAACATGCCGGTGCCGAGCCCCTCAATGATGGTCGTCGCGGCCCCTGTCTCGGCCGACTCCGCAATCTGCTTTACCGGCGCGTACTCGGAGGTGTAGTACTCGGTCGCCTTCCCGATTACGACGCCCGTGATGAGGCCGGACAGGATGGTCAGGAAGAGGGCCCAGCGCACGTCCATCGAGGCCGCTGCGTCGTCGATCACCGCCGCGGCCGACTCCCCGGCCGGCACGAGCCAGAAGATGAGCCCCAGGGCGAGGAGGCTCGTCAGCACGTTGGCGACCGTGGTGCCCCGGTTCAGCGCCGACCGGGCGTTGGCCGCCTGCTGCTCGTAGGAGACGTCGGTCCCCTCCCCCGCGTTCACGAAGAAGTACCCGATGATGGACGACACGATGCCGAGCACCCCGAAGAGAAAGGCAATCATGAGCCCCAGGTCCTCGAACCCGAGGTTCGGGAAGGCCGCCGCGAAGTCCACCTCCGCGCCGAGGAACATGGTCGCCGCAACCGCCGAGACGTACGACTCGTAGAGGTCCGAGCCCATCCCGGCCACGTCGCCCACGTTGTCGCCCACGTTGTCGGCGATGACGCCGGGGTTGCGGGGGTCGTCTTCCGGAATGCCGGCCTCCACCTTCCCCACCACGTCGGCCCCCACGTCGGCGGACTTGGTGTAGATGCCGCCGCCCACCCGCAGAAACAGCGCCACGCAGGAGGAGCCGAAGGCGTAGCCGAGCCAGGCGTGACTGTGCTCCGGAAACAGGGCGTAGATGACGGCCAGGCCCAGCAGCCCGAGCCCCACCACCGAGAAGCCCATCGTGGAGCCGCCCGAGTAGGCAATGTTCAGCGCCTTGGCGAAGCTGGTCTGCGCGGCGTGGGCCGTGCGCCCGTTGGACTTGGTCGCGATCCACATGCCGATCCATCCGGCCAGCCCCGAGGCCACCGTTCCGACGAGAAACCCAACCGTCGTCGGGAGCCCGGTCTCCGGCATGGAGTACAACACCACCGCCACGACGACGGCGAAGATGGCCAGGTACCGGAACTCACGGGTCATGAACGTTTTCGCCCCGGCCTGAATGTCCCGGGACAATTCCTGCACGCGCTCGTTGCCGGCATCCTGGCGGAGGATGTACCGGACGAGGTAAAAGGCGAAGGCGAGCGCAAGGAGCGAGGCAATGCCCGCAACGAGCGGGGCGTTGGCGACGACAAGCTGCTTCACGACGGAAGAGAGACTGTGATCGGTTCTCGAACGAGACGGAAAGACGGGCTTCTGGATTAGAAGCCCCGTGACAGGCGCGGAGGCGCAGTGTCCGCGGCTCAAAGACGTTGGCAATGCTGCGCTGTGCGAAGGTTCTTTAGGATCTTTGCTGGCGACGAAGAACGCAACCGCCAGCACTGATTCTTCCGTTTTTTGCCATCGTTTCTTGCCGCACCCTCCGATTTTCCACATGCGCCAGAACCGTCCCACTATTTGATTCGTGGGCGTCATTCCCTACATTGGAAGTCCTTCCACACGGCGTCTCCCCGGACCGCCACCACGCATTCTCACTGCACGGCACACGACCGAAATCATGGCACAAGTTGACGTTGAAATGCCCAAGATGGGCGAGAGCATTACCGAAGGCACCGTCATTGCCTGGCACAAGCAGCCCGGCGACGAGGTGGAGCAGGACGAGATTCTGCTCGAAATCGGGACCGACAAGGTCGATACGGAAGTGCCCTCCCCCAAGGGCGGCGTGCTCACGGAGACGCTCGTCGAGGAGGGCGACACGGTGGAGGTGGGAACCATCATCGCAACGCTAGACACCGACACAGCAGCCGCGGAGGTGGACGCCGACGACGCCCCGCCCGCCGAGGCCCCGGCCGAGGACGAAGCGGCCGCGGACGAGGCGGCAGACGACGCCTCCGATGCGGACGCCGAGGATGATGCGGAGGCGGCGCCCCCAGAGACGGATTCAGAAGAAGCTGCGTCTCCGGCCCCCTCCGGCGACGAGGTGGAGGTCGTGATGCCCAAGATGGGCGAGAGCATTACCGAGGGCACCGTCGTCGCCTGGTACAAGGACATCGGCGAGGCGGTCGCCATCGACGAGACCATTCTGGAGATTGGCACCGACAAGGTGGACACGGAGGTGCCCTCCCCCGCCGAGGGCGTGCTTACCGAGAAGCTCGTCGAGGAGGGCGAAACCGTCGAGGTCGGCACGGTCGTGGCCCTCCTGGCCTCGGAGGCGGAGGCCGGATCGGTGGAGCCCCCCGCGTCCGACGAGCCCGACGCCACGCAGGAGACGGCCCCCGAAGCCGACGAGGCGGAGCTGCCCTCCACGCCCCCCTCCGGCGACGGGGCGGTGCCCGACGCCGACGAGCCGCAGCGCGCCCCCGAGGAGACGATTACGCGCCGCGGCGACGACGGGCGCTTCTACTCGCCCCTCGTGCGCTCGATCGCGAAGGAGGAAGGGCTTCGCATGAGCGAGCTGGAGTCGCTTGAGGGCTCCGGCCGGGGCGGTCGCGTGACGAAGGAGGACGTGCTCGCCTACCTCGACGAACGCGAGGAGGCCCCCGCGGCCCCTGCATCCGCCCCCGAGCGGCCGCCGCGCCCCGGTCGTTCGGACGAGGCCCCCCCCGCCCGCGGCGACTACACGGTCGACGAGGGCCCGAGCGACGAGGAGCTGCGCCAGCAGTACGGCGACCGCATCGAGGTGCAGCCCATGGACCGGATGCGCAAGATGACCGCCGAGCACATGGTGCGGTCGAAAGCCACGTCCGCTCACGTCACCTCCTTCGCCGAGGCCGACGTGACGGGCCTGGTTCAGCTCCGGGAGGCCAACAAGGAGGCCTTTCGGGAGCGCGAGGGCGTGAAGCTGACGTACACGCCCTTCTTCGTGAAGGCCGCGGTGGAGGCGCTCCGCGAACATCCCCTGCTCAACGCGAGCGTGGAGGGCGACAAGATTGTCATCAAGCACGACTTCCACGTCGGCATCGCCGTGGCCATCGGCAACAAGGGCCTCCTCGCCCCGGTCATTCGCAACGCGGGGGACTACAACGTGTCGGGGCTGGCCCGCAAGGCGGCGAACGTGGCCGAACGGGCCCGCAACAAGGAGCTCCAGCCCGATGAGCTGCAGGGCGGCACCTTCACGGTCACCAACATCGGCTCGCTCGGCTCCCTGATGGGCACGCCCATCATCAACCAGCCGCAAGTGGGCATCCTCGCCACCGGGGCCATCCAGAAGCGGCCGGTCGTCGTGGAAAACGACGGCCTCGGCGACGCCATCTCCGTGCGCCACATGATGTACCTTTCCCTCAGCTACGACCACCGCATTATCGACGGCGCCATGGGGTCCAGCTTCCTGCAGCGCGTGGTGACGGAGCTGGAGTCCTTTTCCGCGGACGCGGACCTGTTCTAATTCCAACGCCCCCCGCCCCCCTCAGATCGGTCGCGTGGCCCCGTCCCTGTAGCCCGCCGTCCCAAAGAGGACCAAGAGGGGCCCGGGCTGCGCCTCCGACGGAATCGGACCTGGGGCGCCCGCCGCGCGAGGACGCCGGCCCCATTGTCGGATGGGCCCCACATCGAGTGGGAGCGGCGGTGCGGGAGACGGAAGGTCGGCCCCGCCCCTACACGCCCCACAGCAGCCAGATGCCCCCGCACGTGACGAGGGCGAGCAGCACCTGCAGCGGCGCCCCCATCCGTAGGAAGTCGGTAAAGCGGTACCCGCCCGGCCCGTACACCATCAGGTTCGTCTGGTACCCGATCGGGGTGAGCAGGGCCCCGCTCGCGGCGAAGGTGACCGCGAGCACGAACGAAAAGGGATCCGCCCCCGTCAGCTGGGCCGCCTCCACGGCCATCGGAATCATCAGGATGACGCTGGCATTGTTGCTGATGAGTTGGGTGACGAGGCTGGTGAAGACGTAGAAGACGAGCAGGAGCGCGACGGCGGGGATCCCCTCCGACACCGCCGTCACCCCGTGGGCCAGGTACGCCGCGGTGCCGGACCGCTCCATGGCCATCCCCAGCGGAATAAGGCCCGCCAGGAGCACGATCACACTCCAGTCCACCGCCTCGTACACCTCGGTGGGCCGCACGCAGCCGGTGGCCACCATGGCCACGACCCCGCCCAGGGCCGAAACGAGGATCGGCATCACCTCCAGCGCCGCAAGCCCGACCACCCCTCCCACAATGCCGAGGGCAAGCGGGAGCTTTTCGCTCCGAAAGGACGTCTCCTCGTCGTCCTGCACGACCACGAAGGTCCGGTTCCGCTCGAATTGTTCAACGGCGGGGGCCGACGCCTGGACCAGCAGCGTGTCGCCCCCGCGCAGCGGCATCGCGTCGATCTCGTCGTAGAGCAGCTTCCCGTGCCGCCGAATCGCGAGCACCAACGCGTCGTACTGCTGCGCAAACCGGACCGACCGCAGCGTCTCCCCGAGGAGCGGATTGTCCGACAGCAGCACCACCTCCGTAAGCACCTCCTTCTCCCGCTCGATCTCGACGTCATCCTGCGTGATCTTCGTGTGCACCACCGGCTCCAGCTTCTGGGTTTGCATCAGCTCCATTAGCGAATCGCGGCTCGTTCGCAGCAGAAGCACGTCGCCCGCGCGAAACTGCTTGGGCCCGAGCGGAGCGGCGAACGCCTCCCCGTCGCGGCGCATCTGCATGACGTCGATGTCCAGGTCCAGCGCGGTCAGCGCCTGCCGCACCGCCACCCCGACGAGGGGCGAGGCCTCGGTCACCACGACCTCCGTCAGGTAGCCGCTCATCTCAAACTCGTCGGTCAGGTCTTCCTCCGGCTTGATGCGCTCCGGCAGCAGCCGGTGCCCCACCGCCATCAGGTACACGACGCCCGTCGTCAGCACGAGCGCCCCCAGCGCCGTAAACTCGAACATCGAAAACGGATGCCCGATCAAGCGCGCGCTCACGTCGCTCGCCAGGATGGAGGTGGAGGTCCCAATCACCGTAAGCATCCCCCCCAGCATCGACGCGAACGAAATCGGCATCAGCAGCTTCGACGGCGACATCTTCGTCTTGCGTGCAATGTTGATGGCCATTGGAATCATCATCGCCACCACGGGGGTGTTGTTGATGACGCCCGCCGTGGTGCCGGAGAGCCCCACCAGCGCCCCGTACTGCTTGTAGAAGCTCCCCTTCGCCCAGTCCACGATCCAATTTCCGATCCGCCGAAGCACCCCGGTCCGCCGGACGCCCTCACTGAGCACGAACATCGCCAGCACCGTGATGGTGGCCGGGCTCGCGAAGCCCGCCACGCCGTCCGTCGGCCCCACGCCCGTCCACGGCTCCAGCAGCACAACCGCCACGATGACCCCAAGGGCGGTCATGTCGATCGGGATGACCTCCGTGATGAACAGGACAAGCACGACGGCGATGAGCCCCAACACGACGAACATGTCGAGGGTAAAGACGGGCGCCGTCTGGGCCAAAAGAAGCGAAGCCACGGGTGGAGAGGCGGGAGCGAGGCGAAGGACGAGGAATGGGTACGCACATGGTGAAGAGCCGGCCTCGGAGACACAACCACCAGGACCGTGCCGCCCAAAATCCTTCCGATCTTATGGAAATGTCGGGGCATGCACTCGACCGGCTCGGGGGCATCGTACGTGTGCCCCGCACACGCGGTCTCTTCCGGTTGCCCACGGCCCCCTCTGCCTTTATTTTTGGATGGCGATTGCTTGGATGGCGATTGCCGAGATTGCGCTTTATTTTCGAGCGGTTCCCCCCTCGCCCTCTCCTTCCAATTCCTCAGCCGGACCATGGAGCCCTCCACGCCCAACGGGGACCCGACGCCGTGGTGGGGCACGGTCTCCCTCGACGTGCGGACCGGCGGCCGGTGGGCCGTCGGCCCGTCGACGCTCTGGCTCTACCGCACGGACCGCGAGTGGCGGATCGTTCATCGGCCGTCCCCCGACGCCGGGGCCGCGGATCCCCTGTCCAACCGAAGCGACGTCACGATGCCCCTTTCGGAGGCGGACATGGCGCCTGTTCTCGACACGGACGATCCGGCCGTTCACACCAGCCGCTACAGCTTCGGCGACACCGAGCCGCGCATTGCGCTGCGGCCGGCCCTGGCCGACCGGCCGGTCGTCTCGCGGCCGGAGCATCCGCTGTACGTGCCCCCGGAGGAATCGGTGACGCTCTACCTGAGCACGGCCCTCTGGATTCAGATCACGCTTCCGGACTCGGAGCGGAAACTGCAGGAGGTGCCGTCGTTCCGCATGTCCGACACGTGGTTCGGCCCCTCCACCGTCGACGGGGAACTCTGCTACGCCACCCGCACCGCCGGCCGGCTCCGCCTCGACGCCCTTCCGCGCCGCGACCACCGGGCCGTGACGCCGCTTCGAATCCGAAACACCGCTGCGGACCCGCTGGCCCTGGAGCGGGTCCAACTGCCGACCCAGCACCTGGCCCTGTACACGGCCTCCGGCGGTCGGCTCTGGACCCAGGCCGTGACGATGACGCACTCGGCCGACCGGGAGGGGGCCGACGTGCAGGTCCGAAGCGGCCCCCCGGCCGACGCGAAGGCGGCCGAGCGTCTCCAAGAACCCCGCGAGACGACCAAGAAGAGCCTCTTCACGAGCACGTTCAGCGCCGTGAGCACGCTTTTCGCCCCGTAGCGCCTCCCCGCAACGTTCTCTTTTCCAACCGAACCGTCTCATGGAGCAGTGGTGGACCCTTGCCGTCGACTACCTGACGAGCCCGCAGGCCGTAAGCGCGCTCAAGGCCCTGCTAAAAATCCTCGTCGGCCTTGCGCTCGGCCGCCTGGCCGGCAACGGGCTGGCCCGGCTGTTTGCAGAGGACGACGCGCAACGAGCCATGATCCTCCGGCGGGGCGCGCTCTACGGCATCGCCGGGCTGTTCACGGCCTCGGCCCTCATGGAGCTTGGGTTCGACCTGAGCGTGCTGCTCGGGGCGGCCGGCATCCTGACCGTCGCGATCGGGTTTGCCTCCCAAACCTCGGCCTCCAACGTCATCAGTGGCCTCTTCCTGCTGGGCGAGCGGCCCTTCGCCGTCGGCGACGTGATCCGCGTGAACGGCACCACCGGCGAGGTGCTTTCGGTCGACCTGCTCTCGGTCAAGCTCCGCACCTTCGACAACCTGTTCGTTCGCATCCCGAACGAGACGATGATCAAGTCGGAGGTGACCAACCTGCGCCGGTTTCCCATCCGGCGGATCGACCTGCAGGTGGGGGTGGCCTACAAAGAAGACCTGCGGGAGGTGCGCGAGGTGCTGATGGAGGTGGCGGACCGCAACCCCCTGTGCCTCGAAGAACCGACCCCTCTTATCATTTTTCAGGGCTACGGGGACTCGTCCATCAATCACCAGTTCTCGGTGTGGGCCAAGACCGAACACTTCCTCGACCTCCGCAACAGCATTCCCGTGGAAATTAAGGAAGCCTTCGACGAGCACGATATCGAAATTCCCTTCCCCCACCGGACCCTCTACACCGGCAGCGAGACGACGCCGTTTCCGGTGCAGCAGGCGGGCGAAACGGACGACCCGTCCCCCTCCGCCCCGGACCCGGAACCGACCTAGCCCCCTTCGGCCCTCACTCGTCTCTCCGTCATTCCCTCTCGTAAACGCCTCTTTCCGACGCATGAACCTCTCTTCGACCCGCCTTGCTCTCGCTCTTGTCCTCCCGTTCGCCGTTGTATTGCTGGCCCCCTCGTCCGCGACGGGACAGATCTCTGCGGATCGTCCCGGGTTTGGGGACGGCCCGGCGACGGTCGCGCCCGGCACCGTTCAGGCTGAACTCGGGGCCGCCGCGGCCAACGACGACTTCGGCACGAACGCCGAGCTCGGGCAGCTCCTGCTCCGCTACGGCGTGGCCGACTTCCTCGAACTTCGGGGCGGTGTCGGCTCCTTCGCCCTCGACGCCCCCGACACTGAGTACACCGGCACGAGCGTCGGCGGCAAGCTCCGCCTCGCCCAGTCGTCCCTGTCCGCACTCAGCGTGGTCAGCACCTGGGCCCTCCCGACCGGAACGGGCGCCTTCGAGAACGAGCGCGTGTCCCAAACCCTGGCGCTCGCCTTCAACGGCGCCCTCGGGGAGGGCCTCGGCCTCTCGGCAAATGCCGGGACCTCCGTTCCGTACGGCGGCGACGCGGACCCCTCATACCTCTTCATCCCGACGCTGAGCTTCGGCGTTACCGACCGTGTGGGCGCGTACGTCGGCTACGCCGGGTTCTACACCACCGGCCTCAATCGGAACTACGTGGAGGCGGGCCTCACCCTCCTGTCGAGCCCGAACACGCAGCTGGACGTGAATACCGGGCTTCAGGTCGACGAGAACCGGGGCGCGTTCTTCGCCGGCCTCGGCCTGGCCCACCGCTTCTAGCAAATAGCAAACACGACGGGGACGCCCCCCGAATACATTCGCGCCCGCTCCGCAAAAATAACTGATGGGTACGGGGCGTTCGGATTCGTGTCTCCTAAAAGGCCACCTGCAGTCGCCCCGTGAAGAAGCCGTCGGCCACGTCCTCGGTCGACGCCTTGTAGTTGACCACCACCCGCAAGACCGACGAGGCGTCGTAGTTGTATCCCAGGACGAGCTGGTCGTCGGGGGACGAACCGGGCGTGTCGGGGTCGTAGCCCTCCAGCCGCGCGAGCACCTGATGCCGGTCGTCGACGTTCAGCCCGGCCGTCGCGTAATAGCCGACGGGCGACTGGGCCTCTGTTTCGGGGACGGTGGGCCCGTCATGCTCCAGGTCGGCCGCGTGCAGGGCCCCGGCCACGAGCCACCGCTCCGTCTCGTACTGGGCGTCGGCCTGCACGAGGAGGCGCGTCCCCGTAAACGAGGACGCGGTATTCGGAATGGTTGCCTGGTCGTCGATGCTGTAGCCCCCACTCGCGCCCACGTCGAGCGTGCCGGGGCCGAGGGGCACGGCGCCGGTCAGTCGCCCCAGGTACAGGAGGTGGTCGTTGTCGTTCGTGCTGAGGCCCCGCGTCCCGTTGAAGGCCCCCAGGGTGGCGGTGACCTGCGCGTCCCTCGCCTCCGCCGTCAGGTCGCCCGACAGCTGAACCCCAGCCTGTCGGTTCGGGGCGAGGGCATTGACCACGCGGGCCCGCTCGGCGAATCGAATGCGCGGACGCGGCGTGAGAAATTCGGCGCTATACGGCGTTTTGAACAGCCCCCCACGGAGCCGGACCCGGCTGGCAAGGGGGAGCTGCACGTACGCGTCGAGCAGAGCGCTCGACGACGTGAAGTCGGTCTGTACGACGTAGGAGAGCCCCTCGGCCTGCCCCCCGAGCCGCAGCCGCGCACTTCGGGCCCGGAAGCCATCGTTGGGGCCGCCGGTCCGCCCCAGGTAGGCATCCGCCTGCACGAGGCCGCCCACGCGGAGGGCATCGCCGGCCCCCACCGTACCCCCCGCTTCACCAGGCGACTGGGCGACTGCCGGGAGCGCCCCCGCACACAGCCCGACGAGCAGCACGGCGAATCCCAGGGCAGAGTGTCTCAAGACGGCAGCAAACGACATCGTGGGGTGTCACCAGTCACGAAACAAAATGAGCGAGGGGCCGCCCGTCTTTCGAAGAGACGGCGCTCGGCGCCACGGCCATTCAAAACCAGGGTCAACACGAGGAGAACATCCAGGGGGTCCCCTCCCCGATCACCGGCCCGGATGGTCACGATCAACCGCCTCGTCGGGGCCGCGCCGCTACCGGAACTCCAACCAGAACAGGATGGTGACGACGAGGATGGTCAGGCTAATCAGGAGGTTGGTGGCCGTGACCCAGCCGTCACTGATGCGGTCCAGTTTGTAGAGGCACAGGTCGTAGGCGCGGTCGTACGTTCGTTTGATGCTCGACAGGACGAGTTCAGCGTTGTCTGCCCCACCGGTCTCGACCGTGTCGGCCCTCGCGAAGACGAACGAGAGCTGCTCCACGTCCTGCTCGAACGCCCGTACGGAGGTGCGCACCTCGTGAAGCTGGCGGAGGCGCTCCTGGAGCGCTCGCCGCCCGTTCCGGCTGTAGAAGGCCGGCTCCAGGTCGTATACGTCCTCGAGAATGTCGTCCAGATGCTCATCAAGCTCGCTTCCCTCCTGGATCAGCGTCGCAAGCCAGTTCCAGTACTCCTGCTCCGAAAGGTCGTAGATTCCTGCGTCTGCGGCCCACTCCTCCGTCGAGCGTGCGGCGGAGGGCCCCCTCCCGGTCAACTCGGGCGGCAGAACCTCGTCGAGGGCGTCGCCGCGCTGATAGACGGCCGGGTCGGCGGAGTCGGAAGAAGGCATCAGGGAGAAGGGGGGTAGGGATGGTGCGGAAAAACGTGTTGTTCTGAGGACCCGTGTCGCGCGAGGGGCAGTCCCGACGTTCGCATGGCGAGACGAGGGGCGTGAAGCGTCCCCTCAAATCCATTCGCGGCGGCGGAAGTACACCAGGAGCGCCCCGGCCGTGACGATCATCAGGCCCCATACGGCGGGGTAGGCCCATTGCCATGTCAGCTCGGGCATGTATTCGAAGTTCATGCCGTAGATCCCGGCCACGAACGTGAGCGGGATGAAGATCGTCCCGATGATCGTCAGCACCTTCATAATCTCGTTCATGCGGTTGCTGATGGACGTCATGTGCAGGTCGTGCAGCCCGCTCGCCGTGTCGCGGAGCGCCTCCACGAGGTCGAGCACCTGCACCACATGGTCGTACGTATCGCGCACGTAGGGCCGGTTTTCATCCGCCCAGAAGGACGAGTCGAGTCGTTCGAGCTGGTGAAGGAGCTCCCGCATCGGCCACGTCATCCGGCGCATGAAGATCAGATCGCGGCGCAGGTCGTGGATGTCGTCCTCCACGTCGTGACCGTCCGCCCCCATAATCTCGTCTTCGAGGTCTTCGGTGCGGGTCCCCAGTTCGTCCAACACCACGAAGTAGTGGTCGACGATTACATCGAGGAGGGCGTAGGCAAGGTAATCCGGGCCCCGGTCGCGGATGTGCCCCCGCCCGTTGCGGATGCGCTTGCGGACGGGATCGAACACGTCGCCGGGGTCTTCCTGAAACGAGATGAGATTGCGTTCCCCCACCAGAAAGCTCACCTGCTCGGCCCGGAGGGCGCCGCCCCGATCCTCGTCGAAGTAGAGCATCTTGACAACGAGGTAGAGATAGTCGTCCTGGGGGTCCAGCTTGGGCCGCTGGCCCGTGTGGGCGATGTCCTCCTGAATGAGCGGGTGGACGTGGAAGTGGTCCCCAACGGTTCGGATTACGGACTCGTCGTGAACCCCCGTGACGTTGATCCACGTGACCGGCGCCGTGTCCCGGTACGTGAGCACCTCGTCGAGGCCTTCGTCGTCGGTCTCAACGAGATGGTCGGGCCCGTATTCCAGAACCCGAAACTGGACGGGCGCGGTGCGATCCTCTCCCACAAACACGACGGAGCCGGGGGGCAGCCCCACCTTTTGCTCCGGGGACAAGGAGGCCAGGTCGCGGTCGTCAAAAGACATGCAGGCACTGGCTGACAACGGCAAAACATCTCTGGGAGTCAACGGGGGGACTGCCCGAAGGATTCTCGTGCGTGGCAGCCCGTCTAATGGCCTTCGCCCCACCACTCCCGGATGGACGCCCCGAGCAGGGTGAGCGCCGTCAGGGGAATGACAACTGTCCACATGGCCGTGCTGAATGCGGGAAGCGCGTCGTGCTGCGTCGCGGCGAGAAAAAGATACCCCACGTACGCCCCGTAATAATAGCCGAGGAAGAGGCCCCCCTCCCACCGGGCCACCACCTGTCCGGTGAAGAAAATCGGCAGGCAGGCCACGGCGACCCCGATCACCAGTAACGCGATTCCCGCGACGAGAAAAAGGGCAGCCATCGGAGGACGAGACGGACGGTGCGGGCGGTTTTGGGGCGGGGGGATTGGGGCCGGTCCTTGAAGGTCGCGCCCGGGAGGAGGTTCGTACACGGTGCAGGCCCTCAGGACAGGGGCCCGTCGGATTCCGTTATTGACACCGTCCAGCGTGGGCCGTTGATTAAACGATGACGGTTTCTCTTCCTCTCTGCTCCCCATCCCATGCCCGACGACACGTCCTCGCCCGACCCGGAGCTGGAGCTCTCCCTCCGGGAATTGCGCGACCACCTGCAGGCCTTTCAAGACGACTACCTGGAGGACAAAAGCGACGAGACGGTGGGCACGTACCGCCGCTCCCTGAACTCGTTTGAGAAGTGGTTCGTCCAGCAGAACACCTTCCGGTTCACCGAGGACGGGGTGCGCGAGTACAAGCGCTACCTGATGGAGGACCGCGACCTGAGCCAGGTCTCCGTGTCCACCTACCTGACGGCCCTGCGGCGCTTCTGCCAGTACCTGACCGACGTCGGCGAGCTGACCGAAAACCCGGCCACGGGCGTGAAGGGCAACCGGCGGCCCGAGACGCACTCCCGCTCCGTGCTCACGGAGTCCGACATCGAGAAGCTGGAGGCAGTCGTGGACGACGCGACCCAGATCGACAAGCGCGACCACGCCATCATCTCGCTCATGCTCTACGCGGGCCTTAGCGAGATCGAGATCGTGCGGGCCGACGTGGAGGACCTGGAGCACACCCTCATGGGCCCGGTGCTACGCGTGCAGGGCAAGGGGCGCGAGGTCAAGGACCAGGAGGCGCCGCTCGATCCGCCCGTGCTGGAGGCCGTGGAGGCGTACCTCGACACCCGCGACGATGTGCACCCCGAGGATCCGCTGTTTGTCTCGCACGGCCACCGGTCGAAGGGAAAGCGGCTCCAAACCCGGTCGGTGCGAAGCCGCATCAACGGCTACCTCAAGGAGGCCGGCATCAAGCGCAAGGGGGTCACGCCGCACAGCCTCACCCACACGGCCGCCCTCCTCTGGCTCAACGACGGCATGCCGCTCGAAGAGGTGAAGGAGCGCATGCGCCACGGCACCCTGGACACGACGATGATCTACTACAAGAAGCAGGGCCTCCTCAAACGCGACCCGGAGGACCTGGAAGAGCTGGACGTATAGAGAGCCAAACGCACTGAGGGGGGCGGCGCGAGGCGGCGCCGGCCCTCAATAGGCCCCCCGATGCACCGGGCCGCTCAGTCCGCGAGCGCCCGGATGGACCGGCCGTACGTCCGCACCGTGAGCACGGGACAGGGCACGTGCCGGATCACGGCCTCCGCCACGCTGCCGAGCAGGAACCGCTCCAGCCCCGTCCGCCCCCGAGTCGACATGACGATGGCGTCCGTCTCCTCGGCCTCGGCGAATGCAGCGATCGTGGACGCGGCCGCGCCGGTTCGGACGTGCACCGCCACCGGAACGCCCAGGGCCCCCAGCCCGCGGCCCATCGTCGCCAGTGCCCGTCGGGCCTTTTTCTCAGGGCCAACGTGCTCCTCGTCCGAAACGGACGGCGCCGGTTCAGGGGGCGACGCCGAACTGCCCGTCACGACGTGCAGGAGGTCTACCTGTGCGTCGAAGACGCGGGCCCACTCCGCCGCCACCCGTGCGGCCTCCCGCGCATTCTCCGAAAAATCCACGGGCACGAGGATGCGGTCCAGCATTCCGGGCACGGGCGGAGCGCCAACCCCTTTTCCACGCAGGGCGAGCACCGGGCGTTCGGCGCGGCGGATCACCGTCTCGCCCACGCTCCCCAACAGAAGCCGGCGGGCCCCCTGGCGGCCCCGCGTGCCGAGGGCAATTAGGTCGATCTCTTCCTCGTCGGCGAAGCGGTGGATGGTCTCGGCCACGCCGCCGTCGCTGCGGGACACGCCCTCGATGTGCACCGCGCGCAGGGCCTCTTCCGAGACCGCCCCGGTCCGTTGCAGCGTCTCTCGGACGGCCGGCAGGTCCCGGGCCGGGTAGGGGGCGTCGGACCGATCGGTCACGTGAAGCACGTAAAATCGCGCCTTCATTTTCGCGGCGAGGGCGAGGCCGTGGGGCAGCACCCGGGCCGAGGCGGGCGTAAAGTCGTGGGGCACCAGAATTCTATTGACAACGAGCATGGCCCGGTGGATGCAGGAAATGAGATTGGGACGGGCTCCCCTCGACGCCCGAGCGCCGCCCCCGCTTCGGGGAGACGGGCTCTGCCCGCCCGCATTTGCAGAAACTACATGGGCCCCGTTGGGTTCGGGGCCCCGCTGCGTCCCCTCAGCGGCCTTCTGCCCCCCAGGCCACTCCGGAGCCCACGGACGCCTGTGCCAGGCCGAGCGGGAACGCAACCCGGCGCCTTCCGTGCCAACCGTGATGTATTTCGCCGCCGCCCCTCGTTTGGGCGGCGTCGATACGGCGGACGCCGCCGCTGGAGCATGCGACTCGTCGTCTCTCTTCCCAGGCACGCGCCCTCTTCGCACATATGTTTGAATGGATCAAGAATCTGTTCGGCGACCCGAATGAGCGGGAGCTCAATAAGCTCTGGCCCATCGTCGAGGAGATCAACGACCATTACGAGGAGCTTCAGGACCTCACGGACGACGAGCTCCGCGCCAAGACCGACGCGTTTCGGGCAGAGATTCGGGAGGCCGTGGCCGACATCGAAGCGCGGCAGGATGAGATTCGGGAGAAGCTGAAGCGAGCCCCCGGCCTGGAGGGCCCCGTCGGCGGGGACGGACAGGTAACCGAGATGGAGGGCGAGGCCCTCTCCCTCGACGAGCGGGACGCCCTGTACGACGAGTTTGACGAGCTCGAGGAGGAGTGGCAGGACGTCGTGGAGGACACGCTGTGGGAGCTGCTCCCCGAGGCGTTTGCCGTCGTGAAGGAGACGTGCCGCCGCATGCTCGGCGAGACGTGGATGGCCGGCGGCTCGAAGATTGAATGGGACATGGTGCCCTACGACGTGCAGATCCTGGGCGCCATCGTGCTCCACCAGGGCCGCATCGCGGAGATGAAAACCGGCGAGGGGAAGACGCTGGCCGCCGTGATGCCCCTCTACCTCAACGCCCTCACGGGCCGGGGCTGCCAGCTCGTGACGGTCAACGACTACCTCGCCGAACGGGACACCGAGTGGATGGGCCCCATCTACGAGTTTCACGGCCTCACGGTCGACTGCGTCAACCGCTACGACCCGCACACGGAGGGCCGCAAGGAGGCGTACGAGGCCGACATCACGTACGGCACCAACAACGAGATTGGCTTCGACTACCTGCGGGACAACTCGTTCGTCGTGCGCCCCGAGCAGTTGATGCAGCGGGGCCACCACTACGCCATCATCGACGAGATCGACTCGGTCCTGATCGACGAGGCCCGCACGCCGCTTATCATCAGCGGCCCGGTGCCCGACCAGGAGAACGACGAGTACCGGGAGCTGCGCGACCCGGTGGAGCAGCTCGTGGAGGCCCAGCGCCGCCTCGTGCGGTCGTTCGTGAAGGAGACGCGCGAGCTGCTGGAGGAGAAAGAAGAGGCCGAGGAAGAAGGCGACTCGCGACGCGCCCAGGAGCTGGAGGACGAGGCGGGCCTGTCCCTCTTCCGGGCCTCCCGCGGCTACCCCAAGAACCGCCAGCTCCAGAAGCTCCTCAACGAGCCCGGCATGGAGCGCCTGCGGCAGAAGACCGAGAACTTCTACCTGCAGGAGAACGCCAAGCGCATGCCGTTCGTCGACCAGGAGCTCTACTTCTCGGTCGACGAGAAGAAGCAGACCGTGGAGATGACGGAGAAGGGCCAGGAGTACATCGCCAAGATCATGGACGAGTCGGAGGACCTGTTCGTCCTCCCCGTCGTCGGCGACAAGATTGCCGAGGTCGAGGACGAGTACCAGGAGAAGGTCGACGAGCTGGAGGAGGCGCTCCAGGAGGAAGACCTGTCCCAGGAGAAGCGCGAGAACAAGTACATGAACGACAAGCGGGAGCTGGAGAAGGAGCTCCAGGAGACGAAGCGCGAGATCTACAACACCTATTCGGAGCGGGCCGAGCGCGTCCACGCCATCGAGCAGCTCCTAAAGGCGTTCACCCTGTACGAGCGCGACACCGAGTACATCGTGCAGGAGGGCAAGGTACAGATCGTCGACGAGCACACCGGACGCGTCATGGAGGGGCGCCGCTACTCGGAGGGCCTCCACGAGGCGCTGGAGGCGAAGGAGGAGGTCGAGATTCAGAACGCCACGCAGACCTACGCCTCCGTCACGCTCCAGAACTACTTCCGCATGTACGACAAGCTGTCCGGCATGACCGGCACGGCGGAGACGGAGGCGGAAGAGTTCAACGAGATCTACGACCTGGACGTGGTGGTCGTCCCCACCCACGAGCCGGTGCGGCGGGACGACAAGGACGACCTCGTCTTCCAGACGAAGCGGGAGAAGTACAACGCCATCGTCGAGAAGGTCAAGGAGTACAACAAGCGCGGCCAGCCGGTGCTCGTGGGCTCGGCCTCGGTGGAGGTGTCCGAGACGATCAGCCGCACCCTTGAGCGGGAAGGCATTCCCCACAACGTGCTCAACGCCAAGCAGGACCGGGCCAAGGAGGAGGCCCAGATCGTGGCCGAGGCGGGGCAGAAGGGCTCCGTCACGATCGCGACGAACATGGCGGGGCGCGGGACCGACATCCAGATTACCGACGAGGTGCGCGAGCTCGGCGGGCTGGCGATCCTGGGCTCGGAGCGCCACGAAAGCCGTCGCATCGACCTTCAGTTGCGCGGCCGTGCCGGGCGCCAGGGCGACCCGGGCGAGAGCCAGTTCTACGTCTCCCTCGAGGACGACCTGATGCGCCTCTTCGGCTCGGACCGGGTGGCGAAGGTCATGGACAGCATGGGCATCGAGGAGGGCGAGGTCATCACGCACCCCTGGATCAACAAGAGCATCAAGCGGGCGCAGTCGAAGGTGGAGCAGAACAACTTCGCCATCCGGAAGCGCCAGCTGGAGTACGACGACGTGCTCAACTCGCAGCGCGAGGTCATCTACAAGCGCCGCCGCGAGGCCCTTACCGGCGAGCGGTTCCACGGCCAGGTGCTCAACATGCTCTACGAGTACATCGAGGCGCTCGTGGAGCGGCACTACGGGCAGGGCAACATTGCGGGCCTGCGGGAGGACCTCCTCCGCACCCTCGCCTTCGACCTGGAGATGGACCGCGAGGAGTTCGTGCAGCTCGGGGAGGATGGCGTCGTGGACCACGTCTACGACGTGGCGACCGACTACTACCGGCAGAAGCGCGCCAACATTGCCCAGCCGTTCTACCAGACGCTGCGCGACCTGAAGCAGGAGCGCGGCGACGATATGATCGAGCAGGTGTTCGTCGACTTCACCGACGGCCAGGACGCGATCCGGGCCGTGGCGGACGTCGACGAGGCCCTTGAGACGAACGGGGAGGAGATCAACGAGGCGCTGGAGCGCACCGCCATGCTCCAGACGATCGACGAGAAGTGGACCGACCACCTGCGCGAGCTCGACGAGCTGAAGGAGGGCATCGGCCTCCGCTCGTTCGGGCGCAAGGACCCGGTCGTGGAGTACAAGATGGAGGCGTTCGACCTCTTCTCCGACATGATGGCCGAGATTGGCCAGGAGGTCGTCTCCCTCGTCTTCCGCGCCGGGCCGGTGGTCGACGACGAGGTGCAGACGGAGGGCCAGGGCCCGCGCCGCCGCCTCAGCCAGCGCAACGCCCAGACCCAGCACGACTCCGCCCAGCCCGACTACAGCATCGACGCCGACGGCGACGGGGGCGGCGGCCAGGAGGGCGAGGCCGCCGAGCGCGACCCCACCGTCGAGGAGAAGCAGCCGGTGACCGTGGCCGACGAGCCGGGCCGCAACGAGTACGTCACCGTCCGCAACAACGCCAACGGCGAGACCACGGAGATGAAGTGGAAGTACGCCAAGAAGAAGATCAATCAGGGCGGCTGGTCCCTGGTGTCTTGATCCGGCCGTGCCGCCGCGCACGATGGCCTTGCGTCGGCCGGGCGACCCCTCTTCCACTGACGATTACAGATTGAGGATGGGCGTTCGGGCCTTGCCCCCGCACAGTCTTCAATCCGTAATTTGAAAGCCCCATTCTGCCATGCTGCAGTCGTTGTCCGTTCAGGACTATGCCCTGATCAAGGAGCTGGAGATGGAGTTCGAGAGCGGGCTGAACATCATCACGGGCGCCACGGGGGCCGGCAAGTCGATCCTGATCGGGGCGCTGCGCATGATTCTGGGCGAGCGGGCCAACACCGACGTGGTGCGGGAGGGCACCTCGAAGGCGGTCGTGGAGGGCATCTTCGACGACGCGGACACCGAGCGCATCCGGGCCGTCCTCCGGGAAAACGAGATTCCCACCGATCCCCTCCCCCGCGTCATCCTGCGTCGCCGCATCACGGAGCGGGGCAGCCGCGGCTTCGTGAACGACACCCCGGCCACGCTCGACGTGATGCGGGCGGTGGCCGGCGAGCTGATCGACCTGCACGGGCAGCACGAGCACCAGAGCCTCCTCCACACCGAAACCCACCTTCGGCTGCTCGACAGCTTCGGCGGGCTGAGCGGGCTCGTCGAAAGCTACCGGGACCAGCGGAGCCGGGTGGCCGAGCTCGTGGAGGAGCGCGAGGCGCTGGCCGCCCGCGAGCGGGAGCTGCGGCAGCAGAAGGAGCTGTACGAGTTTCAGATCGAGGAGATTGACGCCGTCGACCCCCAGCCCGGCGAGGAGGACGAGCTGCGGGCCGAGCAGCGCGTGCTCGAAAACGCCGAGCACCTCTACGCCTCCACGAAGGAGCTGTACGAGCGCCTCTTCGAGAGCGAAAACGCGCTGCACGATCAGCTCGTGATCTCACGCAACGACCTGCAGGACCTTGCCCGCATCGACGACGCGTTCGAGGAGCACGTCGACGAGATCGAGTCGGCCCGCATCATCGTCAGCGAGCTGGCCAACTTCCTGCAGGACTACAACGCCCACGTCGAGTTCGACCCGGAGCGCCTGCAGGACATTCGGGAGCGCACCACGGAGATCGAGAAGCTGAAGCGGAAGTACGGGGGCAGCCTGGAGGCCGTCCTGGAGCACCGGCGCGAGATCGGCGAGAAGTACGAGCTGGCCCAGGATTTTGAGGGCAACCTGGAGCGCCTCGACGCGCAGATCGACGAGGCGAAGGCGGACCTGACGGACGTGGCGCAGCGCCTCTCCCAGAAGCGCCGCGAGGTGGCCACCCGGATCGAAGACGCCATCCTCGAGGAGCTGGGCACGCTCGGGATGCCCAACAGCCAGTTCGAGGTGCGCTTCACCCGACAGGAGGACCCCGACGGGTGGATCCAACCCGACGACGCGGACGCCCACTACCGGGCGTTTCAGAAGGGGATGGACCAGGTCGAGTTCTTTATTTCCACCAACGTCGGCGTGTCCCCCATGCCCCTCGCCGAGGTCGCGTCCGGCGGCGAGATCAGCCGCATCATGCTCGCGCTCAAGACGATCCTCGCCAAGAGCGAGCGGCTCCCCATCCTCGTGTTCGACGAGATCGACGTGGGCATCTCCGGCAACATGGCCCGCCGCGTGGGCGAGAGCATGCACGACCTCGCCCGCTACCACCAGATCATCACGATCACGCACCTCCCCCAGATCGCCGCCCTCGGGGACTGCCACTTCAAGGTGGAAAAGATCGTGGAGGACGGCACCACGAAGACCACGATCCACCGGCTCGACGAGGACGAGCAGGCCACGCAGGTCGCCTCCCTCATCAGCGGCGAGGACATCACCGACGCGGCCCTCGCGAGCGCCCGCGAGCTGATGGCGGCCGGCGAGCGCGACGAATAGCGGCGTCGGGGCTCCGTCGGGACGCCCGGCCCGGAACGGTGCGCTCCGGCCCGCTCAACGCCAAGGTGCCCTACTGGGCGTGGGCCCGGGTCTCGTCGGCGTGTGGGCCGTGCTCACTCGCCATCGTCTTCAGCGCGCGGCGGATGCAGGCCATGCCCTCGTCCACCTCGTCCTCCGTAATTGTGAGCGGCGTGCGGAAGCGGATGGACCGGTCGCCGCACCCGAGAATGATGGCCCCCTCCTCGTACGTCTGCTGGGCCACGTGGTCGCGGTACTCGGTGCTCGGAAGCGTAAAGGCCGTCATGAGGCCCTCGCCCCGCACGTTGGACACGGCCGGGAACTCCTCCGCCAGTTCGTGCAGCCGGTGCTGGAGGTGCGTCCCCACCCGTCCCGCGTGGTCCACGAGCTGCTCCTCCTCCATGATTTCGAGGATGCGGTCGAAGCGTACCATGTCCACGATGTTGCCGCCCCACGTGGAGTTGATGCGGCTGGGCGTCTCGAAGACGTGATCGTCCACCTCGTCGAGCTTGCGCCCGGCCAGGATGCCGCACACCTGGGACTTCTTGCCGAACGCCATGATGTCGGGCTTTACGCCCAGGGCCTGGTGCGCCCAGAACTCGCCCGTGATGCCGACGCCACTCTGCACCTCGTCGAACACGAGCAGGGTGTCGTTCTCGTGGGCCAGGGCCTTCAGCTCTCGCAGGAAGGCGGGCCGGAAGTGGTTGTCGCCCCCCTCCCCTTGAATCGGCTCCAGAATGACGGCGGCAATCTGGTCCTCGCGCTCGTGGAAGTGGCGCTTGGCCTGTCGGAGGGCCTCCTCCTCGTGGGCCCGCACGCGCTCCTTCTCGTCGGCATCGAGCGGAAAGTGGACCTTCGGGTTCGTGATGCGCGGCCAGTCGAACTTCGGGAAGTACATCGTCTTCCGCGGGTCGGCCGTGTTCGTGAGCGACATGGTATAGCCCGTGCGCCCGTGGAAGGCCTGGTCCAGGTGCAGCACCTGGTGCCCCACCTCGCGGCGGTATCCCTTCTGATGGTTCTTGCGCACCTTCCAGTCGAACGCCGTCTTCAGCGCGTTCTCCACGGCCAGGGCCCCGCCGGAGATGAAGAACGTGTACGGCAGGTAGTCCGGAATGCCCACCCGATCGAAGGTGTCCACAAACCGCGCCATGTGCCCGGTCATGACGTCGGAGTTGGTCACCTTGTTGAGGGCCGCGTCCACCAGCCGCTCCATGAACGCCTCGTCCCCACTCATCTTCGGGTGGTTCATCCCGAGGGGGTTCGAGGCGTAGAAGCCGAACAGGTCAATGAGTGAGCGGCCGCTTTTCTGGTCGTGCAGCCGAACGCCCTGACTCGCCTCCATGTCGAGCACCATGGGCATCATGCCCTTCGTCAGCATGTGCTCGGACAGAAGCTCTTTGACCTCAGCAGGACGAACCGAGTTTGGGGAAACCGCTTCCATAAAGGGGACGGGCTCGTGAAAATGACCGAGTGGAATATAGAAATTCGCCAGCCGCGGGGACGTTTCCCTCCATTCGGAATCGTCACTCGTTGGCGTAGGCCACCTCTCCCCCCACGATCGTATAGTCGACCGTCGCCTCCCGGAGCCGCTCCGGCGGGCCCGTCAGGATGTTTTCGGAGAGCACCGTCACGTCGGCCAGCTTGCCGGGGGTGAGGGTGCCCTTCACGTCCTCCTCGAACGCCATGCGGGCGTTGTTGATCGTGTAGGACTGGAGCGCCCGGCGACGCGTGAGGGTCTCGTCGGGGGTGAACGTCGTGTCGGTGCCGGGCACCTGCCGCGTCGCCGTGCAATGGAGGCTGGCGAGCGGATCGATCTTCTCGACGGGCACGTCGGTGCCGTTGCCCACCACGGCCCCGTCCGCCCACAGCGTATTCCAGAGGTAGGCCCCCTGGTTCACCCGCTGGGCCCCGAGGCGCTGGTAATTGTACGGGGCATCGGAGCAGGCGTGGATGGCCTGCATGGAGGCCATAACGCCCAGGTCCGCGAAGCGGGAAATGTCGTCCGGGTGGAGGTGCTGGGCGTGCTCGACGCGCCAGCGCCGCTCCGCCCCGCGCCCGTCGGCCGCCTCAAACAGCGACGCGTACAGGTCGAGCGTCTCTCGGTTCGCCCGGTCCCCGATGGCGTGGACCGCGATTTGGTAGTCCTCGTCGAGTCCAATCTCGGCGATTTCTCGCACGCGCTCCATCGGCGTCACGTTGATGCCCGTGTCGTTCGGGGCGTCGTCGTACGGCTCCAGCATCCAGGCGCTACGCGAGCCGAGGGCCCCATCGACCGTCACCTCCCCGATGGCCCGCACGGTGAGGTGCTGGTCGGCAGCGCCCACGGTGCGTATTTCCGCGAGGCGCTCCTGGGTTTCGGGCGTGACCTCCCCCTGCGCCACCATCGCGTACATCCGAATGTCGAGGGCCCCGCGCTCGGCCATCTCGCGGTACAGGCGGATGGTCTCGAAGGACGCCCCCTGGTCCTGGAAGCTCGTCACGCCGTTCGCGAGCGCCTCCTCGGCGGCCAGCCGTACCTGTCTCTCACGCCGGGCGCGGCGGTCCGCCGCGCTCATGCCACTCCGCGACGCGTCGAGGGCCTCCTGCACCAGCCCCGCCGCCGTTTCGAGAAGCACGCCGGTCGCCCGCTCCTGCGCGTCCCGCACGATGGTGCCCCCCTCCGGATCGGGCGTGTTCGGCCCGATCCCTGCCGCCTCCAGGGCCGCGTCGTTGGCGATGGCCGCGTGGCCGCTGGCGTGGGTCAGGTACACCGGGGTGTCGGGCGCGGCCTCGTTCAACCGCGCGTTCGTCGGGAAGCCGCGCACCATGCGCTCGGGCGTCGAGGTCCACTTTTCCTGATGCCAGCCGCGCCCCTCCACCCATGCGCCGGAGGCCGTCTCGTCGGCGGACGAGTCTACCTTCGCCACCACCCGCCCCCACGACGAGGTGCCCAGGAGGTCGAGTTGCATCTGTGCCTGCCCCATGCCCATGTAGTGGCCGTGTCCCTCGATGAAGCCCGGGACGGCAAGCCGTCCCTGAAGGTCGATGACGCGCGTGTCGCCCCCGACGTAGGCGTCGATCGCCTCGGCGCTGCCGACGGCCAGGAGGGTATCGTCCGCGGCCGCCAGGGCCTCCACCTGTTCGTGGTCGTCGTCGAGCGTAGCGACGGTTCCGTTCGTCAGCACGAGGTCGGCCGTCGGGGACGACGAACAGCCCACCAGGGCAAGGGCCGCGAAAAGGACAAGCGATCGGAGGGCCATGACGTAGCGTCGGATCGGTCAATGAGATTAGAACCGTCTCCTTCTTGGTTTCGGAACGGCCCACACAGTCTCGCGACTCCGGGACGCCTTGTCAAGGCGTGCGGGCCTCACGCGCCGGCCGCGACGCCGCTACGACGCTCCACCGGCCCCGTCCAACCCGATGGCCTACCCATCCGGCATGGACGCGACGGAGCACGCCCTTTCTGCGCCCGTTTTTTGAGCGCGCTGTCTGTCTGTGGAACGCATCCCCTCATGAACGAACGGCACCTCGACGACGGATTCCGTCTCTCCGGCGTGGAGCGGCGGGACAAAGCGGCGGTGGTCGAACACCTGCAGGAGAAAGAGATCTGGGAGAACACCCTCGACATCCCGTGGCCCTACACCGAGGACGACGCCACCGCCTGGATTGAGGGCCGGATCCAGCACCGGTCCGAGCAGCCCAAAGAGACGACCTTCGCCCTCCGTCGGGCCGACGGGCGACTCGTCGGCGTGGTGGGGGCCGACGACCTCGACGTCGGCGCCTCCCACCGTGCCCGGATCGGCTACTGGCTCGCAAAGCCCTACTGGGGGCGGGGCCTGATGACCAAGGCGGTCACCCGGTACGCCGAGTACGCCGTTACGGAGTTGGACGTGGTGCGGCTCACGGCAGAGGTCTTCGCCTGGAATGAGGCGTCGGCCCGGGTTCTGCAAAAGGCCGGATTCACCCAGGAGGGCCGCCTGCGCAAGCACCGCGAAAAAGACGGGGCCCTGGTAGACGTTCGCTACTTTGGCCTGCTGCGTGCGGACCTCGACGGGGCCCGTGACTGATCGGGGGTCCTCATTCCGCCCCGTCGATCGGCCTCCTCCGTCGTTCCGCCTTTTTGGTAAAGCCTACGTCCCTGTTACCTGTCTGCTGGGGACCGGCGCGAACCGGCCGGCCGCACCGGAGAGAGGAACGGGCATCGCGGGCCCACGTATTTCCTCTTCCGTGTTTTCGTGCCGACCCCGGCGGGCCGTTCGTCCGCCCCGATGGTCGGCTGATTGACACTTCCCTTGTGCGTATGTCCACCACCGAGACCCGCGACCCGGACACCTCCGAGAACGAGCCCACGATGCCCGGCGACACGGACCTGGGCGCCGTAGAGCCCGATCCCATTGGCCCCTCGGGCGACGGCGATCCTGGATTCGTTGAACTGCCCGTCGTCGAGAACACCAACAAGAACAAACGCGGCGAGCGCCCGGAGTGGCTCCGCGTCTCCCTTCCCCAGGGCGAATCGTACACCGAGGTCCGCCAGACCGTGGAGGACCACGACCTCCACACGGTCTGTGAGAGCGCCAACTGTCCGAACATGGGGGAGTGCTGGAGCCGTGGCACGGCGACGTTTATGATTCTGGGCGACGTGTGCACCCGCTCCTGCGGCTTCTGCGCCGTCAAGACGGGGCAGCCCCAGGACGGCCTCGACTGGGATGAGCCGCGCCGCGTGGCCGACGCCGTCGACAAGATGGACCTCGACCACGCCGTCATTACCAGCGTGAACCGGGACGAGCGAGAGGATGGGGGCGCGCCCATCTTTGCGGAGGTCATCGAGCGCATCCACGACCTGGGCGCGACCTGTGAGGTGCTCACGCCCGACTTTCGGGGCATGCGGGACCCCTGCGAGACGGTCTTTGAGGCGGAGCCGGACATCTTTAATCACAACGTGGAAACGGTGCCCAGCCTCTACCGTCGCGTCCGTCCCCAGGCCGATTACGAGCGGTCCCTCAAGGTCCTCCGGTGGGCGAAGGAGGAGGGCCTGCGCACGAAGAGCGGCATCATGGTGGGCCTCGGCGAGTCGAAAGAAGAGGTTCTGGAGATCATGGAGGACTTCGTCGAGATTGGGCTCGACGTGATGACGATCGGCCAGTACATGCAACCGACCGACCACCACCTCCCCGTCGAGGAGTGGGTCGAACCCGAGGTGTTCGACTGGTACAAGGAGGTCGGAGAGGAAAAGGGCATCGACCACGTCGAGAGCAGTCCGCTCACGCGTTCGTCCTACCACGCCGAGGAGCACGTGTAATTCGCGGCCCAGTCCGCGGTCGCTTCAGGAACGAGATGCCCCGCCTCCCTCCTTTCGGGCGGCAGGTGGGCATTGACGGGTGAACGCGGCCGGTCTCTCGCACGGAAAGGGCCCGTGGGCAGCCCGGCAGGGCATCGCTTGCGCAGACGCGCGGTCGGGGCGAACGCTATTCCCTCTCGTGGGGACGGCCGGGACCCGAAAACACGGCCGCGCTCCGGCTCGCTGCGGATTTATTTCGGCGACGAGTGTAACGGATTGGCGAGTGTTCTCGTTTGATGGGGTGCCCCTGCGGGTTCCCGCGGGCCCTTCCATCGTCTGTTGCGCAGTCACTTCGTCCCTCATGCCTCGATCCGTCCCCTCGCTCTGTGCCCTGCTCGCCGCCGCTGTCCTCAGCCTGGGCGTCGCCCCCTCCGTCGCCGCGCAGGATCCGGCCCGCACCGTGGGGGATACGGTGCCCCTTGCCGCCGACGGGGCGGTCGCCGTCGACACCCACGAGGGCACCATCACCGTCACCACCTGGGAGCGGGACCGCGTGCGGTACGAAGCCGAGATCATGCCGACCGATGAGGACCCCGACGCCGAGAAGGTGACGATCCAAGCTCGCACCAACGACGAGCGGCTCCGACTCGCGACGGACCACGAGGACGGGGACGACGAATCGACGGTCTTCGGCTTCGACGAAGACGGGTTCCGGTGGGGCGGCATCGACATCCCGGCGGTCCACTACACAATCAGAATGCCACGGTCCGCCGCCCTCCGCCTCGACGACCACGAATCGGCCATCGAGGTGACCGGCCTGGCCGGGGCGCTCCGCATCGACACGCACGAGGGACCAGTCACCGTCACCGACCAGCGCGGCGCGGTCACCATCGACAGCCACGAGAGTTCGCTCTCCATCACGAACCAGGACGGCGACGTGACGCTCGACACCCACGAGGGGCGCATGGACCTCCGCAACATCGCGGGCCGCCTGTCGGTGGACACTCACGAGGGAACCCTTTCCGTCGAGGAACTGGAGGGCAGCCTTCGGTTCGACGCGCACGACGGGACGGTCTCCGCGTCGTTTGCAACGGTGACCGACGACGTACACGTCAGTACCCACGACGGCGATGCGACCCTCACCCTCCCCCCCACTTCGGGGGTCGACCTCAACACCGACTTCGACGACGACGTGGACCTGCGCTCCGACTTCGACCTCTCCGCGATCCGGATTGGGGACGAGGACGAGCCCAACTACCGGGGCGACATCAATGGGGGCGGCCCTGAACTGTACCTCGAGGCTGACGACGGAGACGTCGCCCTCCGCACCCGGTAGGCTGGTCCGGGGGCCACGGCGGGCGGTTCCGGGCCGGTTGCATCGGTGCTTCTCATTGGGTAGGTAGGGAAAAAGCCAATCCATTCCTCTCGGCTTCCCATGTCCGACCCCACCGCTTTGTGGAACGCTGCCATCGGGCTTGTGCTCAGCCTTGGCGTTGCTACAGGGGCTGCTGGACAGCCCGCTCCCCCCGACACCGTGGAGGACACGGTCCGTCTCGCCCCCGACGGGGCTGTTGACCTCAGCGACACCCACGAGGGCACCATCACCGTCACGACGTGGGAGCGGGACCGGCTTGCCTACAGGATCGCCCCGGTGAGCGCCAAAGACTCCATGGTGGCGTCCAACGCCATCGTCCGCCGGACCGATCAGGGCTTCTTGATCGACCAGGACGGAGCCTCCTGGTCACTTCGCATTCCGGGCCTCCTCCGCATTTCTCCGAGCGCGGGCGGCAACCTGGCCGCCCACTACCACGTCACGATGCCGGAGACGGCAACGCTCGAGATCGAGGACTACACCTCCACCATCGATGTCTCTGGGGTAGAGGGCGACGTGGAGATCGACACCCACGCGGGCACCGTGGCCGTCGACTCGGTCGACGGGATGCTCGACCTGGGCGCCCACTCCGGACGGATCACGGCGACCGGCATCCGGGGAGGGATCGCGCTCGATGTCTTTTCCGGGGACGCGTCCGTCGCCTTCGAGACCCTTTCCGCGCCGAGCACGGCGGAGACCCATTCGGGCACGCTGCGCTTCTTTCTGCCCGCGGAGGCCGGATTTACGCTCCAGACGGACCTGGATAGTACCGGCCTCGTCGTTGACGAGGCCTTCGGCCCCCCTTCAACCAACGACGAGGGCCGCGCCTTCAATGGCGGCGGGCCCACGCTTGCCCTCGACGCCCCGCCCGGTGCAGTCACGGTACGCCCCCTGGAGGCGCACGAGGCCGCCGGTCCGCATTAAAAGTCTTCCAGGGTGCGTTCGTCGACCCGCTCCATCTCGCCCGCTTCCATCCGCAGCATGCGCCACGGCTCCTTGGGTTGATTCAGGTAGCAGAGCACCTCGGCCCCGAGTGCGTCGTGCGCGGCCCGGGCACACTCCCGGATGCTCTCCCACGGCAGCCGGGGCGCGTTGAACCAGATGCTGGTGTACGGCCCGTTTTTTACCTGCTCGGTAATCTGTACCGGAACGGCCTCTCCGTCGTACCGCCCCTCGTAGGTCACGATCGGGGCCTCTTGCACCTGTTCGAGGCCCTCAAAGACGCCCTGCAACCAGTCGGCAGCGGCGTCTTCGGAAAGGTCCCGTACGTATATTTCGGTCGTGTCGTGGGCCATGGGCGGAAGAAATGCACACTTGAGGAAACAGAAATCGAGGAGGGACGCCCCCACCGGACGCCTCAGGCGCTACCGGTGGTTCTCGATGCGCAGCTGTCGGTCGTGCCGCTCTGCCTCATCGGGTCGGTTCGTCGCCACGACGAGGAGGCGCTCCTGTGCCCGCCACGCTTCCGTAATCGACGCGACCATCTCCCGCCCGGCCGCATCGAGGTTCGCAGCGGGCTCGTCGAGAAGCAGGAGCGGTGGGGCGGCGAGCAGCGCGGCCGCATACTTCACCCGCTGCCGCATGCCTGAGGAGTACGTCCCCACCCGGTCGTTGGCCCGACCGGCGAGCCCGACCCGAGCGAGCACCTCGTCGATCCGGGCCGCGGGGTCCGCCACCCTCCGTGCACGGGCCAGAAAGCGAAGGGTCTCTCGCGCCGTAAGCTCTTCGTAGACGCCGACGGCCGGGGCCACGAGCCCGGCCCGGAGCGGATGCTCCTCGTCCGGCACGGGGGCCCCGCTTACGGTAAGCACCACGCGACCGGTGCGGGGCGTGAGCAGGCCGGCCAGGATCCGGAGAAGGGTCGACTTGCCGGCCCCGTTGGCCCCCGTCACTGCCAGCGTCTCCCCCGCGTGCAGGGTCACCGACAGCTCTCGGAAGAGCAACAGTCGTCCAAAGTAGTGCCCGACGTGCTCGGCCGTAAGGGTCGGCATGCGGCGGCAAAACGGATCGTCGCGAGGAGTCATTCGTGGTACGGAAAATACAGCCTTCTCCGACCAACCCCAAAGAAATTGCCGGCCAATCCGGAGACGTCGTGCCGGTCGCCCGGACCGCCATACCGCTGTGCGCATCGACGAACGAGGCCTCTTTTCCCGTACGCCCGTCGGGGCCCCCCACTGTTTCCCCGTCACCCGACCGTTCTACCTCCCCTGCACTCGGGCTCCCCAGTCGCACATGCATTGTACGGGCTTCACTTTCTTCACGCCCCTCAACTGGACGCGTTCTCGGTCCACGGGTCGATGGACTTCTGTCTGGCATGCACTTTGTCCTGAAAACTGGACAGACCAGCATAGATTAGGGGAGGCTCCGTTCGGCCCCTCGGCGCCCCCTCCCCCTGGACTACAGGGCCAGGGGACCACAGGGGTGTTGGCATGACGCCGAAGGGCCGGACGGTGCCCCTCCAGCAGGATGGGTTCAGCCAACCAGCATCTCTCTTCCCCGTGGGCCCCTCGATAAGGACCCTTTCGTCACTCACGCGTCGCCCCGACATCGTCCTTGTTCCCGGCTGGAAGACTTTGTTAACGGGGGCTGAGCGCAGACGGGCGTCGTACCCTCCCGAGGGAGGAATCAGCCCCCGACCAATTTCAAATTTTCACGGTTTTGACGCGACTTCTTCGGGGCAGTGGTTTTTGAAGTTGATTTCCGAGGCAAATAGCGATACCTTTGTTTTTATGAAAAGTACACCAGTGGATCATCGCATCCGCTGACGCAGAACCTTCAGAATCAACGCTGAGGCACGGAGCCGTTATGGCCTGGTTGCCGCAGTTTTCGGGCCAGTCTCCGTTTCCGACCCGGGATCTTTCCCCTGAGGGGGCACTCCTGCCTCGTGCGCTCCCTCAGCGACAGCCCGGCCGCACGTCGCCCCACCGATTGGACGAGGGCCACCCGGGCATTTCGTCCGGGCAGGACGCCCTTCGTCCGCACCCACCGTTGTCTTCCCAAATCCATCGATGCACATGGCCTCCTCCTACCGTCTTCTGTACGTCGCCGAAGCACTTGCACCGTTCACCGAGCAGTCTCCACTCGCCACCCTCACCCGGTCGCTCCCCGAACAGGTACAAGAAGCCGGGGACTTCGAAGTACGAATCATGATGCCCTGCTACGGGGACATCAACGAGCGAAAGCACAGCCTCCACGAGGTCATCCGGCTCTCGGACACAGACGTCCCGATGGGGGCGAACACCGAGTCGGTTTCCGTGAAGGTGGCCTCGGTGCCGGACGTGCAGCTGCAGGTCTACTTCATGGATCATGAGGGATACTTCGGCCGGTCGGGCCGCGCAACCGATGGCGACGGCAGCGCGTTCGACGACAACGCGGACCGGGCTCTGTTTTTCAACCGCTCCGTGCTGGAGACGCTTCGGGAGCTGCGCTGGGGCCCGGACCTGATCCACGGCTTCGGGTGGATCAGTGGCCTCCTTCCGACCCTTCTCTCCACCACCTACGCGGACGACGACCTGCTGGGCGCCACGAAGTCGGTCTTCACGCCCGGGGGACAGGCGCCGGCAACGACCCTTGAGGCCTCGTTTGCCGACACGATGAACCTTCCGATCGACGGCAATGCCGGGGCGACGCTCTCGGAGGTCGGCCGCACCCACGCGGACGCCACAATTCTCCCCCCGAACGGGACGTCGGCCAATGGCGCACAGGCCGAGGACGTGTCGAGATTTCAGGCCGATCCCCAGCCGCGCACCGAGCAAACGGTGGCGCTGTACGATCAAATGCTCGGTGAAGTCCCTGCGTAGGGTTCGCCCGCCGAGAAACACCCTGCTTCCAGGTGGCATTCAGGGACCCGATTCCGGGATGGGCCCGTGCCGTTGGCGTAGACCCGTCGGGCCCCCACGGCACCGCACCCGCTCGGATGTTCTGCGTCAATGCGTCGTGCATTCGGGGGACCCTCCTCGCCTTTTGTACCGAACCGGCGTTCGCCGCTCGCAATGCCGATGTCTATGAGGTCTTCCTGGCTCCCTGCGCTTCTCGTTGGGGGCGCTTTGCTCGTCTCGCTCACCGCCTGCAGCGACTCGTCGGACGTCGGGTTGGGGGTGGGCTCTGGGCTGCAGGGCGGCAATCCTTCCACGCTCGACGTGACGCCTGACGTCCGCGACACGACGGTGGCCCCCATCACGGGAATCAGGAGGGATAGTGCTCAGGGGCGCCCTCCGGCCCAGTCTCAGAACCAAAATGCGTGGCGGTTCCTGGTCGGGAGCGTCGACGACCCGACGCCGGGCACGGGCGTCGTAACGGCGAACGGATACCTCGACTTTGCGGGGCGTGACAACCTCCCTGAAGACCTTCAAAATGCAAGCCCGGATGCCCTCACCGCCGAGCTGCGCCTGACGACGGACTACCTACACGGGCATTCGTCCGGGACGATGGACGTAGAGGTGTACGATCTGACGTCGGAGGCCGACATGGACTCCGCCCGGGCGACGGCGAGCTTCGACGCCGCCCCCTCCCCGGTGTCCGTAAACGGGGCCCAGATCAACCCGTCCGACTCGCTGGTTACCATTCAGCTCAAGGCGTCTTGGATCACCGGGAACATAGGGACACTGCTTAGGACGGGAAGCGATTTTGAGGAGGCGTTCTCCGGCTTTAAGATCGTCGCGCCGAACAGCGAGGCCGTCGTGGGCTTCTCCTCGTCGACCGCCGCTCTGCGCCTCCGGACGGTTTCGTCAAGCAATGACACCACCACCGCCGACTACCCGAGCCTGAAGACCTTCACCCACATCGAGCGGACGGGCGCCGGCGACCCACCGCCCGGCTACCGGCTGATGCAGGGCGGCGTCGGCAAGGGATTGGCCATGGAATGGGCCTTTCGCGACAGCCCCCTCGACACCCTGGAAAGCGCCCCGCTGAACCAGGCCAATATTTTCGTTCCCAACGACACGAGCGCGCTGGAGACCCCGTCCGGCTTTGAGCGGCCGCAGCCGCAGGGCTACCGCATCATCGCCACTCGATCTTCGGGGGCCCCCTCCTGCCCCGTGGTGGGGTCCGTGACGCTTTCCGATGCGAACGAGGCCTGCGTCCTCCCGCTCGTTCCGTCGGCAGCCCCCGCGTCGGCCCTCGTTCCGGACGATGTAGCACGCCCCACCTTTCGGCAGTCGTTCCAGCGCGTCCGCGACGACCAGTCTCCGGTCTTCACGACATTTCGGGTCCACATCGCCGACCGGGAGAACACAGCCGTCAACGAGGCCGCCACCGTTCGGCCCGGCCTGCCCACCACACTGCCCGTTCTCGTCCCGGTCGACGGGACCGAGCCGGGTCCGCCCCGCGCCACTCTGACCGTAACGCCGCTCTAGACGATGATTGCCGTTCGGCACCTTCTCTGCACACTGCGCAACGGTCTCGTGCGAATGCCAGGCTTTTCGCGCTTGCTCTTCCTGGGGACTTGCGCCGCCGTCATTCTCTTGGCCGCCCCCTCCCCCGCACAGGCCCAGTCCAACGGCGAGGGCACGATCTACTCCCGGTTCGGGATGGGGAGTCTGCTTGAGTTCTCCTCGTCTCAGAGCGACGCGATGGGGGGCGGCGGCTACGCGCTTCGGTCCCTCAACTACAACCCCGACGCCAATCCGGCCCTCTGGAGCGACCAGGTGTTCACCCGCCTGTCCGGAAGCGCCGCCTACCGCTCCACCAGCGTGGAGGACGGCCAGGGCAACTCCGGGCGCCTCAGTTCCGGCAACGTGCAGGCCCTCCAGTTCAACTTCCCGCTCTACGAGCGCTCTCTGGGCGTCGGCATCTCCTTTCAGCCATATTCCCGCTCGAACTACAGCGCCACCCGCACGGGACAGGAGTCAATTGGCCCTCGTCAGGACGCAGAGGCGAGATACGAGACCACCTTCTCCGGATCCGGCGGCCTTCATCGGTTGCGGGGCGGGCTGGGATACCGGGTCAACGACATGCTGAGCGTCGGGGCCACCGCCGACCTCCTGTTCGGCACCCTCGAGCGTCGGCGGCGCACGACGTGGGCAGCCCCCCAGCTCCGCAACACCATCGTCTCCGATGGCGTGCAGCTCTCCGGACTGACCAGCACGCTCGGCGGCCACCTCGCCCTCGCCGATGTATTCGCCGAGGACGATGCCTTCTCCATCGGGGCCTCCGTGACCCTTCCCGCAAACTTGTCGGGCGAACAGTACCGAACCCTCGACGAGGACCTTGCCCGCGACACCCTGTCCACCGAGCGGGGGGACGTCACGCTGCCCTGGAAGGGCCGCCTGGGGCTGTCCTACCAGCCCAATGCCCGCTGGACGGTTGTCCTCGACGGGGCCTTCGAGCCGTGGAGCACCTTTTCGAGCGACTTCTCCACCGGCGCCTCCGAAACCGTCCCGTCCCGCTTCCCGGCCGGCGGCCCGGGCACCCTCGCGGATCGATGGCGCCTCTCCACCGGGGCCGAGGTGGTGCCCGCCGGCGACGATCAGCTGGCCGGGTACTTTGCCCAGGCGGCCTACCGCTTCGGGGGATACGCGGAGCGGATGTACGTGCGCCCGGACCAGGAGACGACCCTCTACGAATTTGCCCTCACCGCGGGCATCAGCCTCCCCACCTCTCTCTCTGGCACGCGAATTGACCTGAATACAACCGCCGGAACGCGAGGGACGACCACCAACTCCCTCGTCCGCGACCGGTTCTTCGGGGTCTCCCTTCACGTGAACTTCGGCGAACGGTGGTTCCAGCGGCGCAAGCTCCGGTAGCGTTCTCAGGGATCCGCGGGTCATCCCTTCGCCGAGCAGGTCCCGCCACGGGCCCTCTTGACTGAAACTCAACGATGAGCGTCCAGTCTAAGGCCCTAGCCTGTTCAAAATATCGGACAGAACTGCCCCCAATATGCCTCAATCTGCCCCCCTCCTCCGGTTTCAGTCTCTCGTCGTCGGTGCCCTCTGCGCAGGGCTCGCCTTCCTCGTGGCGGTTCCGCCGGCCTCCGCTCAGGACAGCGAGCCGAGCAAGCGGGAGAAGCTGATGCACTACAGCCTCTACTACGAGAATTACAAGAACGATAACTTCGAAAGTGCGCGGAGCGATCTGCTCTGGATACTCGAAAATGCCCCCGGCACCCCCGACGGGGACGACGACAACTACCGCCGCGTGATCAGTCTCTACGAGGGGCTCGCCGAGCAGGCCACGAAGGAGGACGTCCGGAAGGCATACCTGGACACCGCGGCGACCTACCTGGCGTCCGCCTCGGAAAACCTTGAGAAGCACGGCCTGGAGTACACGCCGTACAAGTGGGAGCGCCGCAAAGGCCGGTTCCTCGAAAAGCATCAGGGCTCGCTCCCGGACGGTGTGGAGGGGCTTGAGACCCCGACGGCCCACTACCGACGGGCCTTTGAGATGGCCCCGAAGGAGCTGGACCCCTACTACATTCAGCAGGTGCTGCAGTCGCACCTCGAGAACAACGACCTGCAAAAGGCCCTCGACTTCGCCAACACGGTCGAGTCGAAGCGGGGCGACGACGAGGAGGTGGCCGGGATGATCAGCTCGGTCCGTGAGGACATCTTCGGCAAAAACCCGCAGGCCCAGATCGCGTATTTGGAGAAGCAGGTGGAGCAGAGCCCGGACAGCACCCAGTTGCTCACGGAGCTCTTCGACGCGTACAACCAGCAGGGCAACATCAAGAAGGCCTCGGAGCTTTCGAAGCGCCTCATCAAGATGGAACCGTCGGCCGAGACGGTCCGGGAGATTGCACAGATGCGCCTCGAGGACGGCCGCCCGGAGGCTGCACTTCGGGCGTACAAGCGGGCCAAGAAGCAGGGCGCCGAGCTCAAGGCCGAGGATCACTTCAACCGGGGCACGGCCTACCAGAAGATGAAGCAGCTCGCCCAGGCCCGCCAGGCCTTCCAGAAGGCCATCGACATGAAGGACAGCTTTGGACGGGCGTACATTGCCATCGGGGACCTGTACGCGCGTGCCGTGAACCAGTGCAGCGGGGGCGAAATGGCCCGGAACGACAAGGCCGTGTACTGGGCCGCCGTGGACAAGTACCGGCAGGCCAAGGAAGTCGACTCCTCACTCTCCTCGGTCGCGGACAGCAAGATTCGAACCTACCGAAAGGTGTTTCCGACCAAGGAAGACATCTTCTACCGGGAGGATTGGGAGAGCGGCGCGTCGTTTACCATCGACTACGGCTGCTACTCCTGGATCGGCGAGTCGACCTCCGTCCGGTCGGCTCCTTCCTCCGGGTGACTCGGACGTTTTCGGTAGAGCAGAGGGGCCGGCGTGCCGTTGAGGCCGTCGGCCCTTTTCGTTGTCACGGAGGAAGGCCGGGCCTCATCCGTGTGCCGGCCGTCTGCGAGCACGGCCGATCATTTTTGAATGCCCTTGCTGACTCGGTCTTGTGGTTCTGGACGCCGACCACGTAGTTAACAAGTAGGCCGCGTCCCCACCTCGTTGCGGGGCGCGGTCTTCGTCACCGCCTGTCTCAGCACTCCGCACTTCCGTCCCGTATGGCTTCGATTCAACGTGTCACCGCCCGCCAGATTCTCGACAGCCGCGGCACCCCTACGGTCGAGGTCGACGTGACCACCGAGGAGGGGGTGCTGGGCCGGGCCGCCGTTCCGAGCGGGGCGTCGACCGGCGCGTACGAGGCCGTCGAGCTCCGCGACGGGGACGCCGATCGCTATCACGGGCAGGGCGTGCTCCGGGCGGTCGGCCACGTCAACGACGCGGTGGCCGATGCACTGCACGGCATGAGCGTGCTCGAGCAGGTGGCGATCGACGACACGCTCCGCGCCCTCGACGGCACGGAGGACAAGTCGAACCTGGGAGCAAATGCCATCCTCGGGGCCTCCCTCGCCGCCGCGAAAGCCGGCGCCGCCACCCTGGGCGTGCCGCTATACCGCCACCTGGGACGGGCCACCGCGCGCACCCTTCCAGTGCCGCTCATGAACATCCTCAACGGGGGCGAGCACGCCGACAACAACGTCGACATGCAGGAGTTCATGATCGCGCCGGCGGGGGCCGACTCCTTCTCCGAAGCCCTCCGCACCGGCGCGGAGGTCTTCCATACCCTCGAATCGGTGCTTCAGGACCGCGACTACAGCACCGCCGTGGGGGACGAGGGCGGCTTTGCGCCCGACCTCGGCTCGAACGAAGAGGCCGTGGAGCTCATTCTCGACGCCATCGAGAAGGCGGGGTACACCGCCGGCTCGGACGTCTTCGTGGCCCTCGACCCCGCCGCCGCCGAAATGGTTGAGGACGAGGCCTACGTCTTCTGGAAGAGCGACCCGGACACTGAACGATCCTCTGAAGACATGGTCGAGTACTGGGCCGAGTGGGTCGACCGGTACCCCATCCTGTCGATCGAAGACGCCATGGACGAGGACGACTGGGACGGCTGGGCCATGCTGACCGACGCGATCGGGGACGAGGTGCAGCTCGTGGGCGACGACCTGTTCGTCACGAACACGAAGCGCCTCACGCGGGGCGTCGAAGAGGGATGTGGCAATTCCATCCTGATCAAGCCCAACCAGATTGGTACGCTGACCGAGACGCTCAACGCCATCGAGACGGCCCACACGCACGGGTTCACGGCAATTATCAGCCACCGGTCCGGCGAGACCGAGGACACGACGATTGCCGACCTGGCCGTGGCGACCGGGACGGGCCAGATCAAGACCGGCTCGGCCAGCCGGAGCGACCGGGTGGCCAAGTACAACCAGTTGCTCCGCATCGAGGAGCAGCTGGGGGCGACGGCCCACTACCCTGGCCTCGACGCCTTCCCCCTCACGAACTAAGCGGCCCCGTCCACCATGCCCGACTCCACGCTCTCCGGTCGCCACGTGCGGTGGGGACTCGGCCTTCTGCTGGGAGGTGTGCTGGTCTGGGTTGCGTTCTTCGACAGCCACAGCCTCTGGCAGCGATACCGCTGGCACCAGGAACTGGAGGCGACCGCTCGGGAGAACGCCGACCTCCGCGCGGAAATTGAACGCCTTCGTTCTCAGCTCGATCGCCCCCTGTCGGATAGCCTCGTCGAACGGATCGCCCGTGAGGAGTACGGCATGAAACGACCCGGCGAAACCATCTACCGCGTCGAGCCCGCCGAATGAGACGGGGCACTCCGGCGCCCCACGACCGGGGCCTCCCGGTCCCCTCCCCCACCTCTCTGCCCATCACCCGCTCCACGGACTAGCATGAGTTCGTACGCCGTTGGGGTTGACATTGGCGGGACGAACCTGAAGGCCGCCCTCGTGGCCCGCGAGGACGGCCTGCTCGAACAAACCCAACGTCCCACGGAGGCCCGGCAGGGGCCCGAGCACGTCACGTCCCAGATCACGGGCCTCGTCGCGGACCTGATCGATCTCGCCCCGTCGGATGCCGTGATGGGCGTTGGGATTGGGGCCCCCGGCGCCGTGAACTGGGAGCGCACAACGGTATCCCACCCGCCCAATATCGACGACTGGGAATCCGTCAACCTGCGCGCATCCCTTCAGTCGCGGCTCGGCCGGTCCCTCCCCATCATCGTGGAGAACGACGCGAACGTGGCCGCCCTCGGATCCGCCTTCCACGGGGCCGGCCGGCACGTCGACTCTTTTATCATGGTCACCCTCGGCACCGGCGTGGGCGGGGGCATCATATACCAGAACAAAATCTTTCGGGGTAGCACGGGCGGGGCCGGCGAGATTGGACACATGACGGTCGACTACGAAGGGCCGTTCGCCAACACGGGCGTGGGCGGGGCCATCGAAGGATACCTCGGCCAGAGATTCCTGACCCGTCACGCCCGCGACCGGATCGTCAACTACCCCGACAGCACCGTCCGGGACCTCGTGGAGGGCGATCTGGACCAGATGTCGCCCCGCACGCTGTACGACGCGGCCACGCAGGGCGACGAGTTTGCGCAGGCCATGCTGGCCTGGGCCGGCCACAAGCTCGGGTGCGTGCTCGGCTCCGCCGTAAATCTTCTGGACATTCGAACCATTGTGGTGGGCGGGGGCGTTTCTGCGGCCGGAGACTATATCCTCGATCCTGCCCGCGACGTCCTCCCCCGCTTCGTCACGCCGGGCCTTCGGGACGACCTCCAAATTCACCGGGAAGACCTCGGGAACGAGGCCAGTCTTCTCGGGGCGGCCCGCCTCGCCTTTGAAGGCAAGGACGCCCAGGTTGGAACCCGATAGTCGTCGGCCCGCCCATCCGCCGCCACACGCGATCTGCGCACGGGGCCCGGGGCGGGACGGTTCGTGCCTATCCCACCGCCTGGTGACTGTGCTTCGCTCCCCCCGACCGGACCGATTGACCATTGGGCTCGGCGCCCTACTCGTGTTCGCCCTCCTGGCCCCTCCGGGCGCCGCCCAGGACCGCCGCGCCATCCCCGACTCGGCCCGCCCGTCTCAGCAACCGTCCGCGTCGGGGGCGCCGAACGCCGACGCCGACGCCGGCGTGGAGTTCGCGGCGTCGGACTCGCTGGTCATCGTTACCCCTCCGGACTCGGCGGACCACGGGACCCTCCACGGCCAGGCGCAGATGTCGTACCAGGGCGCGACCCTGAAGGCCGGCACCATCGAGATGAATCTCAAAACGAGCGTCCTGGAAGCGTTCGGCTCCCCCTCCGACACCGCACAAACCCGCCCGACGTTCGAGCGGGGCGGCGGGCAACAGGGCGGCGGCCAGTCGTTCACCGGAGAGACCCTCTCCTACAGCCTCCGCACCAAACGGGGCCGGGTCGTGACGGCCCGCACCCAGCAACAGGACGGCTACGTGCAGGGCGATGCCGTAAAGGCGTTCGAGGACAGCACCCTGTTTGTGCAGGAGGGCAGGTACACGACCTGTGACTGCCCCCCCGGCGAGACCCCCTCCTACTCGCTGCGCTCCAACCAGATGAAGGTCGACGGGGAATGGGTCTACACCGGCCCCATTCACCTGTACCTGTTCGACATCCCCACCCCCCTGTGGCTCCCGTTCGGGTTTTTGCCCAACGTGTCGGGCCGCCGGAGCGGCCCCCTGGCGCCGAACTACGGCCAAGACCGGGAGAAGGGCCTCTTCCTCCGCAACTGGGGCTGGTACTTCGCGATGAACGCCTACACGGACCTACAGCTCCAGGCCAGCGTCTGGTCGAAGGGCAGCTTCGAGATTAACCCCATATTCCGGTACAGCAAGCGATACAACTACGACGGGAGCGTGGACCTCACCTACCGGCGCACCCAAATTGGGGAGGAGGAGGACCCCGACTTCACCAACCGACACCGGGGGCAGCTCCAGTGGCAACACAGCCAGGACCTCTCCCCCACCGCATCCATCCGCGGCGACATCAACCTGGCCACCTCGACGGACTTCGCGCGCCGCAACAGCAACAACTACGACGACGCCGTCAGCCAGGAGATTTCGTCGAACCTGCGCTACAGCAAAAGCTGGCCCGGAAGCGGCAAAAACCTGAACCTCAGTGCCAACCAGCGGCAGCAGCTTCAAAGCGGGGAGGTGTCCATGACCCTTCCCAGCCTGAGTTTCTCGCAGCGCTCGTTTAAGCCCTTCGAGGTGGAGCAGGCGGTGGGCGACGACCGGTGGTTCGAGAAGATCACGACCTCCTACGACCTGTCGGTCGACAACAGCTACTCGTTCTCCCCGCGGGACGTCGAGCAACTCCGCGAGCAGGGCGACTCCCTGGAGGCGGACCGGGTCGCCGACATCGCCTGGTACGAGGCACTCGTGGACCGGGAGAAGTATCGGACCGCCACCGGCGACGACGAGCAGTTCGACTTCAGCGCGACGCACCAGATCCCGGTGAGCGCCTCCTTCCGGGTCAACCGCTACAACCTCAGCCTCAGCCCCAATTTTCGGTACAACTCGGACTGGCGCATCAGCACCCTCCGCCGGGTCGTTGACCGCGACACGACCGCGGAGGACACCACCCGTACGACCGAGGAACGGCGGGTCCAGGGCTTCTACGCCCGGCGGGACTTCTCGACGGGCATCTCGGCCAACACGGAGCTGTACGGCCTCTTCCCAATCCGGGTCGGCCCCTTCCAGGGCCTCCGCCACCGGGTCTCGCCCTCCCTCTCGTTCAGCTACAGTCCCAACTTCAACGCCCCCTTCTGGGGACGGACGCGCCCGCTCCGCTACGCGAACGGAGACCCCGTGCTGAACGACGAGGGCGACCCGGTCCGGTACGACATTCTCAACGGAAACCGGGTGCGCGGGAGCAACGAGCAGCGCACCCTGAGCTTCCGGCTCGACAACGAGCTCGAAACGAAACGGGTACGCGTCGACTCGACCGGGGAGACGGACGAGGAGACGATTAAGCTGCTGGACTTCGACCTGGATACCTCCTACAACTTCACGGCCGACGCCTTCAAGCTCAGTGACATTGGCCTCCGGGCCCGCACCTCGATCCGCGACTTTAGCGTCCGGTCGTCCATGACCTTCTCCCCCTACGCACTCCGCCCTACCGGGGACGGCGACGGGCGCCGCCTCCGACGCGTCGACCGTTATATGTTTTCGGAAAGCCCCCTCACGCCGGTCCGCCTCACACGCTTTAGCCTTAACCTCAGCAGTTCGTTCGAGGGCGGCGGCGGGGGCAGCGGGGTCGGCACCCGGCCCGGCATACCGTCGGGCGGAGGGAGGACCGCCACAGGCCGCTCCGAAAGGGACCGGGCCTCCGGGCCCCAGCCGGGCTATCTCGGCACGGATATTCCCTGGACGCTGAGTTTTGACTTCAACTACAGCTTCCGCA
>ERZ1034519.7-NODE-7-length-48684-cov-15.745317_pt1 | contig 48684 bp, 39 predicted proteins | sample MGYA00520655_ERZ1034519 | MGnify/ENA primary metagenome ERZ1034519 (study PRJEB33760, sample SAMEA4777702) | hypersaline lake metagenome | biome: hypersaline environment; feature: brines | place: Spain | collected 2012-08 | depth 0 m ...
GCCTACGTGAGCCTCGAACTGACGGCCCGCACCGTGCGGTCGAAGCTTCCGGACTGGTCCTGGCTTCCCGATTCCACGGTGCAGCCGCGGCGGGCGTAGCATCTTACTCGCGTTCCCTCCCTTGGCTGCCCTTCAACCATGCGTCCCGCCTCCCCCTTCGCGCGCACACTGGTCGTTCCGCTCCTCGTGTGCAGTCTCGTGGGGGCCGGACTCCTTCCCCTCGCCGGCTGTGCGCAGGACCCGGATCCATCGTCGACCCGTGGGCCGGACACCTCGGCCGTGCAGGGCCCTGCGCCCGCGACGTCCCCTTCAATCGTGGACTCGACGGTCGATGCCGACGTCCCCTTCGTCGTGAGCCCCGAGAAGACGGTCGAGGGCATGCTCGAGCTCGCCGGCGTCACGGAGTCCGACACGGTGTACGACCTCGGCAGTGGCGACGGGCGCGTCCCCATCGCGGCTGCCAAGCAGCACGGCGCCCGCGGCGTCGGAATCGAGATCAAGCCCGACCTCGTCCAGCGGGCCCGGAAGCGGGCCAAGCTCGCCGGGGTGAGCGACCGGGTGGAATTTCGGCGCCAGGACCTCTTCGAGGCCGACTTCAGCGACGCGACCGTCGTGACGATGTACCTCTTCCCGGAGGTCAACCTGAGGCTTCGTCCGATGCTCTTCGAGCAGCTCGACCCGGGGACGCGGGTGGTCTCCCACAGCTTCGACATGAACGGCTGGGAGCCCGACTCGACGGTCACCGTGGACGGGGACGTGTTGTACCTCTGGACCATTCCCGATGAGATTCCCGCCCACCTGCAAGAGTAGCGCCCCCCCTCATACATAGCAATCCCCCGCTCCTGCCTGAAGACAGAAGCGGGGGTCTCGCATGACGCGCCCGGGTGGCGAACAAGAAGTGGAGCCACTGGGATTCGAACCCAGGACCTCTGGAGTGCGATTCCAGCGCTCTACCAGCTGAGCTATGGCCCCAGACGGACAGGCAGCCAGCGGCAATTGCCGCTGGCCTCTTTTGTATGACACGGGCAGATACGGTCCCTTTTTTGCGTCTGTTCCTGTGCGGCGCGTGCCTGCATCCGCTCGTCGGCCGAAATGTCGTGAGAACCGTGCGAAGTCGGCCGGTCTTGACGAGCGTGTAAGAAGCCCCACCGCTCAGGCACGCCCCCTCGCCGGGACCGTATGCCCGAACGATATTCTCAGACACAAGCGCCCGTGTGCCATGAGCCACCAAAATCTCCCCACGAAAACATGTCCCGTGTGCAATCGCGAGTTTGAGTGGCGCAAGAAGTGGGAGGACGACTGGGAAAACGTGAAGTACTGCAGCGAACGCTGCCGCCGCAACAAGGACCGCGACCACATCCCCTGGGCCAAGGAGGAATAACGCGCAGGCGTCCCGGGACGTCCCTGCCCGTTCTTCTTTCGGCGTGCGTCACCCCGACCCTCACCAGTCCACCGTACCGACACCGTGCTTTCAACCGCCCTCGTTTGGATTCGGAACGACCTCCGCGTGCGCGACCACGCCCCTCTCCGCTACGCGGCCGACCACTACGACCAGGTCATTCCGGTCTACTGCTTCGACCCGCGTCACTTCGGCACGACGATGTTCGACCTGCCGAAGATGAGCTCCATCCGGGCCCGTTTTCTCCGCGAAAGCGTGCAGGATCTGCGGGACTCGGTTCAGGACCTCGGGGCGGATCTCGTGGTCCGTCGGGGGCGTCCCGAGGACATCCTGCCGGAGCTCGTGCGGCAAACCGGCGCCAACGAGGTGCTTCAGTTCCAGGAGATCGGGGGCGAGGAGGAGGACGTGGAGACGGCCGTAGAGGATGCGCTCCGGGACACCGGCGCCACGCCCGGCTTCTTCTGGGGAAAGACGCTCTACCACATCGACGACGTTCCCTTCGACGGCCCCGATGACATTCCGAAGGTCTACACGAACTTTCGAAAGGCCGTAGAGAAAAAGAGCACGGTCCGGCCCACCCTGGACGCGCCGGACTCGCTGCTCCCCCTGCCTGAAGACCTCAATCCGGGGTCGATCCCGACCCTCGACGAGCTCGGCTTCGACGACGACGGGACCGTCGACGAGCGGGGCGTGCTCCCCTTCCGCGGGGGCGAGAGCCGCGGGCACGACCGCATCGACGAATACATCTGGCGCGGGGACTTTCTGAAGAAGTACAAGGCCACACGCAACGGCCTGCTCGGGGCCAACTACTCCGCGAAGTTCAGTGCCTGGCTCGCCCACGGCTGCATTACGCCCCGGCAGATCCACGAGGAGGTGGAGCGCTACGAGGACCAACGGGTCGACAACAAGTCGACGTACTGGATGAAGTTTGAGCTGATCTGGCGCGACTTCTTCAGCTACGTCACGTGGAAGGCCGGCGAGCGCCTCTTCCGCCCCGGTGGCATCAACGGCAACGACATCGACTGGCGCTACTACGACAAGTCCTTCGAGCGGTGGGCCGCCGGCACGACCGGCATTCCGTTCGTCGACGCCAACATGCGGGAGCTCAACCGAACCGGCTACATGTCCAACCGGGGCCGCCAGAATGTCGCCAGCATGCTCTCACAGAGCCTGAAGCTGGATTGGCGGATGGGGGCGGCCTACTTCGAGTCGCGCCTCGTGGACTACGACGTGGCCTCCAACTGGGGCAACTGGGCCTACAACTCCCGGGTGGGCAATGACCCGCGGGCCCGGTACTTCAACATCGTGAAGCAGGCGAAGCGCTACGACGAGAACGGCGAATACGTCCGCTACTGGCTCCCCGAGCTGGCGGACGTGCCCGACAAGTACGTGCACGAGCCCCACCGCATGAGTCACGAGCAGCAGAAGAAGTACGGCTGCGTCCTCGGGGCCGACTATCCGAAACCCGTCGTGGACCTGGACAAGACGTACCAGCGAATTCGGAACGAGCGCGGTTGAGGACAGAGTCTTCGCACGTCGCGCGCTCCGCCTCCTCGTCTTGTTCCGGGAAGCCACAGGCTCTACACCGACAGGGGCCGCCCCCATCGTCCCTCACTGCATCCCCTCCTTCGCACGGCAGTTTCCGAACGGAAGGAGCCCCCCGAGCCCGGCAAGCCCCGCGAACGGCTACCTGCAGGAAACGCCTGCGCCACCCGCCGTGGCCTGTTCACCGACTCAGGGGCTCTTTCGGCCGCCCGCTACGAAGAAGTCGTCCTGGCGCCACGCACAGTCGACCTCCGTAAAGCCGGCACGCTCCATGGCCTTGAGCTGCGGATAGAGCGGCAGGGTACCAACGTGGTCGCCGATGAGGCAGTGCCCACCGGGGCGTAGGGGCTCAAGGACGCTGCGGAAGAGCAGCTCGTAGCGCGACTCCGCCTCTGCCGGATCCACCTCGTGCCCCACGATGGCGTGGAGGGCCAGCGAGGCCACGACGAGGTCGTAGGGCCCGCCCGGGAGCGGCGCCCCGTCGGAGGGCACGGCCACCTGCAGCGGCTCGGCGTTGCGCGTGAGTTGCCCCACCTTCTCGTGTGCGATGGAGAGCAGGTCCGGGTCTTCGTCCAGCAGCACGAGCTCCACCTGCGGATACGCATCGAGCACAGTCGCGGCCGCATTGCCGGTGCCGCACGCAAGGTCGCAGACGGTGGCGCCGGGCGGCAGGGGCGGAAGGGCCATGGCCAACTCTTCGAGCATCGGAACGGCCTGCGGAAGCCGCCGCTCAAGATGGATGTCGTACCAGCGGCCGTCGTCCCAGTGCCCCCCCTCGCGGCGCAGATTGTCTCTCCAGTTCGGCAGGTCGCTCATGAACGCAAAGGTGTGAGATCGAAGCAATCGGAGGTGTGCGCGGGCACTCGCGGGGCGCTAGCGGACCGCCGGAGTCCCTTGGCCGCTCTTCTTATGAATGCCCTCGTCGTTGATGTGGCCCACATAGCGCCCGAGGATGGTCACTTCCTCGAACACATCGGGCTGGATGTGGATGTCGTCGTACTCCGGATTACAAGGCTCTAGGCGGAGGCCCTCGTCGTCGTGGTGCACGCGCTTTAGGGAGGTCTCTCCGTCGTACAGCACCGCACCGATCCCCCCCTCCGGGATGTCCTCATCAATGAGCAGCACGTAGTCGCCATCACGGATGTTCGCCCCCCGCATGGACTGCCCCGACACCCGAATCGCGAAGATCTGGTCCAGGTTCGGGAAGAGCATGTCGAGCGTGATGGTTCCCAGATCCGCCTCCACGGCTTCCTGGAGCGTACCGGCCGAGATGATGCCCTTGACTGGGATGCCCGGTTCCTCCTGCTCCTGGTAGCGCGTGGCGAGGTGGTAGCCCTGGTCGTCCCGTGTAAGGTGCCCCTTGCGGTGAAGCGCCTTCAGGTTCTGGGTGACGCTGTTGGGGGAGTTGTAGCCGAAGTGATCGATGATCTCCCGGTAGGTCGGCCACACCCCCGTCTCCCGGGTGTGATCGATCAGGAATTGCAGAAATTCGTGCTGCTTGGCAGTGAGCTTCTTCCGACCCATAGCGGAGAGGCGGTGGCGCTCAGCTGATGAATGAAGTGCCGGCGTACTCTACGGGAGCAGAGACGGCCACATATTCCACACAGTAGGGTATCCAGAACGCCGGAAAAGGTCAAGTGGCCCGGTCGGTCGGCTTCGCCCCCTCAATCTGCGCAATGACCGAGCGGCTCCGATCCGGATAGGCGTCGTCGAACTGATACCGCAGAAAGTCACGCACGAGGGCCTCCACCTCGCGCCGGACGGCGGGGGACATGGTCAGGCGCATCACGGTGTCGAGATCGGCACGGGCGCAGACGGCGTAGGCCCGGAGGGCGGCCCGGGAGGCTCGCTTCGGCTGGTCCGGCGTCCCGTCCGCCGGATACACCCCTCCGTCCGCAAGGGAAAGGAGCCCCTCGTCCCCGGTCACGGCCTCCACCCGTGTCCGGTCGACGGCCGGTGCCACCCCCAGGATCTGAGCCAGTTGGAGCTGCACGTACGGCCAGAGGTTGCTCACCCGCGCCTCCGCGATATTGAGTCGATGAAGGGCCCGGACGACCAGCGCAAAGGCGGCGGGCTGCGGGTCCTCCTCCTCCATCAGGGCGTCGACCAGCTCGACGATGCGCAGCCCCACCGTGATGGTCGGCAGCTTCTCACGGAGACGGTGGAACGACTGCACGTGACTGCTCTCGCTGAGGGTCTGTAGCGTGCGGGAGGGTTTGTGGTAGAACACCACCTGCGTGTAGGCCATCGGCTGCAGGGTCGCCCCGAACGAACTTTTGGGGCGCCGGGCCCCCTTCGCCATCACGCCGAGCTTGCCCTTCTCCTGCGTGAAGAGGGTCACAATCTGACTCGTCTCGCCGTAGTCGATGCTCCGGAGGACGACGGCCTTCGTCCGGACGATTGAACGCTGTGCCATGGTCACGAGATGCTGACAGGTTCGGGGGCACGATCCCTGTTCGGGGGACGACCGCGCGTCGGCGGCAGAATCCGGGCTGGCGGCCCGCCCCTCCCGAGCCACACACGTTACGTTCCGCCTCCGCATGTGTCTTCCTCCCCGAAAGGGCACGGCGTGGTGCATGTCTCCACAGGTTCGTCGCCGCCATGGTTTGGCTCTACCGACTGCAACAGCGGCTCTCCATTACCCGTCAGGAGGGGCTTGCGATTCTCACCCTGGCGGTGCTGTTTCTGCTCGGCCTCGCGGTGCGCCACCTGCAGCAGCAACAGATTCCCCCCGTGGCCGCCGACTCGCTCGTCGCCCCGTCCCCAACAGACTCGATTCCCCCGTCGTTGGCGTCTTCGGGGCCACGGTCCCCCTCCGCGGAGCAGCCCCTCAATGTGAATACGGCACCGCCGAAGGCCTTGGATGCCCTTCCGGGAATTGGACCGGCCCTGTCAGAGCGGATCGTGACGTATCGGTCGACCCAGCGCCCGTTCCAACGCGTCGACGAGCTGGAGCGCGTCAGTGGCATTGGCCCAAAGACCCTTTCGACCCTCCGTCCAATGGTCCGCGTCACCGCCCCCGACAGCGCCTCCAAATAGCGAACCGGGCGCGCCCTCCTGTACGCTTACGACCCGGGGGGGCGCGGGGCCGCTTCGCCCTGCTCGGGGGACGGATCGGTCTCCTCCACACTCTCCGGGGCGTTTGTCGAGGCTTCGTGCTCACGCATCCGTTCCGCAACGGCCTCCGGGGTCCATTCCTCCGCCACTTCCTCCTCCCGATCGAGAAACCGCCAAATCGGCACGAGGAGCAGCGCGGCTAGCAACGCGAATCCGATGAGCGTTCCGGCGATGATAGGAAGGTATTCGGGATCGAAGAGCGGCGATGCGTCCATGCGTGAAGGCGCGTACCGAGGAAATTCTATGGGCTCCCATGTACGTGCAATCTGCTTGGCCGTTCTGCATCCCCGCCGTCCGGTGTGCCCTCCCGCATCTTGCACTTTGAACACCGGAGGGGTAATTTTTTTGGAGTGCCTCACTCCACTTGCAATTCTCGTAAGCCACAGGCACAGTCATGCCTTTCTCCAGTAGTGCGACAGGGGCCTCTGAGGCCCGGCTCCTCATTGCGGAGGACGATCCGGACCTGGGAAGCAGCCTGGAGTCGTTCTTTGCCCAGCACGGCTACGAGGTGCATCACGCCATGGAGGGCGAGGATGCCCTCCAAGAGATGACGACCCTCCCCCCCTACGATCTCGTGCTCCTCGACGTGCGACTGCCGCAGAAGGACGGGTTTGAAGTGTTGCGGGAGGCGCGGCAGTCCGGGGTGGACTCCCCTGTGATTATGCTCACAGTCAAGGACGAACACGAGCACAAGCTGCGGGGCTTCGACCTCGGGGCGGACGACTACGTCACCAAGCCCTTCGACGCGAAGGTGCTCGCGGCCCGCGTCGAGGCGGTCTTGTCCCGGAGCCAATCGGCCCTCCCCGATACCGGAGACGTATTTGCGTTTGGAAACGTGAGCGTCCACTTTCCGGACGAAACCGTCACGAGGGACAGTGAACCGATCGGTCTGACCGACCTGGAGTTCGACATCCTAACCTACTTCATCGAGCACCGGGGCCGAACGGTCAGCCGCGAGCAGCTGCTCCGGGACGTGTGGGGCATCAGTGGCGACATTACCACCCGCACCATCGACCGCCACGTGGCGTCGCTGCGCAAGAAAATTGAACCCACGCCGGACGAGCCCGCCTACCTGCAGACGGTCTACGGCATCGGGTACAAGTTCGTCACGGACGATGTCCCCGGCCCCTCCCCGTCCGCCTCGCAGACGGACTAACACCTCCCCCCAGAGAACCTACGACGCCACCGGTCGGCCTTTCACGAAGAGAAGAGAAAGGGCCCCCGGAGTTGGCGGGGCGCGCCGTGGCTGCCACACGCAGATCACCGATAGCGACGCCCGTGTGGCCCGTGTGGACAGTCCCGTCGGCATCCAGGCACTGCCCCCAGCGCGCCTGTCGAGACGGGCGGGCATTCGGACGATTTCGTCGCAGATTCTCCCTTCCCAGAAGTGGGCCTCACCCATTCTCCCCCTTGTTTTTCGTCCCCATTGCCCTCTCCGTTTGTAACTGATGGCCTCGTACGCAGAACGAACAGCTTTTGTCACCGGCGGCACCGGCTTCGTTGGGAGTCACCTTGTGGAGGAACTCCTGCACCGGGGCATGGACGAGGTGCGGTGCCTCGTCCGCACCGACCCGAAGTGGCTCTCGGACCTGAACGTGACGCCCGTGCACGGGGACCTGTCGGACGTGGAGGTTCTCTGGGAGGCGCTCGATGGCGTGGACGAGGTGTACCACGTGGCGGGCCGGACCCGGGCCCCGACCGAGGACGCGTTTTACGAGGCCAACGTGCAAGCCACCCTCAACCTCCTGGGCGCCGTCCAGCACGCCGCGCCGGATCTCGACCGCGTGCTGGTGACGAGCAGCCTGGCCGCCGTGGGGCGGTGCCACGACGACGTGGCGACGGAGGAGGTGCCGCTCCGGCCCGTCAGCATGTACGGGCGGAGCAAGGCGCAGATGGAACAGGCGCTCCGTGAACGGCCCGAGACGACCCCGGAATCGTACGCGGAGACCCTTCCCCTCACCGTCGTCCGCCCCCCCGCCGTCTACGGGCCCCGCGACCGCGACATCCTCGACTTCTTCCGTGCCGTCAAGCGGCACGTGTGCCCCATCGTGGGCGGGGGCTCCGCTCGCACCCTGAGCCTCGTTCACGTGCGGGACCTCGCCACCGGCATGGTCGACGCCGCCCGCCATCCGGGCGCACGTGGGGAGACCTACTTCCTCGGCAGCGCGCGGCCCCACGCCTGGAACGAGGTGAAGCAGGCCGCGACCGCGGCCCTCGACACCTGGGCGGTCACCCTCCCAGTGCCGGGGCCCCTGCTCGGCGCCGTGGGGGCGATGGCCGAGGCCTGGGGCTGGGCCACCGGCGCCCATCCGCCCCTCAACCGCGATAAGACCCGCGAAATTCGGCACGCCTGTACGGCCTGTTCCAGCGAAAAGGCCGCGCGCGACTTCGACTACGACCCGTCGATCCCCCTCGACGATGGGGTGGCCCGTACCCTTCGCTGGTACGAGGAGCACGGGTGGCTGTAGCGCTGGTCCCCCGCCCAAGCCCCCCGCGAATCCTCGTCGCGAATGCGTCGTACATGGTAGTCGCTCCAGGCGGGGAGCCCACGTCTCTTTTACGACCAAATGCACTCGTTCCACCGTGAGCAGCCTCGGATTCAACACGGGCTACATCGAAGAGCTCTACAAGCAGTATCAGGACGACCCCGACAGCGTAAGCGAGAGCTGGCGCGAGTTCTTCGCCGATTATGACCCGGACGCCTCCTTCATCCCGGTCGACCGGACCACCGCGGGCGACGGGGAGGCCACCACGCCCCCCGAAGAACCCACGGAACCGGAGCCGACAGATCGCGACTCCTCGCCCGACGCGTCCCCGGCCCCGCCGGCGGAGGCCGACGACGGCGTCGTGGAGCCCCTGCGCCCCGCCTCGGCCCCGGCGGTCGACGAGGACCAGGCCGACGTGACGGCCATGACCGGCCCGTCGGCCAAGGTCGTCGAGAACATGGAAGACAGCCTCGGCATCCCGACGGCCACCTCCGCCCGTACGATTCCGGTCAAGCTGCTCGACGAGAATCGCAACCTCCTGAACGACTATCAGAAGCAGGTCGGTGGCGAGAAGGTGTCGTACACCCACATCATCGCCTACGCGATGGTCCAGGCGATGCAGAAGTATCCCGACATGAACACCACGTTTCGGCGAAATGAGGACGGCACGCCGGAGCACGTCAAGCCCGACCAGATCAACCTGGGGCTCGCTATTGACGTAGAGCGGCGGGGCGAGCGGACGCTCCTGGTTCCCAACCTCAAGGACGCAGGCAGCCTCAGCTTCGCCGAGTTCCTCGGGACCTACAACAACATCGTTGGCCGCGCGCTGGGCGGCGACCTCGACCTGTCCGACTTTCAGGGCACCACGGCCACCCTCACCAACCCGGGCATGATCGGCACGTCGATGAGCGTGGCGCGCCTGATGCCCGGACAGGGCGTCATCATGGGGGCCGGGGCCATCGACTTCCCGCCCGAGTACCGCGGGTACGACTCGGAAGTGGCGAGCAAGGCTGGGGTCTCCCCGGTCATGACGTTGACCTCCACCTACGACCACCGCGTCATTCAGGGCGCCACCAGCGGGGCCTTCCTCAACCACATTGAGGAGCTCCTGACGGGCAACCACGACTTCTACCAGCGGATCTTCTCCGACCTGGGCGTGCCCTATCAGCCGTTCCGGATGGCCACCGACTCCACGCCGCAGCTCGGGCGGTCTCGGCCCCAGGACGAGCTCGACATGACCGAGAAGCAGGCGGCCGTCCTTCAGCTGATTCGGGCCTACCGGGTGCGCGGCCACCTGCAGGCCGACATCAACCCGCTCGGCTACGAGTGGCAGTACCACGAGGAGCTCGACCCCGCCACCTACGGCCTCACGGTTTGGGACCTGGACCGGGAGTTCATCACCGGCGGCCTCGGGGGCGAGGACAAGCTGCCCCTGCGCGAGATTCTCTCCATCCTGCGGAAGTCCTACACCAGCAAGGTGGGGACGGCCTTCATGCACATCTCCGACCCCGAAGAGAAGACGTGGATCCAGAACCGGATCGAGCCGATGCGGAACGCCGGTTCGCCGTCGGAGGAGGAGCGCCACCGGATTGTCCAGAAGCTCAACGCGGCCGAGGCGTTCGAGCGCTTCCTGCACACCAAGTACATCGGTCACAAGCGCTTTTCGCTGGAGGGGTCGGAGACCATGATCCCCCTCATCGATACCCTCCTCTCCGACGCCGCCGACGAGGGCGTGGAGGAGGTGGTGATGGGCATGGCCCACCGCGGTCGCCTCAACGTGTTGGCCAACATCATCGGCAAGCCCTACGAGGAGATCTTCTCCAAATTCGAGGGCAACATCGACCCCAACACGACCCAGGGCTCGGGCGACGTGAAGTACCACCTGGGGGCCGAAGGGGACGTGACCTCGCCCGACGGCAACGAGATTTCCGTGACGCTCGCCTCGAACCCCAGCCACCTGGAGGCCGTCAACCCGGTCGTGGAGGGCATGTCCCGCGCCAAGCAGAACCTGCTGCGCGACGAACACCCCGAGGCGGCGGAGGACGACTACCACGACGCCGTGATGCCCGTCCTCATCCACGGCGACGCCGGCTTTGCCGGACAGGGCGTGGTGGCGGAGACCCTCAACCTCAGCAAGCTGCGCGGCTACACGACCGGCGGCACCGTCCACCTGGTCATCAACAACCAGATCGGCTTCACCACGCCGCCCGGCGACGCCCGCAGCTCGACCTACGCCACCGACCTGGCCCGCGCCATCGAGGCGCCGATCTTCCACGTCAACGGCGACGACCCCGAGACCTGCGTCCGCATCGCGCGGCTGGCGTTCGAGTACCGCCAGCGCTTCAACAAGGACGTGGTGATCGACATGATGTGCTACCGCGTTCACGGGCACAACGAGGGCGACGAGCCGACCTTCACACAGCCGCTCCTCTACGAGAAAATTGAGGAGAAGCGCTCGCCGCGCAAGCTCTACACCGAGATGCTGCTCCGACGCGGCGAGATTGAGCCGGACGAGGCCGAGCAGATGCTCGACGACTACCGGGGCCGGCTGCAGGAAGCCTTCGAGCGCACCAAGGACCTGGAGGAGAAGGACGCCGAGGAGGCCCTGGAGGAGCGGGTCCAGCGCACGGCCGACGATCGCCTGCCCCGAGTCGACACCACGGCCGAGCGCGAGCACCTGGAACGGGTCGTGGAGGTCCTCACCGACTTCCCGGACGACTTCAACGTCCACCGGAAGCTCGAGCGCCTGTTCGGCAAGCGCGACGACCTCTTCTACGACGAGAAGCGCATCGACTGGGCCTTCTCCGAAACCCTGGCGTTCGGCTCGCTGCTGCAGGAGGGCACGCGCGTCCGGCTGAGCGGACAGGACTCGCGCCGCGCCACCTTTAGCCAGCGGCACGCCGTCCTCATTGATCAGGAGACCGGTGCGGAGTACACGCCCCTCAACAACCTGACCGACGACCAGGAGCGGCTCCTCATCTACGACAGCCTCCTTTCGGAGTACGCCGTGGCCGGGTTCGAGTACGGCTACTCGGTGGTGGACAAAAACGCCCTCACCTGCTGGGAGGCCCAGTTTGGGGACTTCGCGAACGGGGCGGAGATCGTGTGGGACCAGTTCGTAAGCGCCGCCGAGGAGAAGTGGGGCCAGACCTCCGGCCTCGTGGCCCTGCTGCCCCACGCCTACGAAGGCCAGGGCCCCGAGCACTCCTCGGCTCGCCTGGAGCGCTTTCTGCAGCTCTGTGCGGAGCAGAACATGATCGTCGCCAACTTCTCCACGCCGGCCAACTACTTTCACGCCCTGCGCCGGCAGGTGAAGCGCGACGTCAAGAAACCGCTCATCATCATGACGCCCAAGAGCCTGCTGCGCCACCCGAAGTGCGTCTCGACGCCCGAGGATCTCATGGAGGGCGGTGTGCAGGAGATCATTCCGGCCGAGGCGGACCCTGCAGGCACCACGCGGCACATTCTCTGCAGTGGCAAGGTGTACTACGACCTCGTGACGGCGTTGGAAGACTCCGATCGGCGCGACGAGATCGCCATCACGCGCCTGGAGCAGTTCTACCCCTTCCCCGAATCGGACCTGCAGGAGGAGCTGGAACGCTACTCTGAGGCCGACGAGACGGTGTGGGTGCAGGAGGAGCCCCAGAACATGGGCGCCTGGTCGTTCGTGTCTCCCCGCTTCGAGACGCTCCTGGACGAGATTCACGGCCCCTGCGAGCAGCGCATTCAGTACGTGGGGCGGCCCGCCAGTGCCAGTCCGGCCACCGGATCGGCCAAGGTGCACGACCGGGAACAGGAGCAGCTGGTTGGGGACGCCCTTGGCCTCTAACAGCCCTCTCTTGTCACTCTCTTGTCAACAGCGAAAGCCCCACCCAGTGCGGTGGGGCTTTTGTGTTGACGGGGCCCTTTGGCTTGAGGGGCCCGAAGAAGTCCCAAAAGAAAAAGGGACGGACCCGCTCGGGCCCGTCCCCAACAACGTCGCCGGACGCCGATTCACCGACGCCGGCGACCAAATGTGCGGCGCTCTACTTGCGCTTCCGGTTGTCGCCCCGCTTCCGTTGGCGGTGGCGCCGCCGGCGGGACCGCTTCTCTTCGAGCCGCTTCTCCTCCGAGGGCTTCATGTAGGTCATGTTCTGCCGATACTCCTGCAGCACACGACTCCGGTTCACCTGACGCCGGAAGCGCTTGAGCGCACGATCAATGTCTTCGTTGTTTCGGACTTTTACACCAACAGCCAAGGTAGATCCCTCCGTAGGGAGTTTGGTTTTGAAATAGAGTGGATAGCAATCAAATTGCGAAGTGGAAACGCGAATGTGAGAGGCATGTTTCTTTTCCGTGTTCCGGTGTCACTTCCCCCAATCCCTTTTCCGCATGACGACACGCTCTCCCCTGGTGCTGGCAACCGGCAACGCCGGAAAGGTCGAGGAGCTCCGCGCCCTGCTGGCCGACCTCGACCTGACGCTCCTCCCCGCCGGCGACCTCGACGACTCCCTCACCGTGGTGGAGGACGCCGACACCCTCGCCGGCAACGCCCAGAAGAAAGCCCGGGCGTACCACGAACACACCGGCCATGCCGCCCTCGCCGACGATACGGGCCTGGAGGTGGCGGCGCTCGACGGCGGGCCGGGCGTCCATACGGCCCGATTCGCCGGTGCCGACGCCACCCCGGAAGACAACAAGCAGAAGCTATTGAGAGTCCTGGAGGAGGTGGACGACCGACGGGCGCGCTTTCGCACCGTAGTGGCCCTCATCGACGCGGACGGAACCGCACACACCTTCGAGGGCCGCTGTGCAGGCACCATCACCACGGCCCCACACGGCGACGGGGGCTTTGGGTACGATCCCCTCTTCCGCCCGGACGGCTCCGACCAAACGTTCGCGGAGATGCCGGCGGAAGACAAGAACGAGATTAGCCACCGCCGAAAGGCCCTCGACGCCCTTCGGACCTTCCTTTCAGGCCTCAAATCCGACCCGGGCCGCTGACCCCCACCGTTCGTCTCTGTCTGTCACGCTTACACGTCATTCCGTATGGTTGCCCTCGTCCAGCGCGTCTCCGAGGCCGCCGTCGAGATCGACGGCGCCCCTGTCGGGGCCATCGAACACGGCCTGCTGATCCTGCTCGGTGTGCACGAGGACGATACCCGCACCGAAAGCGCCTGGTGCGCCGAGAAGTGCGCACGCCTCCGCGTCTTTCCCGACGCCGACGGCAAGATGGACGAGTCGCTCCTCGACACCGGGGGCGACGCCCTGGTGGTGCCCCAGTTCACGCTCTACGGCGACACGAGTGCGGGGAACCGGCCCTCCTTTACGGAGGCCGCGCCGCCCGACCGGGCCGACCGGCTCTACGAGCACTTCGTTCGCGAGCTCGAAGGGCACCTCGGCCGAGACGTCCCCACCGGCGAGTTCGGCGCGATGATGGACGTCCGCCTCACAAACGACGGCCCGGTGACGCTCTGGGTGGAGCGCCGGGCGGACGAGTAGCTGGGCAGGTCACCGCCCGAGCGGCGGGTTGGCGGTCTGGAGGCTCGCCGGAAGCTCCGTATCGCCGGTGAGGTACCGGTCGACCTGGCGGGCCGCATCGCGCCCCTCCCCGATGGCCCACACGACGAGCGAGGCCCCCATCCGGGCGTCCCCCGCGGCGAAAACGCCGTCGACATCGGTCATGAGGCGGTCGTCGGTCGCGACCGTGCCGTCGTCGGTCTGCCGGACGCCGAGGTCTGCAAACGGATTGCGCTCCGGCCCCACGAACCCGATGGCCACGAGGACGAGGTCGGCCGGCACCCGAACGTCGGGGTCCACGACCGTCTTGTCGGTGCGGGAGCCATTTTCGTAGGTCCAGTCCACGCGCTCGGCCCGCAGCTCGTCGACGCGGCCGTCGCCGTCGAGGTCGGCGAGCTCGGTGGTGTTGACGGCAAACTCCTGCGCCCCTCCTTCCTCCTGCGCGTAGGTCTTGGTGTACACCTGCGCGGTCTCGGGCCAGGGGTTGTCGGCCGGCCGCTCGGAGGGGGGCTTCTGGTTGATGCCAATCTGGACGACCTGCTTCGCGCCCTGCCGGTGGGCCGTGGCGACGCAGTCGGCCCCGGTGCTCCCACCCCCCAGCACGACGACGTTCTTGTGGGCGGCCGTGACCCCGCCGGGGGCGGCCTGGCCTTGCTGGCGACGGTTTTCCTGCGGGAGGAACTCCATGGCCGGCAGCACGCCGTCCAGGCCGGTGCCCGGCACCGGGAGCTCGCGGTGCTTCTGGGCGCCGAGGGCGAGGCAGGTGGCGTCGTACGCGTCGTGGAGCCGGTCCGCCGCGAGGTCGGCCCCCACCTCCGTGCTCGTCTCGAACGTGATCCCTTCCTGCCGGAGCTGATCGATCCGCTGGTCGACCCGCCGCTTCGCAAATTTGAAGTCGGGGATGCCGTACGTCATGAGGCCGCCGAGGGCGTCGTCCCGCTCGTAGACCGTCACGCGGTGGCCGGCCCGATTGAGCTGTTGCGCGGCGGCAAGGCCGGCCGGCCCGCTCCCCACCACGGCCACCTGAAAGCCCGTCCGCTCGGCGGGCGGCTCCGGCTGAATCCAGCCCTCCTCCCACCCCTTGTCCACGATGGCCCGCTCGATGCTCTTGATGGCCACGGCATCGTCGTTGACGGCCAGGACACAGGCGTCCTCGCAGGGGGCCGGGCAGGTGTAGCCCGTAAACTCGGGGAAGTTATTGGTGGCGTGGAGCTGCTGCAGGGCCTCCTTCCAGTCCTCCTTGTGGACGAGGTCGTTCCACTCCGGAATGCGGTTGCCGATGGGGCAGCCGCTCATGCAGGTGGGCACGCCGCAGTCGACACAGCGCTCCCCCTGATCCTGCAGGGCCTCGGGGCTCCACTCCGGCGCCCAAATTTCGCGAAAGTCGGCCGTGCGCTCGGGGGCCGACCGCTTGCCGATGGGACGGCGCGGGTGCTTCCGGTATCCGTCGGGGTGATGTTCGCGGGGCATGGGGCAGACGGGGTCGGTGAGAAGAGGTTCGCTGGTAGGCGACGTGCAGGGAGCGCTACGCCGGACCTGGGGGATCGCGTGTTTCGTGTTGCGTATCGTCACACGAGGTCGATGACGAACCTGCGCGATACGCACTACGCAATACGCTTCACGGGGGAACGGCTCAACCAAGGGAGCTAGGCCAAAACAGTGGAGGAGGCCCCCGGTGCGGGCGGCACGGGCGGCCGGATGTCCTCCCCGTTCTCCAGATGGGCCTCCACCTGTCGGGCGAAGGCGTCGGGCATGACCTTGCAAAACCGGCCGACGCACGTGTCCCACGCGTCCAGCACGCGGGTCGCCTTGGCGCTGCCCGTGTGGTGCAGGTGGTGCTCCACGAGGCGGCGAACGAGGCGGCGGTCCCGCTCATCGGTCAGGGCCTCAACATGCACCATCTCGCGATTGACCGTGTCCTGGAAGGTCCCGTCCTCGTCGAGCACGTACGCCTCCCCTCCACTCATGCCCGCCCCAAAGTTGCGGCCTGTGCTTCCAAGCACGACGACCACGCCGCCGGTCATGTACTCGCACCCGTGGTCGCCCACGCCCTCCACGACCGCCTGTACGCCGGAGTTGCGGACCGCAAAGCGCTCGCCGGCCTGGCCGTTGACGTACGCCTCCCCCCGGGTTGCGCCGTAGAGGGCCACGTTGCCCAGGATGATGTTCTCGTCCGCCTCGAAGCCCGCCGTCTCTGGGGTGCGCAGAATGACCCGCCCCCCGGATAGGCCTTTCCCGACGTAGTCGTTGGCCTCTCCCACGAGCCGCAGGGTCACCCCGGAGGCCAGAAAGGCCCCAAAGCTCTGCCCCGCAACCCCCTCCAGATCGATCTCGATGGTGCCGTCGGGGAGCCCGTCCGGCCCGTAGCGACCGGTCACCTCGGAACTGAGCATCGCCCCAACCGCCCGGTCCCAGTTGTGAATGTCGCGGGCAATCTGGACCGGGGTTTGCTGGTCGAGGGCCGGGCGGGCCTCTTCGATGAGGGCGTGGTCCAACTTGTCGTCCAGCTTGTGGTCCTGTTCCGTCGTCTTCCGCGGATCGTCGTCGCTGGCCGGACGGTGCAAAATCGACCCCAGGTCCAGCCGACGGGCCTTCGGGTGGTCGGTCTCTCGCTGCCGAAGCAGGTCCGTGCGCCCCACCATCTCGTCGACGGTGCGCACCCCGAGCTCCGCCATGATCTCGCGCAGCTCCTCCGCCACGAAGTGCATGTAGCGCATCACGTGCTCGGGCGCGCCCACGAACTGCTCGCGCAACTCCGGGTCCTGCGTGGCGATGCCCACCGAGCAGGTGTTGCAGTGACACTTCCGCAGCATGATGCACCCCAGACAGACGAGTGCCGCGGTGCCAAAGCCAAATTCTTCGCCTCCCAACAACGCCGCCACGGCCACGTCCCGCCCGGTTTTGAGGCCGCCGTCCACCCGGAGGCGGATGCGGGAGCGGAGGTTGTTTTCGAGGAGCACCTGCTGCGCCTCCGACACGCCCAGCTCCCACGGAAGGCCCGCCGACTTGATGGAGGTCTTCGGCGACGCGCCCGTCCCGCCGGACTGTCCGCTGATGAGGAGGGCATCGGCCTTCGCCTTGGACACACCCGCCGCGATGACCCCGATGCCGGCCGCCGCCACGAGCTTCACGTGCACGTCGGCCGCCGAGTTGGCGCTCTTGAGGTCGTGGATGAGCTGCGCGAGGTCCTCGATCGAATAGATGTCGTGGTGGGGCGGCGGCGAAATGAGCGAGACCCCCGGGGTCGTGTAGCGCGTCTCGGCGATGAGGTCATTGACCTTCTCCCCCGGCAGGTGGCCGCCCTCCCCCGGCTTCGAGCCCTGCGCCATCTTGATTTCGATGGCGTCGGCGTTCTTGAGGTAGGTGCTCGTCACCCCGAAGCGCCCACTGGCCACCTGCTTGATCGCACATTCGCGCTCGGTGCCGAAGCGGTCGACCTGCTCGCCGCCCTCGCCGGTGCTGGCCCGCCCGCCAATCCGATTCATCGCGACGGCGAGCGTCTCGTGGGCCTCCGGACTGAGGGAGCCAAATGACATGGAGGCCGTGAAGAAGCGCTGGACAATCGATGTGGCAGGCTCCACGTCCGTGACGGGAATGGCCGCGTCCGGGTCTGTATCAAATTCAAGCAGGCCCCGCAGCGTCTGGTGCTGGGCCGACTGATCATTGATCAGCGCGGCAAACTCGTCGTACGCCCCGCGGTCGTTCTGCCGCACGGCCTGCTGGAGGGTCCCAATCGTTTGTGGGCTCCACTGATGATGCTCCCCGTCGCGTCGCCAGTACAGCTCGCCCCCGCTCTCCAGGTCCGTTGCGCCCGGCAACGCATTCCCAAACGCCTTCTCGTGACGATCGCGCAGGTCGGCCTCCAGCTCGTCGATGCCCGCCCCCTCAATTCGTGAGGGGGTGCCGAAGAAGTACGTTTCTACAAATTCCGAGTCGAGGCCAACCGCCTCGAAGACCTGCGCCCCCTTGTAGCTTTCGAGGGTGGAGATGCCCATCTTGGCCATTACTTTGAGCAGGCCCTGTTCGAGGGCGCCGACGTATCGCTCGATGGCCGTCTCGGCGTCGGGGACCGCATCGCTGCGCCCTGCCCAGTCGCGCACAGTGGCGTAGGCCAGATAAGGATGTATGGCGTCGGCCCCGTAGCCCAGGAGCGTACAGACGTGGTGCACCGCACAGGGCTGCCCGCTTTCGACCACGAGCGCCGCGTGCGTCCGGCGGCCCGCCCGAATCAGGTCGTGGTGCACGGCCCCCACGGCGAGCAGACTCGGGATGGGAAGGCGATCCGGCCCCGTGCCGCAGTCCGACAGGAGGAGAATTTCGGCACCCGCCGCCACGGCCTCCCGCGCGTCCCGACACATCTGCTCGACGGCGGCCTCCAGGCCCATCTCGTCCCCGAACGTCGTGTCGATCGTCGTCGACCGGATGCCGTTCGTGTCGATGTCGTGGAGGGCGTCCCGCTCCGCGTCGCTCAGGAGGGGCGAGTCGAGGTGCACCTGTCGGCAGTGCTCGGGGCGCTCCGTCAGCAGATTGCCCTTGCGCCCGATGTGGCTTTCGAGCGAGGTGACCAGCTCCTCGCGGATGTAGTCGAGGGGCGGATTGGAGACCTGCGCAAACAGCTGCTTGAAGTAGGTGAAGAGCGTCTTGCTCTGGTCCGAGAGCACGGCGGGCGGGGTGTCGTTGCCCATCGCGCCCACCGGATCCTTTCCGTCGTCCACCATCGGCTGCACGAGGCGCCGGACGTGCTCCCGCGTGTAGCCGAAGGCCCGCTGTCGCCGGGGCAGGGCATCCGGCTCCCCACTCATAGAGAGTGCGGCCTCGGGCACTGACGCCCCGCCATTGGACGTATCGGCGGACACCAGCGTGCGAAGCCGCACCCGCGTCGTGTCGAGCCACCGCTGATATTTCTCGTCGGTCAGTCGCCCAAACACCTCGTCCTCCGGCACAACGCGCCCCGCCGCCGCGTCCGCGAGGAAAAGCTGGCCGGGCTGAAGGCGGTCCTTCCGGGCCACCCGGTCGGGCGGCAGGTCCACGACGCCCGCTTCGCTGGCCATCACGATCCGGTCGTCGTGGGTGACCCAGTAGCGGCACGGCCGCAGGCCATTGCGATCGAGCACCGCCCCCACCCTGTCCCCGTCGGTAAAGGCCACGAGGAGCGGCCCGTCCCAGGGCTCGATGAGGGTCGAATGGTACTCGTACCAGGCCCGCCGGGGCGCGCTCATGCGGGCGTCCTTGGTCCAGGCCTCCGGGATGAGCATCCGCAGGGCGTGTGGCAGGGAGCGGCCGCTCTCCACAAGCAGCTCCAAGACATTGTCGAGCACCGCCGTATCGCTCTGCGCCGCCGTGGTGATGGGCCGGATTCGCTCTAGGTCCTCCCCGAAGGCGTCGGTGTGCAGGTCTGCCGCCCGGGCCCGCATCCAGTTGAGGTTGCCACGGAGCGTGTTGACCTCTCCATTGTGGACGACGGTGCGGTAGGGGTGGGCGAGGCGCCATGCGCCCAACGTGTTCGTGGAGAAGCGCGAGTGGACGAGGGCCAGGGTCGATTGTACCCGATCGTCGGTCAGCTCCGGGTAGTAGCTGGCGACCTGCGCGTTGGTCAGGAGCCCTTTGTAGACCACCCTGCGCCGATCCAACGAACAGACGTAGAACGTCTCGCTGTCGTCGAGGCCGCTGTTCGCCACCGCCGATTCGAGGAGACGACGCAGGACGTACAGCCGGGCGTCGAGCGCCTCGGGCGAAAGCGACTCGGCGGGCCGGACGAAGAGCTGCCACACGTCGGGCTCCGTGGCACGGGCCGTGGGGCCGAGGCCGGAGGCGTCGGTCGGCACAGAGCGCCACGCAACCGATTCAAAGCCTTCGGCCCGTACCCGCTGATCGACGAAGTCGCGGAGCGCCGATTGGACGTGCTCGTCGGTCGGGAGAAAAAACTGGCCGACCCCGTAGGAGTCCACAGCACCAAGGCCCGGCACGACGTCTTGGTAGAACGCGTGGGGCTTCTGAATCAGGACCCCCGCCCCGTCGCCCGTGTTTTCTTCGGCGCCACGCGCCCCACGGTGGTCCAACCGGCGAAGCAGGCCGAGCGCCTCGTCGACCATTGCGTGGCTCTTCGTGCCGTTGAGGTCCATGAGGACCCCGACGCCACAGTTGGATCGCTCGCGCCGGGGGCCTAGTGACGGACGGGCTGGGGATGGCACGAGGGATGGGGGTGGGAGGGAGGAGCCCATGGTCGTGTCGCGGGTCGTGCCGCAATGGAAACTGCCTATTCAAACCGGGCAGCCGCCCGGAATGGCCTATTTTTCGTAATCCGTGTAAAGGGACCCGTTATATCAGTGAAAGCCCTGTGAGTATCAAATTGTGATTTTGTGCAAAGCGCTTTCAGTCACCCGTTCTTTACGAAAAGCGCTTCCATGAAATCACCTGATTTGGACCTACCGTCTTTTCATACCTCCTGCTGCTTGCTTTTCCTCCGATGCCCCCCTCCGAGTTCCTGATTACGAATGCCCGCGTGTACCCCGTCAATGGCGGGACTGACCGGCCCGTCCCCGCCTCGGCCCTGGCCGTCCGCGACGGCCGGATTGCGGCGGTTGGCTCGCCCGCAGAGGCCTCGACGGCCGTTCCGGAGGCCCGGCGCATTGACGCCGAGGGGCGGACCGTCGTGCCCGGCTTCGTCGACGCCCACGCCCACCTGCACGAGTTGGGGCTCGCCCTTCGGCGGGCCGACCTCACGGACGCGTCGTCCCCCGACGCGGTCGTGGAACAACTCCGGGCATTCGTCGCCGACCACGACCCTCCCTCCGACGCGTGGCTGCGGGGCCACGGGTGGGACCAGACCGAGTGGACGCCCGCTCGCCTCCCCTCCCGTGGCGCCCTGGATGCCGCGTTTCCGGAGCGTCCCGTCTGGCTCACGCGCACGGATGTGCATGCCGGGTGGGCCAACACGGCTGCCCTGGAGGCCACCGTGGGCCTCGACCGCCTCCACGAGATGAGCGACCCCGACGGCGGGCACATCCACCGCGACCGCACCGGCACCCCTACGGGGGTGCTGATCGATGCCGCGATGGCCCTCGTTGAGGACCACATTCCGCCCCCCAGTGCGGCACACCAGGACCGTGCCCTTTCCACAGCCCTCCGCCACACCGCCCGGCGCGGCATTACGAGCCTGCACGACGCCGGGGTGGGGCTCTCGGCCCTCCGACGGGTTCGGGACTTCCTTGAGGAGGATCGCTTCCCGCTCCGGCTGTACGCCATGATCGACGGGCGCGGGGAGACGCTCGAGCATTTTTGTGATCGGGGCCCGCTGCACCACCCGTCCGGCCGCCTCGACGTGGAGTCGGTCAAGTTCTTCGCCGACGGCGCGCTCGGCAGCCGCGGCGCCGCCCTCCTTGAGGACTACGCCGATGCGCCGGGCACCCGCGGCTTCCTCCTCCACGACAGCAACGCGTTCCGGGAGCACGTGCGGGTGGCGCACGAGTGTGGGTTTCAGGTCAACACCCACGCCATCGGCGACCGGGCCAACCGACAGGTGCTGGACGCGTACGAACACGTCGCCCGAGAGAGCACCCGTCCGCTCCGCCGGCCCCGGATCGAACACGCCCAGATCGTGGCCCCCGACGACCGCCCCCGCTTCGGCCGCCTCGGCGTGATTGCCTCCGTCCAACCGGCATTTGCGCCGAGCGATCACGACTGGGCCCCGGCGCGGCTTGGCCCGGACCGACTCACAGACGCCTACGCGTGGCGAAGCCTGCAGGAGGCGGGCGCCCGCCTCGCCTTCGGGTCCGATGCGCCGGTCGAGCCCCCCGACCCGATCCGGGGCTTTCATGCTGCCGTCACGCGCCGGGACGCCGGCGGAGCGCCCAACGGGGGCTGGCAGCCCGACGAGCGGCTGCCCCGCGCCACGGCCCTCTACGCCCACACCCAGGGCGCCGCGTACGCTGCGTTTCAGGAGGACGAGATCGGATCCATATCCGTAGGCAAACGCGCCGACTTCGTGGTACTCTCTCAGGACCTCATGACGGTGCCGTCCGACCGCCTTCTGGACACGGAGGTCGTGGCGACGTATCTGGGGGGCACTCCGGTGCACACAACCCCCGACTGGCCGGACGCACACTAATCACTCCCCCTCTCGCGTTTTGAAACCAACGGGCCCCCTCCCGATTCGAACGGACGGAGCATCCTCCCTGAGCCCTGCTCCGTGTGTACGCATTCATTTCGCTTTTGCTGACTGACCTATGGCCGATCCTTCTACACTTACCCACCCCGATCCCGAAGGAGGCGTCCGCATGATGGACGCGTCCCAGAAGTCGGACTCCGCCCGGACGGCCGTCGCCGCCGGACGGGTTCACCTGGGCGAGGAGGCGTTCCGGCGCGTCCGGGAGCACGACATCGAGAAGGGCGACGTCCTCACGACCGCCCAGATCGCCGGCATCATGGGGGCCAAACAGACCGACAAGCTCATTCCCCTCTGCCACGATGCCACCATCAACGGCGTGGAGGTCGACTTTACGTTCAACGAGGACGAGCAGGCCATCGATGTTCGGGCCTTTACGAAGTCCTTCGGCGTAACAGGGGTCGAGATGGAGGCGCTGACGGCGGTCTCGGTCGCCTCCCTTACGATCTACGACATGTGCAAGTCGGTCACCAAGGACATCCGCATCGGCGACGTGCACCTGCGCGCCAAGACCGGCGGACAAAGTGGGAACTGGAAGAGCAAGTCCGAGGACACGTCCCCCGCCGAATCCTAGCCCTGTCTCCGCCCGACCACGGTTTCCTTCCCCTCAGCCGGCCGCCCCATGTCTTCCGACGACCCTGACGCCGCCCTCGACCGCGTGGCCCGCTTCACGTCGTTCGCCACGGTTGGCACCCTGGGCCTCACGCAGGACCTGACCCACGCCGTGCTCGAAAGCATCGGCGACATGGAGGGGGCCGACCCGGAGCTCGTGGCCGAGGAGACGCTCTGCCTCATCGCCACGGCCACCGCGCGGGCCGCCGAAGTCGGGCTCGAAGAGGAGCCCGACCGGGCCCCAACGATCATCGACACGCTGCTCGACCTTCCGTTCACGTACCGGAACTACCTCCTCGGGAAGGCAATGGTGGCCGAGGAGCGCCCGGAGCTCTCGGAGGTGGCCGAGGAGGTGCGCGCCCGGCTTGAGGAGAAGCGCGCCTTCTACACCACGCACCTGCCCGACGGCCAATTCCCGGGGCCCCACGCACTGGGCGACAAGATGGAGCTGTGGATGGGGCGCGTGAGTCCCCCAAAGCTTCCAGAGACCCCTCAAGAACGACTGGATTCGCTCGGCCTGGTCGACCCGACGGTCGCTCACCTCAAGCTTGTGCTCGCCTACGGGCGACGGGGGGTACCGCCCCTCGGGTCCGCAGCCGAATCGTCTGAATGAGGCCGCCAGTAGCGCCCTCTGTAGCGGCTACTCCCGGACTCGGGACTGGGACGACCGCTCCGTAGCCGTGTCTTCGGAATCGGACATGGCCCCATTGTCGCTGTCGGGCACGTCAAGCGCCCCGTCCGTGGCCCCGTCCAGCTCCGCGTCGAGCGCATCCAGGTCCTCCGCCATCTCGTCGTCGAGGTAGTCGGTGGGGGCGGCGAATACGTCTTCGATCTCGCGGATGGAGCTCTGGGTTTCCTCCACCTCCTGCAGCAGGGTGTCGAGCTGGGCCGTCACCTCCTCCGGGTTCTGCAGCGTCCAGGACTGCTCGTGGATGTACCGCACCACGTCCTCGATGGTGCTGAGCTGCGCGCCGATGATCTCCAGGTTTTCGTGGGCCTTGCGGAGGCGCGCCAGCCGGCGCTCCAGTACCTTCAGCCGTCGCTGCTTGACGGCCCGCACCCGCTCGGCGTCGTCGGCCATGTCCTTCTTCAGCGCGTCGATGGACTCGAGAATCTGCGCCTCCGTGGCGCTGTCCATAAAGGCCCGATACCGCTCCCGCTGGTGAAGCAGATCGAGGTACGAGTCCAGCAGGCCGTCGATCTTGTCGACGTGACTCCCCAAAATGCCCTGCGAGGCGTAGCTGAGCTTTTGGTAGTTCGCCTGGATTTGCTCTTTGAGCTTCCGGAGCTTGGCGTAGCGGCGCTGGCTCTGGTTGCGGAGCTGGCTGAAAATTTCGCGCTGGGACGGCGCCTGGTGCTGTTCGGAGCGCTTCTCGGCGCGAATGTACCGCTGAAACCGGTCGTGCCGCGGCATCACCCCCAGGTAGAGGAGCTCCGCCCCGCCCCCCAGCAACAGGAGGAGCTCCGGCAGCCAGGCGGGAAGAACCCCGATCAGCCCGAGGCCCGCCGCCACGGCCACGACCGTGATCAGAAACACCAAATTCCAGGTGTTGAAGAGGGCCTCCTTCGTGTAGTTGATGTCGTCGTCCATGACGGGGCAGTTGTTCGGGCTACGAAGCTGTTCGGGCTACGAAGCGTCGTCGGCACGGAGGTCGCCCATGCGGCCGATGGTTTTGTCGGGCCCCTCCGGGTGCGGCTCGTCTGCTTCCGCCGCCTCTTCTTTTGCCCCGGAGGCAGACAGGTCGTCGGCACCGGGCGCCGCCCCCGGACGCGTGGACGATTCGGTCTCCTCCGCCTTCATCCGACGGACGAGCTGCTCGGCGCGCTCGTCCCGAAGGGCCTCTTCGGCCTCACGGAGCCCTTCGTCCTCCTCCCACTCGTCGTCGAGGGCCACCTCGAAGCGGGCCTCTTGCTCCGCGACCGCCCCCCGCAGCCGATCCACGAGCGACTCGGTCTCGGCCAGCAGGCGCCGGGCGCCCTGCGTCATGCGCCGCACGACGCCCTGGACCTCCTCTTGCTGCTTCAGTTGATCGAGGGTCGTTTGGAGGCGTTTTTTGGCCCGCAGGTGCCGCTTCTCGGTCTCCTTCAGCCGCTGAAATTCGTCGTCGGTCATGGCTAGGTCGGGGGCGGGTTGTGCGCGCTGGGTCGAGGCGTTCAGACTTGTCAATCAGCAATCGCCCGAAACCGGACTACTCCGACTTGTTGCGCTGCTTGCCGATGGTCTTCGACGGCTCCTCAATCTCTTCGTCCTCGGGCAGGTCGATCGTCTCTTCCTCCACGGACTCCGAGTCCAGCGACTCCTCCTCGTCGACCATGCCCATGTCGGCCTTGAACTCGTCGACGACCTGCTGGGCCCGCAGCTCCTCGGCGTCTTCCTCAATCTGGAGGGCCTCGGTGTCCACCGAATCGAGGGCCATCTCCATCCGGGCCTCGTTCTTGGCCGACTCCTCGTCCAGGCGCCGTACCATCTCGTCGTGGGTCTGGTCTAGCCCCGACACCTCAAACTGCTCCATCGTGTCGGCAATCTCGGCCTGCCACTGCGCCCGCTCGTGCTGGCGAAGGGCATCCTTCGCCTCCTGAATCTTCTGCTCCTTCTCGCGCATGAAGGCCTTTTTGACCTTAAGGGCTTTCTCGTAGGCCCGCTCGGCGCCCTTGAGCTGCTCCTCCGTCCGCTCGAGGCTTTCCTTTTGGTCCTCGAGCCGCTTCGCATACTTTTTGGCAATGTCTTCGCGGTCGGACTTGAGGGCGGTCTTGATGCGGTTGGAAAGCTGCTCGACCCGGTCTCTTGTCTTCTTGACCTCCTTCTCGAGCATGATCTTGTTCGCCTTCACCGTGGCGATGTTCTCGTTCATCTCCGGGACCTGATCGTTGAGCTCCCGGATGTTTTGTTCGAGAATCGTCCGCGGATCCTCCATCGCCGAGACGGCGCCGCCGAAGAGCGACTTTACTGCGCGCTTGAATCGGGACCAGATAGACATGGCAAGGGGGGCGGTGTCGAAGGATCGGCGAATGTGCAGTTCATATACTTTGCACGGAAGTGGATTGTTACACCTCTTCCGCGGCGCCCTCCGACAGACGGGTCCAGCCCTCGGCGTCGTAGCGGGCCTGCAGGGCCGGGGCGGCGGCCGGAGGCGTGTCGGAGAAGGTATACGCGCTGCGCACGGCGGCCCGAACGGCCTCCAGATCGGGCGTTCCGCCGGCGTGAAGCTGGGCGAGCACGTCTCCGTCGTCGACCGGATCCCCGGGCTTCTTGAGCTGGGTCAGGCCGGCGATCGGGTCCACCGACGCCTCTTTTGTCTGGCGTCCGGCCCCGAGCTTCACGGCCGCCTGCCCAATCGACAGGGCGTCGAGGTCCGCGACGTACCCTCCCGCGTCGGGCGGGGCGGTGACCTCCGCCACCGGTGCGCTGTCGGCCCGCCCGTCCGGATCGTCGAGGACCGTCGGGTCTCCTCCCTGCGCCTCAACGAGGGACCGGAACTGATCCAGCGCCGCCCCGCTTTCGATGGCCGCGCGGGCCTTCTCCCGGCCCTCCGCCGGCGTCTCCGCGGCGCCGCCCAGAACAATCATCTCGCCGGCCAGGCCGCGGACAATTTCCATGAGGGCGGAGTCGGCGTGCTCCCCCCGCAGGCAGGCGATCGCCTCTCGAATCTCGGGCCAGTTCCCCACGGCCCGCCCCAGCGGCACGTCCATGTTCGTCATGACCGCCACGACGGGCGTGTCGTGCTCGGCCCCGATGGCAACCAGCGTCTCGGCCAGCGTTCGCGCGTCGGCGTCCGTCTTCATGAAGGCCCCGCGCCCGCACTTCACGTCGAGCACGAGGGCGTCGTTGCCCTCCGCGAGCTTCTTGCTCATGATCGAGGCGGCAATGAGCGGGATCGAGTCGACGGTGGCCGTGACGTCGCGGAGCGCGTAAATCTTCTTGTCGGCGGGGGCCACCGCCCCGGTCTGCCCGGCGATGACCCCGCCCACCTCTTCCACCTGCCGCCGATACCGCTCCACGCTCAGGTCCGTACCGAATCCGGGAATGGATTCGAGCTTGTCGATGGTGCCGCCGGTGTGGCCGAGCCCGCGCCCGCTGAGCTTGGCCACCGGCACGCCGCAACTGGCGACGAGGGGCACGAGAATCGGGGACACCTTGTCGCCCACCCCGCCCGTCGAGTGCTTGCCCACCTTGGTGCCCGGCACCGAGGAGAGGTCGATGTGGGTGCCCGAGTGGAGCATCGCGTCGGTCAGGGCGGCCGCCTCCGCAGCGGAGAGCCCGTTGAGGTAGGCCGCCATCAAAAACGCGCTCATCTGGTAATCGGGGACGGTGCCTTCGGTATAGCCGTCCACGAGGGCCTTGAGATCGGCCTTCGACAGCGACTCGCCGTCACGTTTGGCCGCGATGAGGGGGACGGGGTTGACACTGCTCATACAACTGGAGAATGGTGGGTGGGTGGAACGAGGGGCGGGGGCATGCCTGGACCCCGACCGCCGGCCTCCGACAGGCCCTCCCCTGAAAAACGAAAAGGCCACCCGTTTGCACAGGTGACCTTCACTGTTTGAAATGAAGACGGCCCCCTACTCGTCGGCGGCGTCTTCCGTCTCTTCGTCGTCTCCCTCGTCGTCATCGGTGAGCCCGTACCGGCGGTTGAACTTCTCAACGCGGCCGGCCGTGTCGACGAACTGACGGCGGCCGGTGTAGAACGGATGATTCGTCGAGTCGACCTCGGTCTCGTACGAGTCGGTCTCCATCGTGGACCGGGTCGTGATTTCGGAGCCGTCCGCGAGTTGGATGGTTACTTCGCTGTACTCGGGGTGCAGATCGTGTTGCATAATGGGGCCGTCGGTGGACTCGCTCAGTCAGTCAAGAGGCATCGTCGACATTGGTGCACGACATCGTCCCCCAAAAGTTTCGGGGACGTGTCGCCCGTGCGTGAAGAACGAGCGAGGGCCGCACGCCCCGACGCATCGGCTTCTTGACACCCCGCCCCCCGTTTCTTAGGATGAATTTGTCTCATCAAGAACGACTGAGGGAACAGGCCCGATGACGTCGTGGCAACCGGACCCCTCCACGCGAGGGGTCGTCCTGGTGCCAACTCCTGCCCCGCCCCGCGTGGGGACAGATGAGAGGATTGCTTCGAGCACGCGAGCGTGCGTCCTTGAGGTCCTCTGTCGTCGTCTTGGTGAGGCCACCCCGCTTCTTCACTCACCGAGACGACTTTTCTTATGGACCTGGACCCGGAAACAACGCTCTCCCTCGCTGGGCAGGACCTCGACGACACGTTCAATAGCGTCGTGCCCCCCCTCTACCAGTCGGCCATCTTCCAGTTTGAAGATGTCGGCGAGACGAAAGGGTACGACTACACCCGTAGCGGCAACCCGACGCGGGCGGCCCTGGAGGACACGCTGGCCGGCCTCGACGGCGGGGCCGGCGCCGTGGCGTGCGCCACCGGCATGGCCGCCGTGTCGACCGTCACGTCGCTCTTCGACGCCGGTGCGCACCTGATCTGTGCGCACGACTGCTACGGGGGCACCGAGCGCCTCTTTTCTTGTCTCGACGATCAGGACAAACTCTCCGTCTCCTACGAAGACCTTTCGGACCGCGACGCCCTTGCCGACGCCGTGCGGCCCGAAACAGCGGCCTTGTGGGTGGAAACGCCCTCCAACCCCCTTCTTCGCATCGTCGACCTGGAGGCCCTCTCCGAGTTCGCCGACGCACACGATCTACTGCTTGTCGTCGACAACACCTTTCTTTCTCCCCTCCTGCAGCGGCCCATCGACTACGGGGCCGACCTCGTGGTGTACTCGACGACGAAGTACCTGAACGGCCACTCCGACGTAGTGGGCGGCGCCATCATTGCCCGCACGGAGGCCCTCGCCGATCGGGTTGACTTTGCGGCCAATGCGCACGGCACCGTCGCCGCGCCGTTCGACAGCTGGCTCGTCCTCCGCGGGGCCAAGACCCTACCGGTCCGCCTGCGCCAGCACGAAACCAATGCGCGAGCCCTCGCGCACGTTCTGGACGAGCACCCGGCCGTGCAGCGCGTCTGCTACCCGGGCCTCCACGACCATCCCGGCCACGAGATCGCACGCGCTCAGCAGAACGGCTACGGCGGCATGGTCTCCTTCTTCGTCGACGACGAACAGGTGGACGTCGAAGCGCTGCTGCGCTCCACCGAGGTCTTTGCCCTCGCCGAGTCGCTAGGGGGCGTCGAGTCGCTGATCGAGCACCCGGCCACCATGAGCCACGCGTCGATGGCCCCCGAGCAGCGGGAGGCGGCGGGCATCACCAACGGCCTCATCCGTCTCTCCGTCGGCATCGAGTCGACCGACGACCTCCGGGCAGACCTGAGTCAGGCCCTGACGGCGGCGGGCGCCGAGGCGGCAGCGAGCGGGCACGACACGCCCGTTTCCGCAGAGGCCCAAGCCCCGGCCTCGGAGGGGACGTGCTGAGGAGATCCGTCGACGGTCCCGGCGGGGGCCGGAAGCGAGCGGCCGTTGCCCTCCCTGCTCCCCCGCCTCAACATTCTACTCTCCGCTCTCGGCGAGCTCCTCCTCCAGCTCTTCGATGCTGTCTCGGAGCTCGGCGGCCCGCTCAAACTCGAGGTTCTCGGCGGCCTCTTCCATTTCTTCCCGCATCTGGTCGACGAGGTCCTCCTTCTGGTCCTCCGAGAGGTACTCGACCACCGGGTCGGCCACCTCGCTGGAGAGCTGATCCGGACTGCCGTAGTGGTGCCGGGAGCCGGACTCTTCCCCCTCGCTCTTCTCGTCGGCGATCGCCGTGCCCATCTTGATCTCGTCGGGGGACTTCCGGATCGGTTCCGGCGTTACGTCGTGTGTCTCGTTGTACTCAAGCTGCCGCTCCCGGCGCCGCTCCGTTTCGTCAATCATCTTCTGCATCGCGTCCGTAATCTCGTCGGCGTACAGAATCACCTCCCCGTTCACGTTGCGGGCGGCACGGCCGGCCGTCTGGATCAGCGAGGTCTCCGAGCGCAGAAAGCCCTGCTGGTCCGCGTCGAGGATGGCCACGAGCGACACCTCGGGCAGGTCCAGCCCCTCCCGCAGGAGATTCACGCCCACGAGCACATCGTACTCCCCGAGGCGCAGCCCGCGAATGATGTCCACCCGTTCGAGGGCGTCGATGTCGGAGTGCATCCAGCGGACGTCCACCCCGTAGCTGTCGAGGTAGTCGGCCAGGTCCTCGGTCATCCGCTTCGTGAGGGTCGTTACGAGCACGCGCTCGCCCTTCTCGGCGCGTTTGCGAATCTCCTCCATCAGGTCGTCCACCTGATTTCCGGTCGGCCGGACGTCGACCTCCGGGTCGGGAATGCCGGTGGGGCGCACCACCTGCTCCACGAAAACGCCTCCGCTTTGCTCTAGCTCGTAGTCGGCGGGGGTGGCGCTCATGTAGATGGTCTGCGGCGTCAGCTCCTCGAACTCCTCGAACGTGAGGGGGCGGTTGTCGAGGGCCGACGGGAGGCGAAAGCCGTGCTCCACCAGCTTCAGCTTGCGCTGCCGGTCGCCGTTGTACATGGCCCGCACCTGCGGGATCGTGACGTGGCTCTCGTCCACCACCAGCATGAAGTCGTCGGGGAAGTAGTCGAGCAGGCAGTAGGGGCGCTCGCCCGGCTCGCGGCCGGTCAGGTGCCGCGAATAGTTTTCAATGCCCGAGCAGTAGCCGACCTCCTGCATCATCTCAAGGTCGAACATGGTGCGCTGCTCCAGGCGCTGGGCCTCCACCATCTTGCCCTCTTCCCGCAGCACCGCCAGCCGCCAGCGCAGCTCCTCCTTGATGTCCTCGATGGCCCGTTCCAGGCGATCGTCCGGGGTGACGAAGATCTGCGCCGGGTACAGGGTAAACTGATTCACCTCCTCCAGTTCGCGCCCGCTCTCCGGCTCGAACAGGGCCAGGCGGTCGATCTCGTCGCCCCAGAACTCGATTCGAAGGGCGATCTCCTCGCGGTAGGCCGGAAAGATGTCCACCACGTCCCCGCGGACCCGAAAGGTGCCGGGCGTGAATTCGATGTCGTTGCGCTCGTAGAACAGGTCGATGAAACGGCGGAGCAGGTCGTTGCGCTCCACCTCCAGGCCCCGCTCCAGCGGCAGGATTTCCTTCTGGAATTCCGCGGGCGAACCGAGGCCGTAGATGCACGACACGCTCGCCACCACGATCACGTCATCCCGCCCGCTGACGAGTTCGGAGGTGGCCCGGAGCCGCAACCGCTCGATGCGGTCGTTGATGGCCACGTCCTTCTCGATGTAGGTGTCGTTGGGGACGATGTACGACTCCGGCTGATAATAGTCGTAGTACGAGATAAAATACTCAACAGCATTGTTGGGGAAGAACTGCTTCAACTCCCCGTAGAGTTGGGCCGCCAGGGTTTTGTTGTGGCTCATGACGAGGGTCGGCTTGTTCACCTCCTCGATCACGTTTGCCACGGTGAAGGTCTTGCCCGTCCCCGTGGCCCCGAGCAGGGTCTGGTGCTCGTCGCCCCTCCCGACCCCGTCCACGAGCTCGCGGATCGCCTGCGGCTGGTCGCCCATGGGCTCAAAGTCCGACTCGAGCTGAAACTGATCCGTCCGGTCGTTCAGGACCTCCGTCATGTCCGCATCGCGGTTGTTTGCAGGAAAGAATCACAAAGGGTTTGAATCCGCTCGCATCTGTTGGGTTTTGGCCGTTCCCTCAGAAATTTCACCGACGTCATCGTCCACGTCACGGTCCAGTCGGGGTCCCCAACAGGCGGTTCAACGGAGGGGTACCGTACATTCCAGAACTCGTCGCTGAATCTTGACCGGTTTCTGACAAAAAGATGTGGGCGCACTCCTAATTTGGAAGCGGTTCCACATTGAAAAAATGCCTACCTCTATTCTGCGTCGGTCTGAGTCGGCAGGCCGGCGCGTGTTCACATGCCCGTCGGTACGTCGCTCATTGCTACGCTCTGCCCAATATGCTTGCACCCACGGTGTCCGCTCAGTCTGACGAGGCGTCTCCCGATTCCGATGGCTCGTTTTCGCCCGCCAAGCTGCCTCTCGACCGTCCCGCGTCGAGTCTTGAGGAGGCGGTCGAGCAGTTGCGGGGCCGGCCCGAGGATGAACTGCAACGGGCCCGGAAGCACCACCGCCGCGCCCTGAAGGCCCTTCGGGACGGGGCGTACGAGGCCCTTTCGGAGGAGACGCGCGAGCGGCTTACGAATCAGTTCCGCTCTGGCCTGCGCGCCTTGAATCAGGCACTGGACGAGGCAGGGGCGTCCAACCCGGACGACGGCACCTCCTCGTCGACCTCACTCGGGGATGTGCTTACGGGGCTGTGGTGACCCCGGCACGAGCGCCCCAAGTCCCTCTACTCCGTGGCGGCCGAGGGCTGGAAGAGGACGAGCCCACCACGCTTTCCGCCCACGACGAGGTCCGTTCTGCCATCCCCATCCAGGTCCCCCCAGGCTGGCGTAGCATTTCGGGGAATGCCGTCGAGGTTAACTGAGGTGGGCGGCCCGAACTCCAGGCCATCGGTGCCGCCCTGGTTGCGAAGCAGGACCAGTCCCGTCTTCGTCCCGACCAGCAGGTCCAACCGCCCATCGCCGGTCACGTCGTGGAGCGTGGGGGCGGCCCGTCCGTTCAGCTCTGCGAGCGTGACGCCCTCCGAGGCAAAGTTCGGGGACGCCTCTCCCCCCGTATTGCGGTGGAGCGTGAGGGTCCCGCTCGCAGTGCCCAGTACGAGATCCGGGGCGCCGTTGCCCGTCACGTCTCCCAGGGCCGGCACGACGTTGCTCCCGCCCGACAGGCCATCCAGGGCCCCGTCGACCGCGTCGAACGTGCCGTCGCCCTGGTTCTCGTGGTAGGAGAGGGCGCCCTGCCAGGTCCCGAGAATGAGGTCGTCGGCCCCGTCGCCGTTCAGGTCGCCGAGGGCCGGGGCGTAGCGGTACGCGTCCGGCAAGTCCAGGGGCGAACGTTTCCGGAGGCGAGGGGGCCCCTTGTCACCGGTGGGGGTCAGCGGGTACACCAGAGAAGTCTCGCCCTGGGTCGGGTCGATTTTGTTTGCCACGAGCACGTCGGTCTGGCCGTCTCCCTGAATGTCCCCGAGGGCGACGGTGCTCTCGCTCCCCACGTCGATCCCCCCGGCAAACTGGCGCGTCCGGAGCTGATATCCGTCCGCCGTGTGCTCGTAGAAGTAGAAGTTGTCCGCGAGACTGCTGTTGGACCCGCTCGATCCCCCGAGGACCCCGACGAACAAGTCGGGGCGTCCATTGCCGGACCAGTCGGTGAAAGCGGGGGCGTTATACCCGCTGGTCAAAAGCGGATTCGACGACGGAAAGCGCTCCGGCTGTCCACTGAGAACGGGGTTGCCGCAGGTCCCCGTGTTCTCGATGAGGAGCAGTCCAGGCTCGAAGAAGTCGCCCCAGAACAAGTCGGAGTCGCCGTCGTCGTCCACGTCCGCAAAGGTGAGGGTGTTGGCCCCGTGAAGCGACGGCCCCTTCTGGCCCGTCCCCCCGACAATCTTAATGCCCTCAAACTCGTCCGTCACGTGGGCGAACTGGGGCATGCCGTTCGTCCCGTCGACCGACTCGTAGCGGGTGATGGTCCCGTCGAGCCGCCCCAGGAAGAGATCCAGCCGGCCGTTGCAGCCAAGGTCCGTGACGTTCGGGATGTTCTGACGGTCCGAGAAGATGGGCTCCCCCTCCACGGTCCGCAACGTGTCGGCGTACAGCTCAAACGTCGGCGCCGTGGCCGAGCCGACGTTCCGGTAGGCGCGGAGATGGCTGTACGGCTCTTCCGTGAGCAGATCGGGCACCCCGTCCTGGTCAAGATCCGCAAACCGGTACCATTCGCCGATCTGCAGGTCCCGGTAGTGGTCCGTGCGCCACACGAGGCGCGACGAGTCCCCCTCGGTGACGTGCTCGAAAAACGCGAGCTGGCCGGGACGCTCCTGGACAAAGAGATCCGAGTCCTCGTCCCCGTCAATGTCCACAAACTGGGGGCGCGGCGCGTTGAAGCCGCCGTAGAACGGGTTCGAAATGAGGGCGCCGTCGGTGTCGGCGACCTCAATGGACGGCGCCACCACGCGCTGGTAGTCGTCCGGAAACGAGGCCGACGAGGCATCCGGAGACACCGATTGCGAGGACCCGGCACAGCCCACCAGGACGATCCCGACGAGGCCGACGAGGAAGGCGCGAATGCGTGGCATCAAAACTGAAGGAGCGGTCACATCAGCGGAGCACGAGGATTCGACCGGCCGCTAGGAGCCAGTGGGCTGCGCCCCGCCAAAGGTGCCCACCCCGGTGGGATAGGTCCCCACTTCGATCACCTTCACGATCTCGTTGGTCCGCGTGTCGATCACCGTCACCGTTCCGGCCTCGGGATTGTCTCCACGGGGCTCGTAGGTGCCCTCGCGGTTGTTGTTCGACACGAAGAGATGCCGCCCGTCGGCCGAGAGGACCGTGCCGTGGGGCTGGGCGAGGCCGTCCCCCCGAATGGTGGCCTGCACCGACGCGTTGTCGACGTCCACCACACTGATGGAGTTCGACATCTTGTTCGGGACGTAGGCCAGGCCGCTTTGGCGACCGATGACGGGATGCCACGGCTGGCTCCCCACCGCAAGGGTGTCGGTCACAGACAGGGCTGGGGCCTCACTGGCGTCGAACACGAGAAGTTGACCCGTCTTCTGCCCCCCGGCAATGAGGGTCGACCCGTCGGCCGTCGCCGCAAACTGGACCGGGGTCTGGGTCGTCCCCTCCAGCCGCGTCAGCTGCGTCTCGCGCGTGTCCGTGTCAATGCCCATCAGCTGGTTGGTGCCCAGGCTCGCGATGAAGGCGTGCTCCCCGTTCGGCGTCACGGCCAGGGGATGGGGACGCGGAAAAAACGTCCCGACCCGTTCCATGATCTCCATGTCGGACCGTTCAATCATGCCCAGACTCTTCGGCGGGTTTACGGCACTCATGGAGCGCCCCGCGTACAGGACATCCTTCGACGGGTCGAGGGCCAGAAGCCCCGGCACCTCGAAGTTGTCAAGGCGCGCGACGATCTCATTCTGCCGGTTCATCTTGAGGATCGTGTTCGCCCCGATCAGGCTCACGTACCAGTGGCTCCCGTCGGGCTCGGCCACGACGTGGTGCGGCTTCGCGTTCTCCGAGAACCCGCGTTCCTTGAGGTCGACGGTCGTCTCGACGGCCATCGACGCCATGTCGATCACCGAGACGGTGGCCTCGCCCTGATTGCACACGTACAGCTTCGGACTTGAGGCCTGCCCCCACGCCGGAAGTGTGGCGCACAGGAGCATGCCGACGATCAAAACCGAAAGGAAACGGCGCATGATGATGCGTGAGGATATTGGTTCAGGAGAATCAAACCAGTGGGACCACGCGGACGATGCCCTCGGCGGGGCCCCCGATACCCTGTTCTAGAGCTCCTGCTGTGATTCCTCCAGCACGAACAGGCCTTCGCCAATGCTCGACACGATGATGATGCCGCTTTCGAAGTACGGGTAGTTGCTCCAGGAGCCCTGAAAGCCCGTTCCGTTTTCGTCGTACGGCTGCGTGTCGAAGTGGGCCACCTCTTCCGGGTTTTCGCGGTCGCTGATGTCGAGGATGCGCAGCCCGCTCTTGTAGTTGGACTGGTACATCGTCGATCCCTTCACATACAGGTTGTGGTCGATCGACTCCTCAGGAAGCATGAGCTGGTTGACGAGCTTCGGGTTGTCAAGGTCCTTCATGTCCCACACCAGCGTTCGAGTCTGGCTCACCTTGCCCTGCGCCTCATCCAGCTCGTCGTTCTGGTAGAAGTAGCGCTGCTGTTCGTCGAACCAGCCCTGGTGGACGTAGCCGTAATCCGGGTACGAGGCCGTGGAGATGGCCGAGGTGCTGTCCTTGTTGGTGACGTCCGCGACGCTGATCGCCGTCTCGTTGGAACCGACGCAGATCTCGCGGCCCTGGTACTCGGGATCCGGGCCTTCGTAGACGACGCACTGGGCATCGTGGGTATAGCCGGTGCCGGAGCGGCCCGTGGAGGGGTCGGAGAAGCAGCCCTCAAAGGTGGGGTTGAGCGGGTCCTGAATGTTGATCATGTGGAGCCCGCCGCCACAGGTCTTGCCGCCGCCGCTACTGCCCACGGCGTAGGCGTAGCCCGTCTGCTTGTTAATGACCACGTTATGGACGCTGTTGACCTGGTCGTAGAGGGTGTCGTGGTCGAAGGTCACGGGCATCTGGTCGGCGTCCACGTCGCGGAGACGGGTCAGATCGAAGACCTGCATGCCATGATCCCCGGCATTGTCCGCCACCACGAACGCATGGTTGTCGTAGACTTTGATGTCGCGCCAGGAGTTCACGCGCGCCCCATCCGTAAGCGGAAGCTCGCCGACGTACTGTGGGTTGGTGGGGTCGCTCACGTCCACGAAGGCCGTTCCGTCGGTCCGGCCTACGAGGGCGTACTCCGTGCCCGTCTCCGGGTCGGTCCAGCCCCAGATGTCGTTCAGGTCGATCCCGCGCTCGCCCCCGATGTTGTCGATGGGAAGGAAGGACTTCATGTCGACGTTCTCACAGGAGAACTGGGCGACGCTGCCGTCCGCGCAGTCTCGCTCCTCGCCCGTCATGGCACTGAGGGCCTGTCCGGTCGAGGGGGCAATGGGGGTCGTTCGGGTCCACTCGCCGGACGCGATGGAATAGAGCCCCATCGTGCCGGCTCCGTGGTCGTCCCCCGGCAGCCCCGTCGCGAGCACGTCCTCATTGCCTGCGAGCGTGGCCCCCAGTCCATTGCCAGATTCCGTCCCGGGGTGCGTCACCCGCGTGACGCCGGTCCAGGTCCCCTCGCTATGTCCGTAGCGGTAGAGGGCCCCGCTCCGGTCCGACGCGCCCGGCGCCCCGACCCACAGGTCCGTGCCGTTGTAGGCAAAGGCCGCCCCGAAGAGGTGGCGGGATGCACCGTCGAACGGAAGAAGCCGTCCGTCGACGGACCAGCTCTCCGCCTCCGCATCGAACGAGAGGGTGTACGCCAGCCCCGTTGCGTCGTAGGCCCGCGGGGCGCCGACGAGCACCTGATCCCCGACAGCCTCGATCGCCGTGCCAAATCGGGCGTTGCTGCTGAGCTCACCGGGCGTGATCGTCTGGAGCTCCGTCCAGCCGTCGGTGCCCTGGTGGAAGGCCACGACGGCCCCTCCCTCGTGCTGCGGCGCCGTGGCGAGCAGGTGATCCCCGGACGTGAGCAGGGCACTCGCGAACCCTGCGTCCGCCCCCACCTTCTCGCTCCGGAGCGTCTCGGTCTGCTGCCAAGTCCCGTCCTGCCGCTCGAAGACGTGGACGGCACCGGTCGTCAGCGTGTCCCCCTCCGTCATCGACACGGTCGCGGAGGTACCGACGAAGAGCCGATCGCCGTCCAGCACCACGCTCTGCCCGAAGTCCGAGGTGCTGTCGGCAGCCGTCAGGCGAGCGCTCTGGGCCCATCCGTCCGCGCCCGGTTCAAACACGTAGGCGGCGTTGGCCGACGGGGCCCCCACGACGACCTGATCGCCCGCCGCGTCGAGGGCCGAGCCAAAGCTGTCGCCGACTTCACCGTCGGTCGCCTCGAAGTAGGCGGCTTCCGTCCAGCCGTCCATTTCGTCTTCGTAGACGTACACCCGCCCGGGGGTGTGGATATTCTGCGACTCTCCCACGAACACCCGGTCGCCCTCCACATCGAGGGCACGGCTAAAGCCGTTCATCTGAACGGCCGAACCGGTGGGCGTCGTCTGGGCCGAAGCGGGGAGGCCCCAGACCACGAGACAAAGTGCGATGCTGAGGAGGAGCGATATTCGTTTCATGAGGATCGAAGGAGGTATCCGCGGAAAGTACGAAGCGAGAGTCAAGACTAGACGACATCTCATCATAGCCATCTCCGTCGATGGGGTTTCGGAGATGCCACCAGGTATTCTTCACACCCTCGTAATGAGACCTGGGCGCTCTGGAAGGCCTTTCACGTTCCGGCCACGGCCTGATGTCCGGCCCCCAACGCAGAGGGCCTCCCAGTCTGGAGGTAGCGGCTCGGGACGGGACCCGACCAATCTTCTCTGCCCGTCGGGAAGGATAACGTTTCGCCGCGCAAAAAATAAAGGGATGGTCTCGACGAGCGGAGGCCGGCACCGAGACGGAGCGAAAATAGAGGGGGCAGCCTACTCCATCAGGAGGTTGAGCAGCCGGATGATGCGACGGCGGAGGCGACGCCGGTCCACGATCATGTCGACGAACCCGTGCTCCTGCAAAAACTCCGACTTCTGGAACCCCTCCGGCAGGTCGGACCCAATCGTCTCACGGATCACCCGCGGCCCGGCAAACCCGATCAGCGCGTCCGGCTCGGCGATGTGGATGTCCCCGAGCATCGCGAAGGAGGCCGTGACGCCACCCGTGGTGGGGTGCGTTAGGATGGAGATGAACGGCAGCCCCGCCTCGTCGAGTCGGGTAAGGTGCGCACTCGTCTTGGCCATCTGCATGAGGCTGAGGGCCCCCTCCATCATGCGGGCCCCGCCGCTCTGGGCAATGGTAATAAGCGGCATGCCCTCCGTGTAGGCGCGCTTGATCGCCCGGGCCACAGTTTCCCCAACGACCGATCCCATCGATCCCCCAATGAAGCTAAAGTCCATGCCCGCCATCGACACGGGATGTCCCCCAACGGAGCCGGTGGCCGCCTGAACGGCCTCGTTTTGGCCCGTCTCCTCCACGGCGCTCTCCAGCCGCTGGCTGTAGGGCTTGCGGTCCTCAAAATTGAGGGCGTCCACCGAGCGGAGATCGGTGTCGTGCAGGTCGTAGTCGCCGTCGTCAAACAGGAAGCCGAAGTACTGGTGGCTGTCCATCCCGAAGTGGTACCCCGACCCGGGAAAGACGAGCAGGTTCTCTTCCAGTTCGCGCCGGTTGGTGATTTCGCCGGTCTCCGGGCACTTCACCCACTGCCCCTCCGGCATTTCATTCTGTTCTTCGCGGGTGGTACGAATGCCGGCCTTCTCGCGCCGAAACCAGGGCATAGCAGGGGAAGTGACGAGTGGGAAAATCGTGTGCGAACCAGCAGGGGCCCCAGGGACGGGGATCGCCCTAGCAGAAAATCAGAAACGCCGCCCGTAAAGTCCAAACGAAGCTCAGTCGAAGGGGGATGGCGCCGGGGTGGCATGCACGTCTTTCACGTACAACGGTTCGACCGTCGCCATGTCGTCGGGGCCGTGCATTGCAAGCTGCCGGCGGCCGCAGCGGGCCACCCACCCCGCTGACGGGGGCCTCTCGTCGGCGGGGATCAGTGTGCACGTGAACGCGTCGCCGAGAGCCGCCCGACTCTTCGGCGCCCCGTCTCCGACGAGCCACAGCCGCCCGTCCACCGTCCCCACCCAGCCGGGCAGATCGTCGACCGGAAGCGCCGTCGGGGACGCGTGCTCGTCCAGTCCGTCCGTCGTTCGCCGGTACGCCCCGGCGTACACCTCGTCCCGGCGGGCGTCGAGCAGTGCGCACACCACGTCTCCGGGCGCGGCGACCGGACGCAGCTGGGCGGCGTACGCCGCCAGCGTCGGCACCCCCACGAACGCCGCGTCGGTGGACAGCGCCCATCCCTTTGCCGTGCTCACCCCGATGCGGAGGCCCGTGTACGACCCCGGCCCCATCGATGCGGCCACGGCATCCAGGGCCGCCGGCGTCGCGTCGGCGTGGTCGAGCACATCTTCGACCAGCGGGGTCAGGCGCTCAGCGTGCACGCGGGGGCGATGGAGATGGGCCTCCGCAACCACCGTGTCGTCGTCCAGGACGGCCACGCCACAGGTGGAAGTTGCGGTTTCGAGGGCGAGAAGAATCACGAGCGCGGAATGGAGGTGAGGGAAGCACGATTCGGACGGGGGCTACTGCATCACGAGGCCGCCGTCCACGATCAGGTTCTGCCCCGTGACGGCCCGGGCCCAGGGGGACGCGAAGAAGAGCACCGCGTCGGCCACCTCCTCCGGGGTGGTCACCGTGCCGCGCGGGGTGTTCTGGCGGATGGCGTCGAACACGGCGTCCGACGAGGCCGCGCTGGCGTCCGTCTCGTCGAGCAGCCCGCCCGACACCAGGTTCACGGTGATGCCCTCCGCCCCGAGCTCGCCCGCCATGTTGCGCGTGAACCCGAGAAGGGCCGCCTTGCCGGTGGTGTAGTCGTGGTACGGGACGGCCGGGGCCTGTACGAGGTTGGAGCTGATGCCCACAAACCGCCCCTCCCCCGCCGCCCGCATCTCCGGAAGGCAGGCTTGGAGCAGGTGCAGGGCCCCCTTCACCGATCCCTCCACCTGCGTCTGATAGTCTTCCCAGTCGATGGTATCGGCGGTCTCCCGATTTTCCGCGTCGAACTGGTAGTCGATCAGGGCGTTGTGGACGGCGGTCGTGACGGGCGCCCCGAAGTGGTCCGTGGCGGTGTCGATCATCGCCTGCACGGCGTCCGGGTCGCGCACGTCGGCCTGGACGGGCAGGGCCCGGTCGCCAATGTCGGCGGCGACAGCCTCGGCCCGATCCGGGCTCTGGTAGTAGTTGACCACCACGCGGGCGCCTTCCCGCCCGAAGGCCCGGGCAATGGCGGCGCCGAGCCCACGGCTGGCCCCGGTGATGACGACAACTTGCGAGTCGAGATCACGCATGAGAGACTGGCTTCCTGGTACGAGGAAAACGGTGGAGCCAGACGGTACGTCGCTCATGCACGAGTCTCCGGACGGTGCCGAAGCACTTCCTGCGCCGGTGCGAGCCGGATCAGGTTCGAAGGGTGTGTCTCAGCCCGTGCTCGACGAGCAACGGGTACCCCTGGCCGTGCCCATAAGGTATTTGCCCCGGCTCGCAGATGCAATGTGATCTACCCCCCGAAGGTGGGGCGCTTCTCCCCCGCCGCCACGGGCACGGCGATTCGGTTCTCCGGGGGCGGCAGCGGGCACGCGAAGTCCGGATTGTAGGCGCAGGTGGGATTGTACGCCCGGTTGAAGTCGACCACGACCGAGTCCGAATCGGTCGACGTCAGGTCCACGTAGCGCCCCCCCTTGTACGTGGCGTGTCGGTTCGTGGAGTCGGCAAACGGAATCCACAGTCGCCCGCGGGGCGTGTCGCCCTCGCCGCGAAACACGACCAGCTCTTCCGGCCCCTCCGGGAGCGGCACCGTGACCTCCCCGACCCGCTGCTGGGGGCGCAGATCGCCCGTGCTCTCGGGGATCATCACCGTGTCGGGCGTCTCGAACCGCCGGAGCGGCACTGTGTACCGGTAGGCCGGGTCCACCTCGTAGAAGTTGAGCCCCCGAAAGGCCTCCCGGCGGCCGGGGGGCAGTACGCTCTCCTTCTCTCGCATCTGCATGTCCCGCTGCACGCGGTCCTGCATGACGGCCTGCTCGTAGTCCCCCGACGATGGCCCCGTCTCGCAGGCCAGGACGAGCCCGGTCACGGACAGCAGTAGCAGAACCCGAGCGCACATCATCCGGGGGCGGGAAGGGGGACGAGACATGGCCTACTGTCCGTACTGGGCAAACACCGTGGTCTCCCCCGACGGGGTGAACGTCACAACCTCGTACGGTTCCACCCGATTCCCCCGCTCCATGCCCGGAGACCCGACGGGCATGCCCGGCACGCTGAGGCCTCGGACGTCCGGCTGCTCCCGGAGCAGTTGCTTCACCTCCTGCGCCGGCACGTGCCCCTCGACCACATAATTGCCCACCACGGACGTGTGGCAGGCCGCAAGCGAGGCGGGCAGCCCCACCTGCTTCTTCACGGGCTTCATGCGTAGTTTCGACTGCACCTCGACCTCGAAGCCCTCCTCCTTCATGTGGGCGACCCAATCCGAACAGCACTGACACGAGGGGCTCTTGTACACCGTCACTGTCGGCAGGCCCGCCGATGCCGACGGGCCAAACTGCAGATAGGCCCCCACGCCCAGTGCGGCGAGGACGATGCCAATCCCAAACGCCTTGAGGTGAGTCTGATACGACGCGAACGAAGCCATGGCGGTGAGGGCACAGTCTGTGGGGAATAGACAATTTCAGAACCCCAACCCCCAGACCCGTGTTTCGCGATGGGCCTCGGCCCTTCTTCACGTCCATCCGGCCGCCGAGGGCCGTGCTTCTGGGTCCATGCGTTTGGCAGTCGGGGGCCCCTTTCTACCCCGGTCCTCATCTTGACTCCGCCCCTTCTTTTTCTGAACTTAAAGAACCGGGGAGGCACGAATATTGATCAGCCGCTTCTGCCCCGCCGTCTCTCCTCAGCAGTTCTGCGGAAATCCCCCCAGTCCCCATGACCGTTTCCGACGCCGAACAGATCCGCAACATTGCCCTGGTCGGCCACCAGGGCAGCGGCAAAACCGCCCTGACCGAGGCCCTGCTCCACACAAGCGGCGCCATCTCGCGCGTCGGCTCCGTGCCCGACGGCACGACCCAAAGCGACTACCACGAGAGCGAAAAGGAGCGGCAGATGTCGATTTTTGCGACGCTGCTTCACGCCTCGTGGGACGACACGAAGATCAACATCCTCGACACGCCGGGCTACCCCGACTTCGCCAGCGAGGTGATTGCCTCCATGCGGGTGGCCGACACGGCGCTTTACGTGATGGACGCCCGCTCGGGGGTCGAGGTCGGCACGGAGATGGCCTGGTCCTACGGCGAGCAGACGGACACCCCCGCCCTGTTCGTCATTAACCACATCGACCAGGCAAGCGCCGATTTTCGGAGCATCGTCGACGAGATTGAGGACCGCTTCGGGCGGGGGGCCACACCGGTTCAGCTGCCGGCGGGCGAGGGCACCCGCACCCTGGTTGACGTGCTGCACATGCGCCAGCTGTACTACCCGGAGGGCGAGACCGAGCCGGAGGTGCAGCCGATCGACGACGCCTTTGAGGACGAGGCCCGCGAGCTCCACGAGACGCTCGTCGAGGACATCGCCGCCAGTGACGACCGGCTCATGGAGGCCTACTTCGAACAGGGCGAGCTGACGGACGACCAGATGCGGAACGGGCTCCGTGCGGCCATAATTGAGCGGGACTTGTATCCCGTCTTCGTCACGAGCGCGACGGAGGAGGTCGGCGTCTCCCGCCTTCTCGATTTCATCGGGTCGGTGTGCCCCTCCCCCGCCAGCCGGCTGCTGGAGACCGAGGGCGGCCAGGAACTGACGGCCGACCCCGACGACGACCCGGTTGCCTTCGTCTACCGCACGATGGCCCAGGAGCACGTCGGTGAATACTCGTACGTCCGCGTGTTCGACGGAACCCTTCAGTCGGGCCAGGACCTCGAAAACGCGCGCACCGGCGCCACCGAACGCCTCGGGCAGATCTACGAGCTCAACGGGGAGGAGCGCAACAACGTCCCCCGCCTCATTGCCGGCGACCTTGGCGCGCTCGTGAAGCTGGAGGACACCACCACGAACGATACCCTCCGGGCCCCGGCGTCCGACGTCGTCATCCCGTCCATCCAGTTTCCCGCCCCCCGCTACCGGATGGCCGTGCGGCCGGTGCAGGAGGGACAGGAGGACAAGCTCGCCCGGGGCCTCCATCAAATCACTGACGAAGACCCGTCGCTGGTCTTCAACCACGATGCGCTGCTCAACCAGCTTACCCTTAGCGGCGTGGGCGAGATGCACCTCCAGATCGCCAAGTCGCGCCTTGAGCGGCAGGCCGGCGTGGAGGTCGAGTTCGTGGAACCCCGCATCTCCTACCGCGAGGCGATCCAGAACCGGGCGACCGCCGAGCACCGCCACAAGAAGCAGTCGGGCGGCGCCGGGGAGTTTGCCGACATCTCGATGCTCGTCGAGCCCCTCGACGGCGCGTTCGACCCGCCGGACGCGATTGAGGTGCGGGGGGAGGAGACGGTCGAAACCGAGTGGGGCGCCGAGATCCATTTCGTCGACGCCATCGTCGGCGGGGTTATCGACATGAACAAGTTCTTCTCCTCCATCCGGAAGGGCGTCCTGAACACCATGGAGGAGGGGCCGGTGGCCGGGTTTCCCGTCGGAAACGTGCGGATCGTCATCCACGACGGCGACATGCACCCGGTCGACTCGAACGAGGCGGCCTTCAAGCGCGCCGCCTTCGAGTGCTTCCGCCAGGCCTTCCAGAAGGCCGGCCCCGTTCTCCTAGAGCCCATCCACGAGGTCACCATTACCACGCCGGACGACTACACGGGCGACATCATCAGCGACCTCAACACGCGACGGGGACGCGTGCAGGGCATCGATACGCAGGGGGCGCTCCAAAAAATCACCGCCGAGGTGCCGGAGGCAGAGCTCCACCAGTACTCCACCACGCTGCGCTCACTCACCCAGGGCCGGGGCCTGCACCATACGAAGTTCAGCCACTACGAGCAGATGCCGGGCCACGTGCAGGAGGAGGTCGTCGACGAGACGACGGCCCCGGCGGCCGCGGCGTAGGTCGGGGACGGGCGCTAGCTGGCCGACTGGAGCCACGCGTCCACCTCCTCCTCCAACGAGAACGCCTGCTCGGGCGGGTGCTCGAACGAGCGGTGGACCCAGTCGCCACTGCCGTCGAGGCGGGGGCGATACTGCTCACGGTACCAGTCGGGCCGGGCCGCGAGGTCGGACAGCGCCTCGACGGCCGCATCGATGTCCTGCTCCGTATTGTACAGGCCGAGGGAGGCCCGCACCATGCCCGGCTGCGTCTCGGGCCCACACTCGGCACCGTCCGCGGCCCCTCCGGCATTGCCCGCTCGGCCCAGCAACTCGCGCACGAAGGGCTGCGCGCAGAAGCATTCGTTGCGCACGGCGACCCCGAAGTAGTCGTTCAGCGCCGCGGCCACGAGGCCGTGCGGCAGGTCCGCGAGGTTGAAGGCGATGACCCCGATCCGGTCGGCCACCTCCAGCCGGTGGGACCCGTAGATCGTGAGGCCGTCGATCGCCGCGAAGCGCTCCAGCGCGTACTGGGCCAGCTCGCGCTCGTCCTCCGCCACGAGGTCCATGCCAATGCGGCCCAGCAGCTGAAGCGTAGCAGCCAGCCGTAGCGCCCCGGGCAGGTTGGGCGTGCCCGCCTCCTCCCGCTCCGGCAGCGCGTCTGTAATCTCGTAGCGGTCCGTCTCCACCCGATCCACGATGCCGCCCCCCACCACCTGCGGCTCCAGCCCTTCGAAAAGGGCCTCCCGGGCCACGATCACACCGGGGCTGCCGGGCGCGTAGAGCTTGTGCCCGCTCATGCATACGACATCGAGCGCCTCGGCCGCGTCGGGTCCCTGCACGCTGATCGGCACGTGGGCGGCCGATTGGGCGGCGTCGACCACACACAGGGCGCCCGCCGCGTGGGCGTGCCGGGCGACCTCGTGGACCGGGTTGACGATGCCGGTCACGTTCGACGCCGCCGTGACGGCCACGTAGTTCAGCCGGTCGGCGTGCTCGTCGATGGCGGCCCGCAACGCGGAAAGATCCACGCGTCCGGCCTCCCCGTCCGGATCGTTTTCCAACGGCACGTGCACCACCTCGCCGACGTGCTTGCGGTGGGGCAGGTCGTTGGCGTGGTGCTCCATGAGGGTGGTGATGACGAGGTCACGCTCGGGCCGCCGCTCGGCCAGCACGCGGGCCATGCGGTTGAGGCCGCCCGTAACCCCACTCCCGGTGAAGACCGTCGTGTAGTCGTCCGGGGCATCCACGAAGCGCCCCACAATCTCGTGCGCCTGTTCGTAGAGGTGGGTCATGATGCGGGCCCCGGCGTGCAGCGTCGAGTGCGTGTTGGCGTAGTGCCGGAGGGCCCGCCGGACGATGTCGTCGGCCGCGCTGCAGCGCAGGGTCGACGCGGCACTGTCAAGGTAGGTGCGCGGGGCCGTCGTGCCGTCGGCCAGCGGGTACTCGGTGTCGAGCCCGGTAAAAGCGCGGCGGAGGGCGTCCAGCTGCGATCGCCGGTCCGAGCGAGGCGCGCGTGCGGCGATTGAGGAGGTGGGAGCAGAATCGAGCATGGCAATCAGTCGCGGGCGACGAAAAGACCAGATTGTTGGTTGAATTCCACGCGATAATGTAGGAACTGCGAACGAGAGATGCAGTCCGCCCGTCGAGAGATACGCTCACCTCAAAGAGGATCCTCCATCTCTTCTCGTTTCCCTCACCGCCGCCGACGCTCCCATGCGCGACCTTTTCGTTCTTTTGACCGCAATCGCCGGGATGAGTTTGCTCGCCGTCCCGGCCCAGGGCCAGACCATCTGGTCTCGCCCCTATCAGCCCAACCAGATCGCCCTGGAGGCGATCGTTCCGGACCTTCCGGCCGACGACGCGTCGGTGGCGTCGGGCGCCGCGTTCCTCACGGCCACCCGCTCTCTGAACGACAACGTGGAGCTGGCGGCCGAGCTGCCGGTGGCCCGCTACGCCACCGACGACGCCTCCACGGCCGTGGGCAACCCGTACGTAGGGTTCGGTCTGAGTAGCTCCTCCCTGCCAATCCTGCTTGAGCTCGGCCTCCGCATTCCGGCCACCCCCACCAACGAGGCCCTGCAGGCGGGGCGGCGCGCAGACATGGGGCGCACCGCGGCGTTCCGCGACGAATCCGTCGCGCCCTCCGTCCTTCTCAACGGCCGTCTTCCCCTCGGGCGACGCGCCTCCCTTCGCCTCCGCTCCGGACTCACGTACGCCTCGGCCGAGCGCACCGGGACGGACGGGACGGAGAACCGCTGGCGGCTTCCCTACAGCGCCCAGCTCTGGTGGAACGGCGAGCGGTTCATGACGGGGCTGAGCATAGCGGGGCGGCCCCGCCTCTCCAGCTCAAGCCCGGACCGGACCACCCACCGCGCCGTCGTGTCGGTCATGCTCGACGGGGCCCGCGTGCAGCCTGGGCTTCTGGTGGGCACGGGTCTCGATCCGCTCGTTCAGGACGGCCGGTTCGCGGCGGTCGCCGGCCTCACGGTATCGCTCTCCTACGGCCGCTAGGGGGATGAACAGCCCGTATCTCACGGGGGCTGCGGCCCCGAATCAGTCCTCCGAGGACGCCTCCTCGCTGAGGACGATCTCCCGGCGCAGGCGTGCAACGGGGATGCCCAGCTGCTTCCGGTACTTCGACACCGTGCGACGGGCAATCTTGAAGCCCTTCTCTTCGAGGGCGTCGGCCAGGTCCTGGTCGGACATCGGATCGGTCTTGTCCTCGGCGTCCACGATCCGCTGGAGCTCGGCCTTCACTTCCTTGTTGGAGACCTCCTCCCCGTCGACGGTCTCTAGCCCTTCCGAGAAGAAGTACTTGAGCTCGTAGACGCCCCACTCGGTCTGCACGTACTTGCCGTTCACCACGCGGCTGACCGTGGAGATGTCCATGTCGATGATCTCGGCGATGTCCTTCAGGATCATCGGTTTGAGATGCCCCTCCCCGTACCGGAAGAAGTCCTCCTGCAGCTGCACGATGGCGTCCATCACCAGGTACATCGTGTGGCGCCGCTGGTTGATGGAGTCGATAAACCACTGCGCCGAGCTGAACTTGTCCTTGAGGAATTCCTCGGTCTCCTCGTCGACCTCGTCCACGTCGTCCGACTTCTTCTGCGCCTTGAGCTTTTCGAGCATCTTGCGGTAGTGGCGCGAGACGTGCAGGTCCGGGGCGTTGCGGCCGTTGAGGGTAATCACGAACTCCCCGTCCACGTACCGCACCGAGAAGTCGGGCGTGATGTAGTTGGTCTCTTCCGAGAACTCGCCCTCGCCCGGCTTCGGGTCGAGGCGCTGTCGAATGAGGTCAAAGGCCGTCTTGAGCTCCCGCTCGTCGACGTCGAGCCGCTTCTGGAGCTTGTCGAAGTGCTTCTTCGTGAACGCCTCGTACTCGTCCTCCAGCATGGCGATGGCCGTGTCGCGCCCGTCCACGTCCTCGGGCATGCGCCGGAGCTGCAAAAGCAGGCACTCTTGCAGGTCCCGGGCGGCGATGCCGGCCGGTTCAAGCGACTGCACCTGCCGCAGCACCTTCTGCACGTCCTCTTCTTCGATCTCGATGCCGTGGTTGAACAGGATGTCGTCCAGGATCGAGTCGATTTCTCGCTTCAGGTATCCGTCCTCGTCGATCGACCCGATAATCTGATCGGCGATGATCTCGTCGGTCTCGTCGAGGTTCAGGAACGAGATCTGTCCCTGGAGCTGCTCGGGCAGCGACTGGTCCGCCGGCATCGGGCGATCGCGGTCTTCGTCGTCGCCCTGATAGCCCGGGCTGGCGTTGTAGCCGTACATGTCGTCGGTGTTGTTGAGGAGGTCCTCCACGTCGAAGTCCTCCTCGTCGTCTTCCGTCTCCAGTTCGTTTTCCATCTCTTCGGCCGTGGCGTCGATCTCGTCCTCCTCCCGCTGCTCCTCTTCGCCGAGCCCCTCCTCGAGCAGGGGATTCTCTTCGAGCTCCTCTTCGATGCGCCGCTCCAGGTCAAAGGTGTCCAGCTGCAGCAGCTTGATGTACTGAATCTGCTGCGGCGAGAGCTTCTGCTGAAGGTCTTGCTCTTGCTTGAGCTCGAGGACGTTACTGCTCATACGACTGTGGGAGAGGCCGGCCTGGTGTGACGAACGTGAAGTGCCGTCCGGAGGATGCGCGGGCGCAGGGCGCCTCCTTTCGCTTCCGGCTATACATCATAGCAAAATTCATTCCGATTGTTCGGACTTTTTCTACTGAGACGACCGGCAGAAGTTTACGACGGGCGTTCCCCCCGTGCCTTCTGTGTCCCAGACGCCCCCCGAACACAATGGGCACACATGAAACCCTCTCCTCCCAACAGCCGTCCGGTAGGCCCCTCTTCTTCACTCCCTTATCTCCCCCTCCCCGCCCATGAGCACATCGCGCTCCGACGCCCTCAAGGCCGAGGCCGACCGCTCGGACAACGACGTCGAAAAGCTCTTGCGCCCACAGTCCCTCGACGAGTTTGTCGGCCAGGAGAAGATCAAGGAAAACCTGAATGTGTTTATGAAAGCGGCGCTCCAGCGGGGCGAAACGCTCGATCACGTGCTGCTCTCGGGGCCGCC
>ERZ1034519.8-NODE-8-length-48467-cov-14.550587_pt1 | contig 48467 bp, 41 predicted proteins | sample MGYA00520655_ERZ1034519 | MGnify/ENA primary metagenome ERZ1034519 (study PRJEB33760, sample SAMEA4777702) | hypersaline lake metagenome | biome: hypersaline environment; feature: brines | place: Spain | collected 2012-08 | depth 0 m ...
GGGTCAAAGACGCCATCGACGCGGCAAACGAGGCGTCCTTCCCGGACGAAGAGGCCATCTACGACGACATTTACACCCAGGAGGACTACCCCTTCATCGCCTAGGTCCCGTGAACGTCTGAGTGTTGGGGCCGGTCCCACGGCCCGCCACTCTCCGCTTTCCCCATTCGACATTTGCACTTCGAAACTCGCACTTGAATATGGCTACGCTGGAATTCCGCACGGCGCTCCGGGAAGCAATGACCGAGGAAATGGAGCGCGACGACGACATCTTCCTCATTGGGGAGGAGGTGGCCGAGTACGACGGCGCCTACAAGGTAAGCAAGGGCATGCTCGATCACTTCGGGTCCGACCGGGTCATCGACTCGCCGATTAGTGAGCTCGGATTTGCGGGGCTCGGCATTGGGGCGGCGATGAACGGGCTCCGGCCCATCGTCGAGTTCATGACGTTCAACTTCTCGTTCGTGGCCTTCGACCAGGTCATCAACAACGCGCCCAACATGCGCTACATGTCGGGCGGCCAGTTCGACGTCCCGATTGTCTTCCGCGGCCCCAACGGGGCGGCCGGCCAGCTCGGGGCCACCCACTCCAACTCCACGGAGGCGCTCTACTCGAACATTCCCGGCCTCAAGGTCGTGTCGCCCTCCGTGCCGGACGACGGCAAGGGGCTGCTCAAGACGGCCATCCGGGACGACGACCCGGTGGTCTTCCTCGAGAGTGAGCTCATGTACGGCATGCAGCGGGAGGTGAGCGAGGAAAGCGACTACACGATCCCGATCGGCTCGGCCCGCGTGGCGCGGGAGGGCGACGACGTGACGATCGTGGCGCACAGCAAGAGCTACCACATCGCGATGGACGCCGCGGAGACCCTCGAAGAGCAGGGCTACGAGGCGGAAGTGATCGACCCGCGCACCATCAAGCCGCTCGACATCGAGACGATCGTGGAGTCGGTCGTGAAGACCAATCGGCTGGTCGTCATCGACGAGAGCACCCCCTTCACCAGCGTGGCCTCGGAGATTACCCATCAGGTGCAGGACCGTGCGTTCGACTACCTCGACGCGCCCATCCTGCGCGTGACGGCCCCGGACACCCCGGCCCCGTACGCGCCGAACCTCATGGACGAGTACATGCCGGGCGCCGACGAGACGGTCGACAAGTGCCTCCGGGTCCTCTACGCCGAGTAACGCCCCGCAAGCCCCGGCGCTCGGCGCGGGCCTTTGGGGCCCGTGCCCCTTTACATTCGACATTTGTACTACACTTTGACACTCGACATTGACCCATGGCGATTCCAATTGAAATGCCCAAGTTGAGCGACACCATGGAGGAGGGGGTGCTTTCCGCCTGGCTCGTGGACGAGGGCGAGGAGGTGTCGGCGGGCGACGTGCTGGCCCAGGTGGAAACGGACAAGGCTACGATGGACCTGGAGGCCTTCGACGAGGGGGTGCTGCTCAAACAAGTGATCGGAGAGGGGGACGCCGTGCCCATCGGGGAGCTGATCGCCGTGATTGGGGAGGCCGGGGAGGACATCTCCGACCTCGTGGATGACGCCGGCGGGGACGGGGCCGCGGAGCCCGAGGCCGATCCGGACGCCGAGGTCGATCCGGACGCCGATGCGGAGGACGCATCAGCCGAGCCGGAGGTGGAGCCCGAGCCCGCGCCGGAGCCGAGCGGGGACGGGCAGTTGTCCGAACGGACGCCGGAGCCGGTGCCCGCCGGGACCGACGCGGAGGGGCGCCGCATCAAGGCGTCTCCTCTGGCCCGCCGCATTGCGCAGGAGCACGACGTGGAACTGGCGCAGGTCGACGGATCCGGGCCCGAGGGGCGCATCGTGCGTCGGGACGTGGAAACCCATGTCGAGAAGCAGGAGGCCGCGCCCGAATCGACGCCCGAACCGGAGCCGACAACTGAACCGGAGCCGGCGCCCCAGCCCGAGCCGTCCGTCCCGGAGGCGCCGTCCTACGCGATGCCGGACGAGGAGGCCGCGTACGAGTCCGAAGGCATCACGCAGATGCGGGAGACCATCGCCCGGCGCCTCGCGGAGAGCAAGTACTCGGCCCCGCACTACTACCTGACGGTCGACATCGACGTGGAGCGCGCGATCGAGGTGCGCGAGGACCTCAACGAGCTGGCGGAGGAGCAGGGCCGCGCGAAAATCTCCTTCAACGACTTCATCACCAAGGCGTGCGCCCTCTCGCTGCACGACCACCCGTACGTCAACGCCGCCTACCGCCCCGACGAGGGCGAAATCCACAAGCACAACCGCGTGCACATCGGCATTGCCGTCGCCATCGACGAGGGGCTGATCACCCCCGTCATTCGCGACGCGGACCGGAAGGGGCTCTCGGAGCTCGCCCGCGAGACGCGGGCCCTGGCCGAGCGGGCCCGCGACCGCGACCTGGAGCCGGAGGAGTTTGAAGGGGCGACCTTCACCACGAGCAACCTCGGCATGTTCGGCATCGAGGAGTTCACGGCCATCATCAACCCGCCCAACTCGGCCATCCTGGCGATCGGCGAAATCCGCGACACGCCCGTCGTGGAGGACGGCGAGGTGGTGCCGGGGAAGCGCATGAAGGTGACCCTCTCCTGCGACCACCGCGTCGTGGATGGGGCCAAGGGGGCCCACTTCCTCGACACGGTGAAGTCCTACCTGGAGGAACCCATGAACCTGTTGCTGTAGCGTTGAACGGTTACGAGGCCCGCGTTCGGCGCTATGACCATTGCTCACATCTCCGACCTTCACTTCGGGCGCATTGCGGACTCCGGAGTGGTGGAGGCGCTTCTGGACGAGATCAACGCGGCGGGCATCGACCTCGTCGCGGTGAGCGGCGACCTGACACAACGGGCCCGTCCGGCGGAGTACCGGGCGGCCCGAAACCTGCTCGACGCGCTGGGCCCGCCCACCCTCGTCGTGGCGGGCAACCACGACGTTTATCCGTGGTGGCGCCCCCTAAAGCGACTCCGGACGCCCCTGGAGCGCTACAAGCAGTTCATTACGGAGGACCTCGCCCCGACCTTCGAGGCCGGCGGCGTGGCCGCGCTCGGCCTCACGTCCGCGTACGGGCCGTCGATCAAGGGGGGGCGCATCGGTCCGGCCGACCGGGCCGCCATGCGCGCGTTCTTCTCGGGGACGGGGGACGACCGCTTCAAGGTGCTCGTGGTGCACCACCAGCTCCACCCCACGGCCATCGGGCCCATCAGCCCGCACCCCGTGGCCCGGCAGGCCCAGCAGACCCTCGCGGTGGCGGGCGAGGTGGGCATTGACCTCATTCTCTGCGGGCACCTCCACATTTCCGCGATCCAGCCCCTCGAAATCATTCCGGGCACCCCGCGCATCGTCGTTGCCAGCGCGGGCACGGCGACGAGCAATCGCTGGCGCGAACCGACGGGGCCAATCAACTTCTACAACGTCGTCTCCGTGGAGCCGGAGGCCTTCTCCGTCGAGGAACGGCGGTACGTGCCCGACGAGGGCCGCTTCGTCCGCGACGGCGTGACGCGCTTCGACCACGCCGGCTGACGAGATCTGAGGTGGGGGCAAGGGGCCGACGCGACGAACTTTTGTCGGGCCGAGGCCGTCCAACGTTTCTACGACCGACAACACTGATCGCCCGCCTGCTTCCACAACTGCGCGCGTCCCATGTCCCGTAGCGATTGGATCGGGTTCGCCACCACCGTCATCCTTCACGGGGGGCTCGCCCTTCTCTTCGCCTTCCTGACGGCGTCGCGCCCCCGCCCGGCCCAGCTCGGCTACGTGGAGGTGGAGTTTGGCGAGTTCTCGCCCGGGCAGCCGGTGGAGGCCACCGAGCAGGTGGAGAAAACGACGACGCCGGAGCCGCAGGAGGAGGCGCCCGAGCCGGAGGCCGAGTCCGACGAGACGGCGGAGGAGCCCGAGTCGGAGCCGGTCAACCTTCCGGAGGAGGAGCAGAGCGAGGAGTCCGTGCCGCCGACCGAGGAGGAGACGACCGTGCCGGAGGCCGAGGCCCAGCCCGAGACCGAACAGCAGGCCGACCAGCAGGAGCCAAGCGAGGAGCCCGGCGAAGAATCGGGCGATCCGGGGTCGGGCTCCCAGGAAGAGGCCGCTGCGCCCTACGACATTGAGGGGCTGGACCGGGATCCCGAGCGGGCGCCCCTTCCGCAGTACGCCGAGAAGGTGAACGCCCGCATCCGGGTTCGGATTACCGTCAACCCGGACGGGCGCATCGTGCGGCGCGTGCCCCTCCTCAAGGGCAATCCCGAACTGGAGGCCGCCGTCATGGACGCCCTGCAACAGTGGCGCTTCAACGCACTGCCGCCGGGGGCGCCCCAGGAAAACCAGACCGGCACGATCACCTTCACCTTCCGACTGGAATAGAAGCGAGCCGGAGGGGGCACGCTTCCAACGGCCCTCGTCTCGCCCGCCCTCTGTTCGCAGCGTCCATCGTCAGTCTTCGTTCCGAACTACGAGATACATGTCCTCTCCAGAGTCATCTGTCAATACGGGCCCTGACCTTGATGCCGAGGCGCTCTGCCGGGCGCTCCTCGAACCCCGTGTCATCGAGGAAAAGATGCTGACGCTCATCCGGCAGGGGCGCATCGCGAAATGGTTTAGCGGGTACGGTCAGGAGGCCGTCGCCGCGGGCACCGCCTGGGCGCTGGACGACCGCGACTACATCCTGCCGATGCACCGCAACCTCGGCGTGTGGACCACGCGCGACGTCGACCGGGAGCGCCTCTTTTGCCAGTTGATGGGGAAGAAGGGGGGCTTTACGAACGGCCGGGACCGGACCTTTCACTTCGGGCTGCCGGCGAAAAACCTCGTGGGCATGATCTCGCACATGGCCGCCATGCTGCCGGTGGCGTGCGGGCTGGGGCAGGCCGTTCGGTTCCGGGAGGCGGACCGGGTCGCCTGCGCGTTCTGTGGCGACGGGGGCACCCGCGAGGGCGACTTCCACGAGGCGCTTAACCTGGCGTCGGTGTGGGACCTGCCGGTCCTCTTCCTGGTGGAGAACAACGGCTACGGCCTCTCGACGCCCACCGACGAGGCGGTGGCCCCCGACGACATCGCCGACGCGGCCGCCGGCTACGACATGCCGGGGATGATCGTGGACGGCAACGACGTGTTCGCCGTCATCGAGGCGGTTCGGGAGGCGCGGGCGCACGCCCGGACCGAGGGGCCGGTGCTGCTGGAGATGAAGACGTTTCGCGTGCGGGGCCACGAGGAGGCCTCCGGCACCGCGTACGTCCCGGACGAGCTCATCGAGGAGTGGAAGGAAAAAGACCCGCTCGACCGCTTTGCCGCTCGGGTGCGGGAGGAGGGGCTGCTCGGGGCCGACCGGATGGAGAGCATCCGGGCCGAGCTCGAGTCCGCGGTCGACGAACTGGCGGAGTGGGCCCTCGACCGGCCGGCGGTGACCAGCACCCCCGAGGCCGAGCGCGACGCCGTCTTTGCCCCGTCGCCCGATCCGGACCCGCCGTCGCCCGACGCGGACACGGAGGAGACGCGCTTCATCGACGCCATTCAGGATGGTCTTCGGGCGGCGATGCGGGACGACGACGAGGTGATTGTGATGGGGCAGGACATTGCCGAGTACGGCGGGGCGTTCAAGGTGACCGACGGGTTCGTCGACGAGTTTGGCAGCGAGCGCGTCCGCAATACGCCCATCATCGAGGATGGGGCCCTCGGGGCCGGGATGGGCCTGTCCATCGAGGGCCTCCCGGCGGTCGTGGAGATGCAGTATGCCGACTTCATCTCGTGCGGCTTCAACCAGACCGTCAACAACCTCGCAACCACGCACTACCGGTGGGGACAGCCGGTCAACGTAACGATCCGTGCGCCCTTCGGCGGGGGCATCGGGGCTGGGCCGTTCCACTCGCAGTCGCGGGAGGCCTGGTTCACCCACACGCCGGGCCTGAAGGTGGTCGTGCCCGCCACGCCCCGCGACGCGAAGGGGCTCCTCCGCACCGCCGTGGCCGACCCCAACCCGGTCCTCTTCTTCGAGCACAAGAAGCTTTACCGGTCCGTCCGCGGCGCGGTGCCGACGGAGGCATACACGCTGCCGTTCGGGGAGGCACGGGTGGCGCGGGAGGGCACCGACGCGACCATCGTCACCTATGGGGTGGGGGTGCACTGGGCGCTGGCGGAGGCGGAACACCAGGCCGAAGCAAACGGGGTGGAGCTGGAGGTGGTGGACCTGCGCACGCTCGTCCCGTGGGACCGCGACACCGTCCGTCAGTCGCTCGACAAAACAAACCGCCTGCTCGTGTTGCACGAGGCGTCGCGCACCGCGGGCTTTGGGGCCGAGGTGGCGGCGGAGCTGGGCGAGATCGGCTTTGAGCTCCTCGACGCCCCCATCACACGGGTGGCCGCCGAGGACCTGCCGGTGCCCAACGCCAAGCCGCTGGAGGACGAGATCTTCTCGGCGACGGCGCGACTGCGGCCGAAGGTGGAGGACCTGCTTGCGTTTTAGGGCACGGGAGCCGGTGTGAATTGGACGTCTCAGCCGGGACCGAGACTAGCGGAACGACCGCCGGGCTCGCTCCGTCCGCTTCTAATGGGTTGAAAATAGGCACAGCGAAGGCACGACGGGATGCACCACGACTCTGCAAAGGGGCCCGAAAACCAGTCGTCGGGCCCGCCGGGCCGCCTCAAGCGATTCGGGGGCATCATCTGCGGCTCCGCCTACATCTACTCGCGGGCCCTGAAGGCCTCCCGCGCCGAGATCATCCGGGCGGTGGACGGGGACGACGCCGTCGACACGCTCGTGATGGTCAATGGGCACCGCGGGACGGACCATGCCGGCGGCTCGACGAACCGGATCCGCTCCGACGCGCACCCGGGGTGCACCGGCGTCGACACGGTCTACATCGGCGTCACGCCGTCCCAGCTCCGGGCGCTTGCCGACCGGGTCGGGGCCACGGTGACGATTCGGCGGGCGTAAAGAGACGTGCGTCCCGCCTACGGCCGTTGCGCCGAGGGTGGGGCCGGTCCGTCGCCCTCGTCCCAGAGGGTCCGCATCTCTTGGCGGAGCACCAGCACGCCCTCCAGCAGCGTCCGGTCGTAGTTGATGAAGCCGTGGGCCGTGTAGACCTCGGGGGGCGTGCAGTCGTAGAGCAATTTCGCCTCCCGGTCCCGCTGCTGGTGGTCGGTTGTCAGGAGGGCCCCGACGAGGCCGGTCGTGCCGCGGCCCACGAACACGTCGAGCGCGTCGCCGTCGCCGCCCCGCGTGCCGTTCACGTAGCCGTAGTCGACCGGGTAGACGATGGACGGATGGTCGGGATGGGCCGTCGTGCGGGGCCGCTCGATCGTAATCCCGTTATCCTTGATGCACCGCGCCCACGTCCCCCAGTCAAGGTGCTCGTGGACGGCCGAGCGGAGGGCCTGCAGGTCCAAGGGGGGATAAAGCGAGTCGGACATGGGGCAGGACCTACGACGCCAGGCGCTTGCGCTGGGCGATCCGGGCCGGCGGCTCCACGTCGGGGGGCAGGTCGAGGCGGAGGGCGAGGGTCTCCAGCTGCTCGGGGTCCACCCAGTCGGGCGACTTCACCATTGGCTCCTTGCCGCTCTGGGTCTTGGGGAAGGCGATGACGTCGCGGAGCGAATCGGCCCCGGCCAGCAGCATGACGAGGCGGTCGAGCCCGAGTGCGATGCCCCCGTGTGGCGGCGCGCCGTAGCGGAGGGCGTCGAGCAGAAACCCGAATCGGTCCTGCGCCTCCTCCTCGTCGATCCCGAGGACGTCGAAGACCTGCATCTGCGTCTCGTGGTTGTGGATGCGGATGGAGCCGCCGCCAATCTCGTTGCCGTTGAGGACGAGGTCGTAGGCGCGTGCTTGCACCTGCGTCGGGTCCTCGTCGAGGCGGTCGAGGTCGTCCGGGTGGGGCGCCGTGAAGGGGTGGTGCATCGAGACGGGGCGCCCGGCCTCCTCGTCGTACTCCATCAGCGGAAAGTCGGTGACCCACAGGAACGCGTCGTCGCCCTCGTCGGCGGGCGGGCGCAGGCCGAGCTCCTCGCCCATGTGGAGGCGCAGGGCGCCGGCCTGTTCGAACACGGTGGGCGAGTGGCCGGCCAGGGTGAGAACCAAGTCGCCCGCCTCGGCGCCCACCTGCTCGGCGGCGGCCCGTCCGTACTCGTGGGGCAGGGCGTCGCTGCTCAGGTTCTGCTCGATCCCGGAGCCGTCGGACGGCAGCTGGAAGTAGATGAGGCCGGCGGCGCCGATCTCATCGGTCACGTGCGCCTCCAGCCGGTCCATGGCGGCGCGCCCCCGGTCGCCCTCGCCGGGCACCCGGAGGGCCACGATGTGTCCGCCGTCGTCCACGATCGAGTCGAAGACGCGGAAGCCGCTGCCGGCGAAGCAGTCGCTCACGTCGTGCAGCTCCAGGTCGAAGCGGAGGTCCGGCTTGTCGGTGCCGTAGGTCCGCAGCGCCTCGTCGTAGGTCATGCGCGGAAAGGGCGTCTCCAGCGTCGTGTCCTCCAGGGTGTCCCAGAGGTCGGCCATGAGCCCCTCGGTAAGCTCGTAGACCTGCTCCTCGGTGGCGAACGTCATCTCCACGTCGATCTGCGTAAACTCCGGCTGGCGGTCGGCCCGCAGGTCCTCGTCGCGGAAGCACTTTACGATCTGGACGTAGCGGTCGAGCCCGCCCACCATGAGCAGTTGCTTGTAGGTCTGCGGCGACTGCGGCAGCGCGTAGAAGCGGCCCGGATGGAGGCGGCTGGGGACGAGGAAGTCGCGCGCGCCCTCCGGGGTGGATTTCATGAGCACCGGGGTCTCCACCTCCAGAAAGTCGTGGGCGTCGAAGTAGCGGTGGGTCGTCTGGTAGAGCCGGTGGCGCAGTTCGATGTTCTCCTGCAGGTCCGGCCGTCGGAGGTCCAGGTAGCGGTGCGCCAGCCGCAGGTCCTCGTTCGTATTCATCTGCCGCTCCTCGTGGGCACTCACGACGAAGGGCGGCGTCTCGGACGTGTTGAGCACCGCCAGGTCGTCGGCACTGACCTCGATGGCCCCGGTCGGCAGGTCGGGGTTCACGGCCTCCTCGCCCCGCGGGCGGACGGTTCCCTGTACGCTGATCACGTCCTCCCGGCGCAGCTGTCCGGCCACCTCGTAGGCCGTCTGGTTGTCCTGCGGCGAAAAGACGACCTGGGTGAGCCCGTAGCGGTCGCGCAGGTCCACGAACACGAGCCCGCCGTGGTCGCGCCGGGTGTCGACCCATCCTTTGAGGACGACTGCCTCGCCGTTGTCCTCGGCGCGGAGGTCGCCGCAGGTGTGGGTGCGGGCGGGATGGGAATCCTCCGAAATGAGATCGGCGCGGGAGGAGCGTTCCATGGTGGACGCGGGTGTTCGGGTGTGAAGGACGGAGGGAAGAGCGGGTGCATTAAAACTACCACCCCGAACGGCAGAGTCAATTCCCAGTTCGTCCTCACCGTGAATTTAGACATAGAATTAGACAGAGCAGCGGGTGTCTCCTATATTCCCAGCGTTCGTACGGATCCTGTAACGGTCCAGTTGAACACCCCCTTTCGCCCCCCGACGCGTTTTTCCGATTGATTTCTAGGCCACAAATGGCAGCCAGCGGTCCCTCGTCCGACGAGTCGATGCAGAATGGAGGCGCCCGGGCGCCGTCGGGGGGAGAGGCCACGGCCGTGGCCGGTCGGCGGGATTTCTTCGGGCACCCGCGCGGCCTCGCCACGCTCTTCTTTACGGAGCTGTGGGAGCGGTTCAGCTACTACGGACTGCGGGCGCTCCTCGTCCTGTTCATGACGGCCCCGGCCGGCGCGGCGGCGACGAACCCGGGGCTCGGCTTTGGCACCGAAAAGGCGACGGCGGTCTACGGCCTGTACACGGCGTTCGTCTACCTGCTGGCCCTGCCCGGCGGCTGGGTGGCGGACAACATCTGGGGCCAGCGGCGGTCGGTCTTCGTTGGCGGCTGCATCATCGCCGCGGGGCACTTCAGCCTGGCGATGCCGGCCTTTGGCCTCCCGGACGTGTCCTTCTTCTACCTCGGGCTGTTTCTGATCGTCGTCGGCACGGGCCTCCTGAAGCCCAACATCAGCACGATGGTCGGGGACCTCTACCCGGAGGGCGGGGCCCGGCGTGACGCGGGCTTCTCGGTCTTCTACATGGGGATCAACTTCGGGGCCATCCTAGGGCCTACGCTCTGCGGGTGGCTGGCCGAGAATTACAGCTGGCACTGGGGCTTCTCGCTGGCGGGCTTCGGCATGCTTGTGGGGCTTATTTCCTACAAGCTGGGCGCGCCCAACCTGGGGGAGGCCGGGCTGCTCGACGCCGACGACGAGGAGGCCGTCCAACAAAAGAGCCGCACCTTCTACCTCCTTACGGCACTGGTGACGGCCCTGATCGTGGCGTTTGGGTTCCTGGCCACGTCCGGGGTCATCAGCATCACGCTCACCCAGGTGGCCGAGGCGGTGGGAATTGGCATCATTCTCGTCACGCTCCTCTTCTTCGCCTACCTCACGCTCGAGTGGGCGGGCGTGGGGACGATGACCGCCTTCTTCGTCGTGGCCAGCCTCGTCACGAATCAGTTCGTGGACGGGGCGGCGCTGGCGTCCCAGATTGGGGTGGGCGCAACGGTCGTGTTCTTCGTGCTGGTGAGCATTGCCCGCCTCGCAGCCCCGCAATACGACGTGTCGCTGAAGCGGCGGCGGTACCTCGTCATCTACTGGCTGTTTCTCCTGTCGGCCCTCTTCTGGTCCGGCTTCGAACAGGCGGGCTCCTCGCTCAACCTGTTCGCCCGGGACCTCACGGCCCGCGACTTCGGGCCGTTTGCGCTTTCGCAGACCTCGGCCCTGATGGGGGCCCTCGTCCTGATCGGCCTGCCGGCGGCGTACATCGGCTACCGCATGTTTCGGCGCGAGAACCTCTGGTGGGTGGGACGGGCGGGCGTGAGCCTGCTCGGCGCCCTCGTGGTCGGCTTCCTCGGCTATCTGGCCTACCAGATTGCGGGGGGATGGACCATGCCGGCCAGCATGCTGCAAAACATCAACCCGACGTTCATCGTCCTCCTCGCGCCGGTCTTCGGGTCGTTCTGGACGTGGCTCGCCAACCGCAACGCCAACCCCTCCATTCCCGTCAAGTTTGGGCTCGGCCTCCTGGGCCTGGCCGCGGGCTTCTTCGTGATCGCCTGGGGCGCGTCGCAGGCGACCGCCGAGAATCCGGTGGGCGCCCACTGGCTGGTGGTCACCTACTTCCTGCACACCTGCGGCGAGCTGGCCCTCTCCCCGGTGGGCCTGTCGTCAATGACGAAGCTCGCGCCGGAGAACCGCGTGGGCCAGATGATGGGCGTCTGGTTCGTCTCTACGGCCCTCGGCAACCTGTTCGCCGGGCTCATTGCCGGGCAGCTGGAGACGCTCGACCCGTCCGGGCTGTTTACGACGGTGGCCCTCATCATTGGCGGGGGCGGCCTGGTCGCGATGCTTGCCGCGCCGCCCGTGAAGCGGCTCATGGGCGACATCGAATAACGGACCGGCGGGCGGGCCGCACGTCCCTTCTCAAACTCTCACTCCGACCCCGAACGCTTCGATGATCGACGTTTCCATCACGCGCCTGCCCCACGCCGAGGGGCTCGCCCTTCCGAGCTACGAGACATCCGCGAGCGCGGGCATGGACCTGCGGGCGGCGGTGCCGGCGGACGCCCCGGTCGTGCTGGATCCGGGCGCCCGCGTCCTCGTGGACACGGGCCTGCAACTTGCGCTGCCGGAGGGGCACGAGGGCCAGGTCCGGCCGCGGAGCGGGCTGGCTCACGATCACGGGGTGACCGTCCTCAACAGTCCGGGCACCATCGACGCCGACTACCGCGGGGAGGTCAAGGTTCTGCTCGTGAACCACGGCGCCGAGCCGTTCACGATTGAGCGCGGCATGCGCATCGCCCAGCTCGTGGTGGCCCGGCACGCCCGCGTGGAATGGGTCCACCGGGAGGCCCTCGAAGAGACCGTGCGGGGGCCCGGCGGCTTCGGCTCGACGGGAACCGCGTAGGACGCGGGGCCCAGGTCGACGGGCGGCTCGCCCTAGAAGTTCGGGGTGATGCGGAGCCAAATCGACGGGCCAGAGCCCGTTGCGGGCACGGACCGGAGCGGCCAGGATACGTCCAGGCGCACGTCCCGCTCGTCCAGCCCGATTCCGACCCCGGCGGACGGCAGCACGTCTTCTGTGCGGAGCCGTGTGCCCGGCTGCCCCACCCACCCGGCGTCGAACAGCCCCACGAGGAAGAGGTCGTCAAGGAAATCGTCGTCCAGCGTGGCGCCGTCGACGATGTACTCGACGTTGCCCAGCAGCATGCGCGTGCCGCGGAGCGCGTTCTGGTCGTAGCTCCGAATGGATCCGATGCCGCCAAGCGTGAACTGCTGCTGGGGCGGGGCGTTGCCCGTCGCGTATCCGCCGCGGAGGCGCAGCCCGAGGCGCGTGTCGGCCGACAGCGAGAGAAAGGCCCGTCCGTCCACCTCGTAGCGATTGGCCTGGAAGTCGCCGCCGAAGGCCGTCCCGATTGTCGCCGCTGCCCGGAAGGCCATGCCCGTGGGAAGGCCGTCGCGGTCTCGGATCCGTCCGCCCACCAGGCCGATCAGCCCGGCCTGCAGGCGCCCCGCGTCGGCCGCGGGGTTTGGGCGGAATGGGGCCGCGTCAAAGAGGGACCAGCCGGTGTTTTGCGAGAGTGGACGGTGCTCTTCGGCCCGAAAGCCCGCGGTCAACCGGAACGTGGCCGGGAGGGCCTGAACCGCGTAGACGGAGAGCCCCTCGCCCTCGTAGTAGTCGAAGAAGTCGTACCCGAGCCCGATGCCGCCGAGCGAATTCTCCGCGTACGACGTCTTCCACCGGTCAGGGGTCCGAGTCTGCTTCTCGTAGGAGGCCCCGAGCTTTAGTCCCGTCTCCTCGTCGCGAATCAGTTTCGATTCGACCCCAATCGTGTACCGCAGGTCCCCCAGCGCAAAGGCGTAGCCGAGTTGGCCGTAAATGCGCGCCGTGTCGTCCGGGTCGCGGAGCGAGAGCGGACTGCGCCGGAGGCCGAGCACCAGTCCCTCGACGCGATTGTAGCGGAGCGGCGGCGGCGCGCGGTACACGGCAGACGCTTGCCCAAACGGGCTCGTCCAGCCCTCCGTCGTGCCGACATAGTCCCCTGCGTGATCGCCCACGTACGACTCGGTGCGGCCCCACGGGGTTTCCTCGGAAGCCGGCATACCGGAGTCGGTGCTATCAAGGGCCGCATCTGGAGACGGGGCGGATGGTGAAGAATCAGCCGCGGGTTGGGCGGAAGCACACGGAACCGCCAGGAGGAGAATGACCGCCCAACTCAAGGTCCGAGAATAGAGCATAGCGACATGGGAACTCTGTACCGGAGGAAATGAGGGAGAATACCCTTGCTCAGGTCATACCATCGGCAGCACGATACCGCGCCTCTGTCTGTTACAAGTCGTAATTGACTGGTACGTATGATACCGGCAAAATATTGTTTTAGTTGGGGATGATGTCGGGGGCCAGACAATGCAACGTCTGCCCGCCGTCTCTTCCAGTTGCGTGATGAGCTGTTTTTCGTAGGCGGAGTGGGGGCCGTTCGTCGCCGTGCACTCTTCCCGTACGGCGACGGATCGACGGAGGGAGGCACTTCCCCCGCAGGCGTCTGTTCGGAAGAGCCCTTCGCAAGAAAGATCCATCGGCTGGCTTCGAGCGCCCACCCCGGTTGGCAATTCGCGACCGGTGTAGATACCTTTTGCGCCCGGGCGGCAAGCGACTTGGCGCCGGAACGGCCCCCGCATCTCTCTCATCGAACGAACTCGCCTATGTCTAGAGTCTGGTTTGGCCTCCTCCTGATGGTCCTCGCCGGTGTCTTCGGGGGAGGCTGCAGCAGCCCGCCCACGTTGCAGTCGCACTCGCTGTCTCAGGCCCCGGCCATTGACGGGGCGCTTTCGGAGTGGGGCGGGGCGCTCGCCCGGGTGGACGGCCGCTCCGTGTCCATGAGCGCCGCGCCGACCGACAGTCTGCTGTATCTGGCCGTCGTGATTCCGGACCGCGACCTCATCCGGTCCGTGGCCGAGAACGGGCTCATCGTGTGGGTCGACCCGGCCGGCGAAGAGCGGCACACCTATGGGGTCCGGTACCCGCTCGGGCGCCGGGCCCAGCAGGCCGGAGCGGGTCAGGGGGGCGGGGCGTCCGGGGCCGACGCGCCGCGAGGGGGGGCGCCCCTCGACGATCTGTTTCCGTCGGACCTCGCGGTCATCCGGAACGACACGGTCCGCTACCGGATGCCCGCAGGGCTGTCGTCGGCCCTGAAGGCACAGGCCACGCTCGACACCGGATCGCTCATTTACGAAATGGCCGTGCCCGTGTCCCCGTCCCGGTCGGCAACGACCGGCGACCGCTGGGAGCACGGCCTGCGTGGAGAACTGGGCAATACCGTCGCGATCGGGCTCCAGACCCCCGACCCGGAGGATACCGATCTCGTGACCCCGTCCTCGCGGGGCATCCCGTCGGTGACGGGGCGCGGAGGGCGGCGCCGGTCCCCGCGGGGGCGGCGACGGGGACGCCGGGGTCAGCAGAGGCAGCAGCCTTCGGCCCCGACCCCCGACCGGCCGACGCTGGATCTCTGGACGCGCATTGCCGGGTCCGGTGGCTCCTGAAAAGCTGGGTGCCTCGTGCTTCGGGGGCATGTGGGGACGGAGGCTGCCCCCTTCCCGAGTCAGGCGAGTCGGTCGGGAGCGCGGGTGCCGTTTTCGAGGTGGCTCGTGTCGTTCCGGAGGGAAACGGTCCAGTCTCCGTCCCGCCGCGCAACTTTCGTGAGGCTGGCGAGCGGGCACCCGGGGTCGGGCACGTCGCTGCCCACGAGGCCGTGCAGAACGCCCTGCACCGTGATGCCGTGGCCCACGAGGAGCAGCGTCTCGTCGGCGTACCGGTCGGCGAGGCACGTGCCGGTGGCCCCGAGGCGGGCGAGGGCCCGGTGCCTCGACTCTGGGTAGGCGGGCTCCCGGCAGGGCGGCGCCGACGACGGCAGCACCGACCCGAACCGGTCGGCAAGCGCCGTGGGGGCGCGTGTGTTCGGGACGTCGTCGAACCAGTCGTCGTTGAGCCATTCCCCCAATCCCGGCTCCAGGAGGACGCCGTGGCCGGTCGTCGTGGCGACGTGGTGGGCCGTCTGGACGGTGCGGAGGTACGGAGACGCGACGATCCGGTCGACGTCGAGGGCATCGACGCGGCGGCCCAGTTGCCGGGCCTGCTCGACGCCGTCGGGAGAGAGGCCGGGGTCGTCGGGCCAGTCGGCCGTCGCCGCCCAGTTCGGGTCCGCGAAGTCCTGACGGTTGGCGTGGCGGGCGAGCCAGAGGGTCTGCATTCGTTTCGTGACGACGGATATGAAAAGCACGACGATTGGGGCGGCCGCGGTTCTGCGTGCTCCCCGTTTCCCGAACATCCCTCAGGACACGCAATATAGCGCCTCTGTCTCCCGCGTGGTTCATCCCAAACGCCCTCGTTGTCTATGTCTCGGCGTCTCCTGCTCTCTGTTGCGCTGTTGTTTCTTTTCGTCGCCGGAGGGTGTGGGGGACTGGCGGACACCGCCGACGAGCGTGACGACGCGTCGTCGGGGGACGCGTCCCCGACGGCCGCGCCGGTGGACGGGTACGCCTCGCACCCGGCGCGCATCTACGTGGATGGCGAACGGGGCGATTGGGCGGAGCTCCCGGTCCGTCACACCGACGCGCCCAACGACGGGGAGGGCGTCGACCTCGAACGCGTGTGGATCGCCCACGATGACGAATACCTCTTCCTCCGGCTCGAGCTCGGCGAGGCCGTCAATCTCCAGGAAGGCAACGACCTGACGCTCTACCTCGATACGGACGACAATCCCGGGACGGGGCAGCAGGCACTGGGACTGGGGGCGGAGCTGGCCTGGACGTTTGGCGAGCGGTCCGGCCGAGTGGTTCGTAACGGGGACGCGGAAGAGGTGACGCACGCGGCCCTCGGGTTCACGTCCCTGCCCACGGTGACCTCCGAGACGTTCGAGGTGGCCTTCGACCGGTCGGCGGCCCCTACCGACGACGGGGCCCTGTTTGAGGGAGACAGCCTCCGGGTGGGCCTGTCGACCGACGGGGACCGGCTGCCGGACGCCGACGGTGGGCTCGGGTACGTTCTTTCGGACGCCGACCCGCCCCTCGACGCGCCGTCCCTCGACGCGCCGACCGCCTCGGCCCTGCGGATGCTCTCGTACAACTCGGTCAACGACTTTGACCGCGAACAGAGTGCAATCTTTTTCGAAACCCGCCAGCCGAGCTTCCGGCGCATCTTCGACGCCACCAATCCGGGCGTCATTGCGTTTCAGGAGGTCTACGACCAGACCGCCGACCAGGTGGCGGCGGTCGCCGACGAGGCGCTCGGGCTGCCGGACGAGTGGGACTGGGCCAAGCAGGGGCAGGATCTCGTCCTCGGCAGCCGATACCCCATCCTCGACACCCACACCATTCCAGGGTACGAGAACAACGTGAGCGGCGCCTTCCTGCTCGACGCGGACGATGCGCTGGGGACGGACCTCCTGGTGGTGAACATGCACCCGCCCTGCTGCAACTACGGCCCCGATGACGGCGAGCCCTCCCGCAACGCACAGCGGCAGCGGGTGGTGGACGGCGTGGTGGCCTTTCTTCGAGAGGTGAAACAGGGGGACGGGCCGTTCGACGTTCCGCCGAAGACCCCGATCGTGGTGCTCGGGGACATGAACTTTGTCGGGGACGCCCAGCAGCCGCGGACGCTGCGGACCGGGGAAATCGTACACACCGACCGGTACGGACCGCCGGCGGCGCCGGACTGGGACGGATCGCCCCTGTTGGACACCCGGCCGCGCCAGGTGGCGTCGCCCCTGCACACCACCTGGATCGCGCCCGGCAGCTCGTTTCCGCCGGGGCGGCTCGACTACGCGTTCGTCACCGACAGCGTACTGGAGGTCGTCCACGAGTTTGTGCTGCACACCCCGGCGCTGCCGGCCGACGTGCGTTCGGCCCACGGGCTCCGGGCGGACGACACGCCGACGGCGTCCGATCACCTTCCCGTCGTGATTGACGTGACGCCGCGGTAGGGGAGCACACGCGTTGCGGGACCGTCACATCTACAGGTCGCTGTCACGACGGCAGGGGGCGGCTTGCCGAAATTTCGGTCGGCGACAGGGGAGACACCGGCTGGTACACCTCTTGATGCTGAATGTGGATGCACCGACAAACGACGGGGCGTTGTGTGACGCCCTGGTTGACACGTTCGTGAGACTCTCGAACAACCTGTACAGAGGTGATCAACCATGACGCAGCTCACACGCCGCACCCCGAACCGCACGGTTCGCGACCTCCAGCGTGAGGTGGACAGCATCTTCGACCGGTTCTTCGGTCGAGGAGGCGACGACGACACGTCGACCGTCTGGGCCCCCCGGACGGACCTGTCGGAGACGGACGACGCGTTCCGCATTCGCCTGGACGTGCCCGGGATGACGAAGGACGACATTGCCATCAACCTCCAGAACAACACGCTGACTGTGAGCGGCGAGCGTTCCAGTGAGCGGCAGAAGGACGGCGAAGAGTACGTGCGCGTGGAGCGCGCCTTTGGCACCTTCCACCGCACGTTCACCCTGCCGGACGCGGTGGATCCGGACCGCGTGGAGGCCACCTACGACGAGGGCGTGCTGACAATCAACGTCCCGAAGACGGAGAAGAGCACGCGCCGTCAGATTGAGATCCAGTAGCGGCACGTCTCCGGCGCTTTCTGTTCTCCCCTGCTAGGGAGCGTCCGGGGTGGGGCCGTGACGAGACGGCCCGCGCCGCCGGACGAGACCTGTAAGCGCATCGTGACGCCTGGTCGGGCCACCGGTCCGGTCAGGCGTTTCCTTTTTCCGGTGCGGAACGGAACGCAGGGCCATTGCGGGCGTGGGACTGCCGATTCATTTCGTCCCGTTCTCACGTCTTTGCCCGCAGCGGTCTACACACGACGATGACCCATCACGTTGCCTTTCAGGGAGAGCCCGGTGCCTTCAGCGAGGAAGCCGTCCGGTGCGTCTTCGATGCCGCCGAGGTGCATCCGTCCGCTACGTTCGAGGATGTCTTCGAGGCCGTCGAGGAGGACGCGGTGGGCCGTGCGGTGGTGCCCATCGAAAACGCGGTGTTCGGCAGCGTGCGCGTCAACTACGACCACCTCCGCACGCACGCGGTGACGATCATCGGGGAGCTCCAGCTGCGCATTCACCACTGCCTCATGGCGCCGGAGGGGGCGACGATCGACGGGCTGGAGGTCGTGCGGTCCCATCAGCAGGCACTCGGGCAGTGCCGAGACTGGCTCCGGGCCCAGGTTCCGGGCGCGACGCCGGAGGCCACGCCGGACACGGCCGGGGCGGCCCGGGTTGTGGCGGAGACCGGCGCCCCGACAACGGCGGCGGTGGCCTCCCGACGAGCCGCCGAGCGCTACGGCCTTGAGGTCCTCGCCGAAGGGCTCCAGGACAACGAACAGAACTTTACCCGCTTTCTCGTGCTTGCCCCGGCGGACACGGACGCGCCCCCGGTGGGCGCCGGCGAGCCGAAGACGTCCATCACGTTCGTCCTGCAGGACAATGTGCCGGGGGCCCTCTTCAAGAGCCTCGCCGTGTTCGCGCTCCGCGAGCTGGACCTGGCCAAGATCGAAAGCCGGCCCCTGGTGGGGCAGCCGGGCCGCTACCGATTTTATCTCGACGTGCACGGCGACCTGGAGGACGAGGCGGTGGCCCGGGCGCTGGACCACCTCCGGGAAATCACGATGGAGCTTCAGGTGCTCGGCTCCTACCCCCGCGGGGCGACGTATCCCGAGGGGGCCGATCGGTAGGTGCCCGTCCGGCGGCAAACGGAAGCGGCCGGGGCGGGGCGCTCCGGAGCGCGGCCCGGGCCCCAGACGCGTTTCTGGCCCCCGTAGGCCCACCGCATCAACTGCCCGTTCGTCCCGACTGATTCTCGTATTGCTGCCTCCCGAGGCGGAGGGCGCAAAACAGCGCCCTCGTTTGTCGTCTCCACCCCGATTGGCTGTGCCAGTCAGCTCCGCAAGGGCATGATCGTCGGTCTTTGCATCGCCCGGACTCATCCGGCCGGGTGAGGAGGCGCCCACAATTGTCAGAAGAGCTCCAGGTCAAGCGGGGCACGGCGGGGTTCGTGCCCGCGATTGTCCTGTGCGCCTCCGCTTGTCCTTTCCGACCCGGTCTTCGTAGGTTACCGCTACGGCCGTATTCCTTCACACTCGACCCCTCCTGCCGTGCTGCCGTACTTCATCCGGGAAGGCTTTGCCAACCTCCGACGCGCCACGTTCTCGGCCGTCGCGTCCACGAGCGCCATTGCCGTCGCCCTGGTGCTGGTGGGCGTGTTCGGCATTGTGGGGTACGAGGCCTCGGTCGTGTCGGAGATGTTGCGCGAGCAGGCCAGCCAGATGGAGGTCTTTATCGAGCAGGACGCGACCGACGACGTCCAGGAGGCCCTCCATGCTCGGGTTCAGACGATGCCGGGGGTCGCGCAGACCGAGTTCATCTCCCACGAGGAGGCCGCCAAGATTTTTCGGGAGGAGTTTGGGGAGGGGGCCTCCGCCTTCGAGGACCCGACGTTTCTGCCCGCCTCGATCAAGATCGAGATGGCCCCGAGCCACGCCCATCCGGACAGCATGGCCCGCGCCGCGGACGTCATCGACGGGTGGCGAGGGACGGAGGAGGTCGTCCTAAACCGGGACCTGCTCACGCGGGTCGCACAGAACCGGCAACTCATCAACGCCATCGGGCTGTCACTGGGGGGCATTGTCGTGCTCGCGGCCGTCTTCCTCGTGGCCAACACGATTCGGCTCACCATTTACGCCCGGCGGCTCCTCATTCGAACGATGAAGCTGGTGGGGGCCACGGACCGCTTCGTGCGGCGGCCCTTCCTCGTCGAGGGGATCGTACAGGGGTTCGCCGGGGGAGCGATTGCGGGGGGCGTGGTGTGGGGGCTCTACCGGCTGTTTTTTCAGCAGATCGATCAGACCCCCCTGTCGCTCTACACGGAGCTCCTGTTCTTCGGCGGCCTCGTGGGGAGCGGCGTTCTGCTCGGGTGGCTCGGGTCCTACTTTGCCGCCCGTCGGTTCATCCAAAACATCGAGCTTCACTAGGTCCACGGGTCTTCTTCGCGCTCAGTCTTTCAAGTGATAGATACGTACCATGCGGTGGTCGTCGACGGCACTCGCCATATTCGGAATGCTCGGACTCGCGGTGCTCGGAGGGGGGTGCCAGCGCGGTCAAGAGTCGGAGGTCGCACGGTCGGAGGACGGGGTGCTGCGGCTTGGCCCCGTGGAGGTGGTCGACACGGTGGCCCGGGCCGTGGCCCCCAGCGACCGGCCCCTGGTCGTGGAGGGACTGCGCGGCTCGGTCCGGCTGACGGGGGCGGAGCAGACGACCGCGGACCTCTCGTTCGTGCGCCGCGGCCGTGGGGACACCCGTGAGGCCGGGCAGTCGGTCGTGGAGGGCATCTCGATTACGGAGAGTGGCACCGACGCCGAGTACGCCTATACCCTGGCGGCCGACCAGGAGGACTACGCCGCCGTCGACGTGCGGGGCCGGGTGCCGCGCCGGACGGCCCTCCGCGTTGATCGGCTCAGCGGACCGGTCCACGTGGCGGGCGTGGAGGGGGCGCTGACCGTTTCGCACGCGCACGGCGACGTGACCGTGCAGGGGGCCGCGGGGGCCGCGGAGGTGCGGATCAAGAACGGGGACGTGGCGGTCGGCTTTCAGTCTCTTCCGACCGGGGGCACGCACCGCATCGAGACGGCGAACGGAGACCTGCGGCTCCGCCTCCCGCCGGACGAGACGGTTCAGATTGACGCCCAGACGGACGCGGGCACGATTCGGACCCGAGGGCTATCCTTCACCAACGAGCAGTTTGCTCCCATCAATGCCGGGGCGCGCTACGACGCCCAGACGGGGGACGGCGGGCCGACCGTCGAGCTGCGCACCCAGAACGGGTCCATCGTAATTGAGGCCGCCGACACGAGCGCGACGGACACCACGTCGGCGCCGGCCACCGTGCCGTCGTCCGACACGACCGTGACCCCGCAGCCGGACGCGGACACCGCCGAGACGATGGCGCCCGATACCATTCAGGCCGACACGACCACCGCGGACACAACCTCGTAATTTACGGTTGGAACGCTACGATCCCGGTACGTCCGGCGCGTCGATGGTTTGCAGGGAGGTGGCGTACTCGTCGTTGATGGCCTCGACGAAGAGATTGGTGACCACCTGGTGGGTTGCCGAACTCGGGTGCACGCCGTCCTCACTGAAGAACTGACCGAATGTTGGCTGGTCGGGGGCGAGATTAGGGAATTTGGGCACAAGGTCGTCGGAAGGATCGTTCGGAGTTTCAGTGCCGGCGTTGTAGAGGGCGCCGAGGGCCGCGTTTACGTCGACGTATGCCCAGTCCCGATCGTCGGCTTCCAATTGAAGAAACGTATTGTAGGCTTGCAGCCGTCCTACGAGCTGTTGGGTCTCCGAGGCGGTAAGCACCGACAGCCCTCCAAGGGTGCCAATGCCAACTTGGTCGAGCGTGCCTTGACCATAGATCTCAGCGAGGGGGCGGTCGTCGGTGCAGTCCAACTCAACGTCTTGTCCCGAGAGGGCCAGTGTGAAAAGCCCCTCGAAGCCATAGCGGAATGAGATCCGTGACTGGGTAGCTGAGGGGCCTGAGGCACAGCTCGCAGCCACGCTGTAGCTTCCCCAATTCGTGTTGGGGTCGCCGTCGTTGGCAGCGCGTTGCTGACCGAGCTGATTGATTTGCGACTCGGCGGTGGCGTAGGCCTGGCCGGGGGACAGGTTCGGAATGAGCGTGACGTTCGCGACGCTAGCAAGTGCTCCGTCGTCCGCACCTGCAGCCTCTAAGCTGTCGAGAACACGCGTGTAGCGGGACGAGAAGGTGGAGGCAGACGTCGCGAGGCTTGGGTCTCCGATGAGGGCAGCACGCAACACGTCGTTGTTGCCGAGCCAGACGGTGGCAAACGAGGGATTAGCCTCCATAGCCGCCTCCACCTGTGTTTTTCCACCCAGAATGAAGGACGTAAGCTCGTTTGGGTGTGCACCGGCTGCCGCACTGTTCGTAAGGGCATCCTGTATCCACGCCCCTGGCACCGCCACGTTGTTGAGTTGTGTGGGCGTCGGGGAAGAGCGCAGAGCACAGCCTGGGGGGGTGATCTCTTCAAGCGGGACGGTTCGCTCGGGCGGAAAGATGTTGGCGAGGGGAGGAGGACAGCCCGGATCCTGAAGCGCAGGGATTCCGAAGGGAGTGTTCATCTGGTCCGCCAGTCGCACGGCATAAGACTGCTGTTGCAGCGTCTGGTTGATGCCGTCGGCCTGAAAGCCTGCGGTGATGCTGTTCCCGAGGGCCACGTAGCTGTTGAACCGGTCGTTCTGTACCTCTGGCGCCGTGAGGGATTCGTCGTCACATCCCGACACCAATGGCAGGGTGAGGGCCAGAAGCAGAAAAACGCCGGCCGACAGGCGCGGGCGGATGCGAGAGGCAGTCATCATGGTTTAGAGGTAGAGAGTGAGGGTCGTGCCGAAGAGGTTGGCGCCGAAGCTGTACACCCCTTGATTGAGGTCGGTGGAGAGCGATTCGCCCGCCCGGGGACTGCGAACACGGCCCCGGCGGTCGTTTTGCTGGAGCAGCTGGTACGAAACGGTGAGCTCGGCCCGCTCGATCGGGCGCCAGCCGAAGCCGACGGTCAGCTGGTTGCGATTCGACTCCGGAAGCAGCGGGGTGACCACCTCGTCCGGGGCGGCGGCCGTGTTGTGGAGATACCCCACGCGGGCCGTGAGTTGGTCGAGCACGTCGTACTCCGCGCCGAGGCGGACGGCGTGGGTGTTGTCGTAGTTCTCCTCCCGCGCCCGATCGCCGAGCTGGCTAAATTGAAGGGGAATCTCATCGAAGGCCGACCAGCCCGTGAGCTGGTAGTCGGCGAGCAGGAGGAGCTTCTCGCTGGCCTGTACGCTGACGCCGGCGACGAGCTGGAAGGGGAAGGTGATCTCGGTTTCGATCGTCTGCGTGCTGAGGGTCCCGTCCGCACTGGCCTGCTGCTGGTACCGGTCGAGAACGCCGCCCTCATCGAACTGACCTGCGAGCAACAAGTCGGCGGGGGTGGGGTCTGGATTCCCGTCCTGGTTCCCATCGGTGGGGAGGTCCTGTGCGAGGGGACTGGTGGCGGGAAAGACGAGTCCGGTCTGAACCTGTTCGAACGCAGCGTCGCCCTCGTACGACACGGTGATTGGGGTGGTAAACCGGGCCCCCACGGAGATTCGGTCGGTGGCCTGGTACGAGGCCCCAATGTTGGCGCCGTAGCCCACCTCGTTGGTCGCTTCGAGCGTGGACTCGGCAAAGGCTGTATGGAAGGGCACCCCGAGTTCTCCAAACGTAGGCCCTCCTCCTGGGGTCGCCTGCTGCGAGAGGTCCAGCGCCTGGTTCAGTTCCACCGACGAGATGGCGAGGACGGGGCCGCCGCCCACTTGCAACTTCGGGGTTACCTGGTAGGCGACCGTGGGCTGCACGTAGATGCTCTGGATGCGGTTCTTGAAGCCCTCGAACGCGCCGTCGAAGTAGCTTCCGTCCGAGAGCCGGGTGGGCCAGTTGGTTTCCAGGCCGAACGGAACGTAGGTGCCCAGTCCCACCCCGAGGCGCTCTGTGAGCCCGTACGTGACGTACCCGTGGGGGACGGGGATCGGGTCGTTTTCGAGCGACACCTCCGCGCCGGTGTATGGGGGCCGGGCCGCGTAGTCGTAGGTGAACTCCCCGTTTGCGTCGATCAGGGTGGCACCCAGCGAGACGGTCAGTCGGTCCGCGCCGGCGACATGAGCAGGGTTGAAGTAGATCGACGACCCGTCCCCGCAGCCGTCCGCGACGGCGGCGCCCGCCCGGGCCATCGCGCACGAGCCCTGCTCGTAGACCCCGAACCCCTGCGCCTGCACGAGCGACGGGGCCCACAGTCCGGCACCCATAAACATGGCGAGAGTCAGGCAGAGGGCACGGAAGCGAGGAGGGAGAAGCATGAGTGGAAGCGGGGAGAGACGAGGCCAGCGGCGATCAGAAGGGCAGTCACCCACCCAGTACGAAGGACAGACGTCGCGAAAAGGGCTTCCAGCCCATTCAGCTGCGATCGGAGACGAGCAGTTCCTCGAAAGTGGTCCGGAAGGATGAACGCGCGTGGATGGAATTTTCTTCCTTCGGATAAAGAGTGTATTAACAGAGGGGGCAAAATGCAACCACGGAGGCCGGTCGCTACGTCCGGGCCGGCCCGTGCACGGTCACGGGCGTCCGGGGGGCAAGAAGGACATGAGAGGGAGACTGGTCCTGGAGGAGGGCTCCGATGTCCCCGCAGGCGGCCGACCACTGCACGGTCACGTGGTGCTCCTGCACGCGGCAGATGGGGACGGCCGGGCGCTCGATGCGGGTCCGCAGTAGCGTGCCGTCCCGTGCGGTGCTGTATCGCCAGCGGGGGCGGAGGAGGGCATGGGCCCGGGCGCCGGGGGCCGGCATCACAGGAGGCTGCTCGCCCCGTGCCCGCACCCGTTGCTCGCGTCCCTTCCAGTCGAAGCGGTACGTCACCTCCACCTGGTCGACCGGCTCCCGCCGGATGGGCTGCATGGACGTTGTCGCTACCCGCTCCCCATAGAGCAACCGAGCGCCCCAGGCCACGAGACGCCGCGGCACGTAGGCCTGCGCCGTCCAGGTGCCCGCCGGGCCGGACGGGGCCCCGTCCGGCCGGACGTGCACCCGAAGCTCTACCACCGGCACCCGCTGCCCCCCGGGCCCCCCGACGCCAAGGACCTGCAGGTTCGTCAGCTCAACCCCCACCAGGCTGATGGGGGTCGTCCCGTCGTCCCGAACGGGAGAGAGGCCGTCCGGAAGCAGGGGCGCCACCCGGGCCGGGTCGACCGCGTAGCCCACGACCACCCGGTTTCGGGCCGTCGCCCGGAGGACGCGACGGGCTGAGAAAAACGGAATCGACATGAGTGTGCGGAGGAAAACTCGGTCGGCGCCAACAGGTCGTGACAACGGCCCCCAACGAAAACGGGCGCACCCCGACAGGAGTCGGGACGCGCCCGGACCGTTCATCGCAAGGATGAATCGGGAGGAGGAGCCGTATTAGCGTTAATCAGTGTGGGGCTGGAGGTCTTGTTTGCTGTGTCGCTGGCGAAGCTTCCGGAGGGCCTTCTCCTTGATCTGACGGACACGCTCTCGCGTGAGGTCGAAGCGCTTGCCGATCTCCTCGAGGGTGAGCGGGTGCTCGCGCCCGATGCCGAAGTACAGGCGCGTGATCTCCGCCTCCCGGTCGTGCAGGGCGCTGAGGGCACGCTCGATGTCAATCTTGACCGACTCGGAGAGCATCTCCTCGTCCGGGGAGTCGTTGTCCTCGTCCGGCAGCACGTCGAGGAGGCTGTTGTCGTCCTCCTCGTTGAAGGGCGCGTCCATCGACAGGTGGCGGCTGGTGTGCTTCATCGCCTCCCGCACCTTCTGGACGTCGATCTCAAGCTCCTCGGCCAGCTCCTCGATGTTGGGCTTGCGGTCGAGGTCCTGCTGCAGGCGGGCACTGGCCTTCCGGATCTTCGAGATGGTGCCGATGCGGTTGAGCGGCAGACGCACCACGCGGCTCTGCTCGGCGAGGGCCTGCAGGATGGCCTGCCGAATCCACCAGACGGCGTAGGAGATAAACTTGAAGCCGCGGGTCTCGTCGAACCGCTTGGCGGCCTTGATGAGGCCGTAGTTGCCCTCGTTGATGAGGTCGGCCAGCGACAGGCCCTGTCCCTGATACTTCTTCGCGACCGAGACGACGAATCGCAGGTTGGCGCGACAGAGCTTGTGAAGGGCCTCTTCGTCACCATCTTCGATGCGTCGTGCCAGCTCGACCTCCTCCTCCGGCTCAAGCAGATCGATTTTCCCGATCTCCTGGAGGTACTGGTCCAGCATCCGTTGTTCGCGAGAAACTTGCATATGGTCCTGTCGGGTTGTGGGTGATGAGCGGTGGCAGTGATGGTGAGAACGGCACGTCCCCGGGAACGATCGGGGGGCAGTCGGGGCGGCGTGCGCTTCCAACCGGGATTAAAGTACGCCGAAACTCAACCGGCACCGAGTCTGCGGAGGATCCGATTTGCATTCCGAAAAGCCATCACGAGCGACGTGACCGGTTGTTCCAGGGGCAGCGGCGGGACCACTTGTGGGGGATCCTTGCAGGAATGCCCTCACCGATCCCGCTCAGCGGCCGCAAGCACGCCGTCGGCGACCTCGCGGGTGTCGCTCATGCGCGGGACCTTCGTCTGGCCGCTGATGTCGTCGTTGGTCGCTTGGAGCCAGCGATAAAACGTCCCTTCCGGAAGGGCCGACACGTCCGGGCCGTCGAGGGCGTCGCCCTCCCGGCGGATGTAGTAGTGCCGGTTTACTTCCTGCAGGTGCTCGTCGAGGGCGCGTTCGAAGGCCGCCAGGGCATCTGGGGGGTGCTCAAACTCGACGAGCCACTCGTGGCCCGGCTGCGTGCCGTTGGTCGCGGGGCGCGGGGCCACGTGGTAGTCGGAGACGTGCGCCCCGGTGGCTTCGCAGGCGGCCTTCAGGGCGGTGCGGACCTCGTCCCCGTAGATGGCCTCGCCGTACTCGTCGATCATGTCGCTCGTGCGGCCCGCCACGGTAATCTTGTGCGGGAAGGTCTGTGTAAACCGGAGGACATCGCCCACCTCGTAGGCCCAGAGCCCACTGCAAGAGGTCACGTGTAGGGAGTAGCGCACGCCGGGCTCCACGTCGGCGATCGTGTGGCGGGTCGGGGCGTCGTCGCCGCGCTCGTCGAGGGGCACGAACTCGTAGAAGACCCCGTTGTCGAGGTGTAGCAGCATCGAGGGGTCGTCGAGCTCGTCCTGGAAGGAGAAAAAGCCCTCGGAGGCGCCGTAGGTCTCCACGAAGTCGATGTCGTGCCCGATCTTCTCCTCGATCAGGTCGCGGTACGACCGAAGGGCGACCCCGCCCGAGATGAACACCTGCAGGTTGGGCCACACCTCGCCCACGGTCGTGGCCGTATCGCCGTGTCGCTCGTTGTGCAGGTCGATCAGCAGGTCGAACAGGTTGAGGGCCCAGGTGGGCACCATCACGAGGAGGCGGATGTCCTTGTCGACCGTCCGCTCGGCGACCGCCTGAAGCTTCTCCTCCCAACTGGGGAGGAAGGTCACCTCGTTGGGGACGGCCTGAAAGAGGGCCCGGAAGAACCCAGGGGCATTTTCTGCGAGGATGCCGCTGATCTCCCCCGCCTTCGTGCCCGGGTAATTGGGATCCTCCTCCACGCGCCCCGGCAGGGTCAGGTGGCTGCCGCCGAAGAAGCTCGGGTCGAGGCTCTCCTTGAGGTAGTTTAGGCCGGTGCCCACGCTGAACGACCGGTTGTGGTCGATCGTCTCGTCGCTGATGGGGATCACCTTGCCGTCGGAGACCGTGCCGCTGGAGACGGCGAAGTTGGTGACGGTGCCGGGCCACATCACGTCGGCGGCGCCGTTCCGAATCCGCTCCGCGTCGTCGGCGATGTCCGCGTAGGTGTGCAGCGGCACGCGCTCCTGGTAGGCCTGTACGACATCGGACGCCTCGGCGATTTCGGAAAACCCGAACCGGCGTCCCCACTCGGTGTCGACGGCGCGGCGAAGCAGGCGGCGAAGCAAAGAGCGCTGCGTGGCGACGGGGCGAGCCTTGAACTCCTTGACCCGCCGAAGGGGACCCATCCACTGCAGGGCCGAGCGTACGATGTCGTCCATCAACGAAAAAGCAGGTCGTGAAAGCCGCTTCGTGAGACTCCCCGCAGGATACACGGGCCGGCCGGAAAGTTTCCACAAAAATAGACGATGGATCTCGTTCCGACAGCGCTCTGTGTATACCTTGCCCCAACAAGTGTTCGTGGCTCTCCGCTTCTTGAAACGCGTCCCCCTGCTCCTCCGATGCCCCGCATGTCGCGCTCAACCCCGTCGCTGAATCCTGACGATTTTCCCACCGACCGGTTCGTGCTCGGTGGGGACGACTACACGCTCGACTGCCGGCCCGGGAGCCCGGAGGCTGCGGGGGCTCACGTGATGGGGGTCCTGAACGTGACCCCCGACTCCTTTTCCGACGGCGGCCAGTACGTGACCGTCGAGAAGGCACTGTCGCGGGCCGCCGAGATGTTGAGTGAGGGGGCCTCCATCATCGACGTCGGGGGCGAGTCGACCCGGCCCGGGGCGGATCCCGTCTCGAAAGAAGACGAGCGCGACCGGGTGGTGCCCGTCATCGACGCCCTCACGGATCGGTTCCCCGAAGCGGTGGTGTCGGTCGACACCTACAAGCCCGACGTGGCCCGGGCGTCCCTCGCCGCGGGGGCGGACATCGTGAACGACGTCACCGGCCTGCGGCACGATCCCGAGATGGCCGCGGCCGCGGCCGACTGGAAGGCGCCCCTCATGGTCATGCACTCGATGGGCGAGCCCGGCGACCTCACGCGGCCCCGCGAGTACGACGACGTGACGGCCCAGGTGCGCGACGCACTGGCCCGGACGGTGGAGACCGCCGAGCAGGCCGGCGTGGAGCAGGTGATCATCGACCCGGGCTTCGGCTTCGGGAAATCCGACGCCGAAAACTTCCGCCTGCTCAACGAGATCGACGAGCTTCTCACCCTCAACTGCCCCGTGCTCGTGGGCGTCTCCCGCAAGAGCACGATCGGGGCCACGCTGGGCACGCCCGACGACCCCGCGCCCGTGGACGAGCGGCTCTTCGGGTCGCTCGGGGCGACGGCGGCGGCCGTGGCGCGGGGGGCCACCATCGTGCGCACCCACGACATCGCCCCCACCGTCGAGATGCTCAAGGTGCTCGGGGTCACCCTCCGCCAACGGTAGCGCGCGTGCCGCCGGCATTCCCGGTTCCGTTCCTCCCCTCGCATCCGGCCGAATTCCTCCGTGAAGGTCTTCGAGATTATCGGCTTCGGGATTGGCGACGCCATCGAGATTGTCGTCGTCGCCTACATCCTGTACCAGCTCTACCGGCTCATGCGCGGGACGATTGCCGTGCAGATTGCCCTTGGCCTCGGGGCGCTCTTCCTGATTCAGTTCGTGGTGGAGCTGGCCGACATGACGGTGCTGACGACCGTCTTTAGCTACTTCAACCAAGTCTTTGTGCTGGCGGTCATCATCATTTTTCAGCCCGAGATCCGCCGGCTGCTTCTGCTGCTGGGCAAAAACCCGATCGTGCGGCGCTTCGTCAGCACGACCGACCAGCGTCAGATCATTGACGAAACGGTGGGGGCGGTGGAGGAGATGAGCCAGCAGCAGATCGGGGCCCTCATGGCCTTCCAGCGGAGCACGGGCCTTCGGAGCTACGTCGAGACGGGCGAGCTGCTGGAGGCGGAGGTCTCGCGCGACCTGCTGCTCACGATCTTTTACGGCCAGAACCCCCTGCACGACGGGGCCGTCATCATCAACAACCGCCGCGTGGAGGCCGCCCGCTGCATTCTGCCCGTCTCCACGAGCATGAAGCTGAGCCCCCAGCTCGGCCTTCGCCACCGGGCCGCCGTGGGCCTCACCGAGCAGACCGACGCGTTCGTGGTGGTCGTATCGGAGGAGACCGGCGACATCAGCGTCTCGCGCGACGGGGCCCTCATCTCCAACATCACCCCGGAGGAACTGCGGACGTACCTCACGAGCGCCCTCACGGGGCAGTCCACCTCCCAGGCGAGTGCGACGGTCCCCGCCTCGGCCTGAAAGAACCCGCCTCGGCCTGAGAGAAAAGGCGCCGTCCTCCTACGACCTGTTTCCTTGCTGCCGCCATGACTGCCACCCCCTCGGACGACCGGAAATACCGCCACCAACGCGAACGGCTCGTTGAGACCCTTCGCGAGCGGGGCATCCACGACGAGCGGGTCCTGTCGGCGGTCGGGGCGGTGGCCCGGCATGCCTTCGTGGACCCGGCCCTCCGCGATCGGGCCTACGCCGACGAGGCCCTCCCGATTGGGCTCAACCAGACCATCTCCCAGCCCTTCACGGTGGCGTACCAGACCGCGTTGCTGGGCGTGCAGCCGGACGATCGCATCCTGGAGGTGGGCACGGGCAGTGGGTTTCAGGCCGCCGTGCTGTGCGAGATGGGGGCGCGAGTCTATTCGATCGAGCGCCACGACGACCTGCTCCGGCGGGCCCGATCCGTGCTCGACGGGCTCGGCTACGACGTGCGAACGCGGCACGGGGACGGAACGCGGGGGTGGCCCGCCTTTGCGCCCTACGACGGGATCGTGGTGACCGCGGGGGCGCCCGAGATTCCCGCTCCGCTTCTCCACCAGCTCCGTGAGCCGTCCGGGGAGGACGACGGCCCAGGGGGGCGGCTCGTCATTCCGATTGGGGGGCGTGAGGGGCAGACCATGACGCGCGTCCGCCGTACCGGTTCGGGCCCCCACGACTACGAGCAGGAGGAATTTCACTCGTTCCGCTTCGTGCCCCTGGTCGACGAGGACGAGGGGGGCGGATGAGGCGGGGCGTCGGTCCCACCCGCCGAGCGCGTGCGCCGGGCCGCATCCCGGCCCCAATGGTAAAAAAACGCATACGACCGGTCCGGACGGCCCGGTTGGAGAAACCGACGCGGTTCCTCAATCTACGGAGTGGACACCTGGTCGAGAAGCCAATCGACGTGACGCGCCCGCATCGCTTCTGCCTCCTCCGCCGAGGCGGAAGAGGCGCTGAACTCGGCCCACCGTTCGCTCATGTGTGCGGCATCGCGGGCCGCCTGCTGCGCCTCCGGATGCGTGCAGGCCTGCAGCGTGAGAAGCCGGGCGGCCTGGGGCTCGCGCTGGGGCAGGCCGAGTGACATGGCCAGCAGGGCCGCGTCGGCGGTCTCGTGCCGCACGCGCTGCCACGCCTCCGGGGCGTCGCGCTGGGCGGCGGCCCAGAGCCGACCGGCGGCGGTGTGGGCGGACGCCGTACTGGGGTTCACCTGCCGGGCACACCAGCGTGCGAACCGGCGCAGGACCTCGGGGCCCCGCCGGGCCGAAACGTGCTCGATGAGCGGCCCTCGCGGGTCGGATCCGGAGGCGTAGTGCTCCCCCGTCGCCCGGTCCAGCACGAGCGGACGGTGCGTGCGGCTGTCGAAAATATAGTAGTACTGGTCCGCCTTTGCGTCCGTCATTCTGGTTGCGGGGGACAGGGCCCCGCTCCTGGTCTTAGGAAGGATGGGTCGTACTTTTCGTACGAATAAGCATCATTTGATAAGCGGATTCCCGGAAAACGTTCTCTGGTCGGTAACACCACGGCCAAGTCCGCAACAAAGCCGTCTGGCTTAAATATGAGAAAAAGGTTGATGTCATCACCAGGGGCCTCCCCAGAGGCCGCTCGTGGGGGATGAGGTCGAAGGATCCTTTCGGCACTCCACACCGTTCGCGCGCTGTCGTTTGACACGGATCTCTCCGCCGATTCTATGAAGCGTCTCAGCAAGTACCACATTCTCCCGGCCGTTCTTCTCATCGCCTTCGGGGCGGTGCTCGGCGTGCAGATCGACACGTACCTGACCGATGACGATCTGGGCACGCAGCTCGACAAGATGCGGCAGGCCCTCGTCGTCATGAACAAGGAGTACGTGGACCCGCTGGACGCGGCCGACGTGGCGGAGGAGGGCATTGAGGGGATGATCAGCAGCCTCGATCCGCACTCCACCTACATCCCCGCCGACCGGGCCGAAGACGTGAAGGACCAGTATCAGGGCTCCTTCGGGGGCATCGGCATCGTCTTCGAGGTGCCGAACGACACGGCGCGTGTCATCTCGCCGGTCGCTGGGGGGCCCAGTGAGGAAATGGGCGTGATGGCCGGCGATCGCATCGTCGGGATTGAAGACTCGTCCGCCGTTGGGCTCTCGTCCAACGAGATTCAGAACAGCCTGAAGGGCGAGATCGGGACGGAGGTGCAGATCACGGTCTATCGTCCCACGATGGACGATCGCCTCGACTTCACCCTCACGCGAGAAGAGATCGAGACGCAGTCCGTGCGGTCGCCCTACATGGTCGACGACCGAACCGGGTACATCAACATCACCCGGTTCACCATGAAGACGCACGACGAGTTTCGGGAGGCGGCGTCGACGCTGCTCGACCAGGGCATGGAGCGGCTCGTCCTCGACCTTCGGGGCAACCCGGGCGGCGTGATGCGCTCCTCCTGGCAGATTGCGAACGAGATGCTCGGGGAGAAGATGACGATCGTGGAGACGAAGGGCCGGAGCGAGCAGATGAACCGGACCATCTCGGCGCGGCCCGGGGGCATGCTCGCGGACCAGCCCATCATCGTTCTCGTGAACCGCGGGTCGGCGTCGGCGAGCGAAATCCTGAGTGGGGCGCTACAGGACCACGACCGGGCCTTCCTTGTGGGCCGGCGCACGTTCGGCAAGGGGCTGATTCAGAAGCAGTTCGACCTCGGCGACAAGAGCGTGCTGCAGATGACCGTGGGCCGCTACTACACGCCGGCGGGCCGCCTCATCCAGTCGCCCTACGAGCGGGGCGAGCGGGAGGACTACTACGAGGAGAAATTCTCCACGATCAACCAGGCGACCTATCACCTCAACGAGTACCGCGAGAGCATTCCGGACTCGCTTGCCTACCAGACCGACCATGGCCGGACGGTATTCGGCGGCGGGGGCATCCTTCCGGACTACGTGGTGCAGCCGGACACCGCGGCGCTGAGCCACCTCGTGCAGAGCGGGCTCGACTATGCCTTTGCCCGCAAGTGGTTTGGGGAAAACGAGACCGACCTCCGCGAGACGTGGCAGGACCGCCCCGAGGAGTTCCAGTCCTCCTTCGAGCCGTCGGAGAACATGATGGACTCCTTCTGGTCGTTTGCGGAGAAGAACGGCGTCCAGATCACGGAAAATCCGGACTCGGTCGACACCGCGGAGCGCGTTTACGCGGCGCAGACGGCCCAGGACGAGCAGGCATTCGTGGCCACCCGGGTGAAGGGGTACCTGGCGCGCCTGATCTACGGGCGCGGGGTGGCGCGGCCCATCCTGAACCGGGCCGATCCGATTTTCCAGGAGGCCATGTCGCTGTGGCCGTCCTCGCAGGACCTGGCGGCCTACCACAAGACGGCCGCGCCGACGATCCAGCAGAACTAGCGGTGCCGACCGGACGCCGGACGTCCGACCCGCCCGCTGCGGTGCGCTAGCGGGCGGGCCGGGACGAACGGGCGGCCTCTGGAGAGCGGTCGTGTTCGATCGCGTCCCAGAGCAGCTCGGCGGGATGCTGGGCCGTGCGGGTCGTCACGTCCTTGATCTGGGAGCGGCACGAGAAGCCGGGGGCGGCCACCCGGGTGTCCGCGTCGGTTTGGCGGACGGCCGGGGCGAGCCGGAGCTCGGCCATCTGCTTCGAGACGCCCACGTGCTCGGCCTCGTAGCCGAAGGCCCCCGCCATGCCGCAGCACCCGGCATCGACGGCGGTCACGTCGTATCCGGCCCGGGACAGGGCCTGCTCGGTCGCCGTCGTGCCGATCAGGGCCTTCTGGTGGCAGTGTCCGTGCAACAGCACGTCGCCGCTGCCCCGCCACGATGCCCTGTCGAGGGCCCCGTCCTCGGCCCGCTCGGCCAGGTACTCCGCAAAGGTGTAGGCGGCGTCCGCGACGGCCTCGGCGCGTGCATCGTTGGGAAGCAGGTCCAAAAACTCGTCCCGGAGGGTGAGGATGGAACTGGGCTCCAGCCCCACCACGGGCACCCCCGCTTCGGCGTAGGCGTGCAGCGCATCGACTGTCTGGCGCGCACGGCGCTTGGCCTGTGGAACGAGCCCCTTCGACAGGAGCGTGCGCGCGCTCCCGACGGCCGCCGGGGGCAGCTCAACCCGGTGCCCGGTGGCCTGCAGGACGCGGGTGGCCGCCCGGAGCGGGGCCGGCGTGTGGTAGGCGTTGAACGCGTCCGGGAAGAGGACGACGCGCGGCCCCCTCGCCCCGTCCCCGCCGACAGGGGGCTGCTGGTTTTGGAACCACTGGCGGAACGTTTCGCGGGCGAACGGCGGAAGGGGCCGCTCCGCACTGACGCCCAGGAGCGCCTCCCCCACCTGCCGGAGGGCGGACTGGCCGCTCGCCCAGTTGACGAGCGACGCGAGGGGCGTGCCGCTAATCCACCGGGCCGCGTCGGGCTGGCGGGCGAACAGGCGAGTCCGGAGCGGCACCCCGTTGTCGTCCCAATAGTGGTGGAGCCACTCGGTCTTGATCTTGGCCATGTCGACGTTCGACGGGCACTCCGTCTTGCAGGCCTTGCACTGGACGCAGAGGTCCATCACCTCGTGCATGTCGTCGCCCGTCATGGCGTCCTCCGAGAGGTCCCCGGCCAGGGCGCTCCGGAGCGCGTTGGCCCGCCCCCGGGTGGAGTCCGGCTCCTCCCGCGTGGCCATAAAGCTGGGGCACATGGTGCCGGCCCGGAGCTTGCGGCACGCGCCGTTGCCGTTGCACTTCTCGATGGCCCCGGTGAAGCCGCCGTCCTCGGAAAAGTCGAGCTCCGTGCGGAACGGCTCGGTCTCGTACGTCGGGCCCATCCGCAGATTCTCGTCCATCGGCGGCGCGTCGACGACCTTGCCGGGATTGAGAATGCCCTCCGGGTCGAAGAGCGCCTTCGTCTCCCGGCAGAGCTCGTACAGGTCCTCGCCGAGGATGTGGGGGTTGGCCCAGCCCCGCGCAATGCCGTCGCCGTGCTCGGAGGAGACGACGCCCCCGTATTTCGTGACGAGGTCGAGCGACTCCTTCGCGATGTCCGTCATCTTCTCGACCTCCGTCTCGTCCTTGGTGTTGACGAAGGGGCGCACGTGGAGGCAGCCGGCGGAGGCGTGGGCGTAGTAGGCGGCCCGCGTGTCGGTGGCGTCGACGAACGTGGAGAGCTCGTCGATGTAGTCGGCCAGGTTCTCGACGGGCACGGAGGCGTCCTCGATGAAGGCCCACGGCTTATAGTCGCCCTCTACGCCCATGAGCAGGCCCAGTCCTTCTTTGCGGATGGACCAGACGTTTTTGATGGCGTCCGGCTCGGTCACGCGCACGGTGGCGTAGCCGCGGCTCGCCTTCGCCATCGTCTGTTCGAGGGCGTCGAGGGCCGCGTCGACCTCGGCGTCCGTGTCGCCGGCGTACTCGGTGATGAGGACCGAGCCGGGCGTCCCCTCCAGAAACGTGAGGCGCTCGGCGTAGCCGGGCGTCTGCAGGGTGCGCTCGATGGCGACGCCGTCGAACAGCTCCACGGCCGACGGGTCGGTGTCGAGGACGGTCGTTACGGCCCGCAGCGCGTCGTCACGCGACTCGAAGTGAACCACGCCGAGGCCGGTGGTGGCGGGCTTCTCCACGAGGTCGCAGGTCAACTCGGTGGTGACGGCCAGGGTGCCCTCGCTGCCGCAGAGCAGCTTGGCAAGGTTGGGCGCCTCGTCCAACAGCGCCTCCAGGCGGTAGCCGTTGTTGCGACGCCAGTGGCTCGGGGTGTCCTCCCGGATCGTCTCGCGTCCGCCGTCGGCCAGCAGCGCCTTCAGGCCGCGGTAGATGGCGCCCTCCAGCCCGTCGTCCCGCATCTTGTCCTGCCAGGTGGCAGGGTCGGTGGGGCCGACGGTGGTGGCGGTGCCGTCGGCCAGCAGGACCTCGGCCTCGCGGACGTGGTGGATGAAGTTGCCGTACGCGATGGAGTGGGTGCCGGTCGAGTTGTTCGCCAGCATGCCGCCCAGGGTGGCGCGGTTGGCGCTCGCGGGGTCGGGGCCCACCATGAGGCCGTGCTCGGCGGCGGCGCGGTTGAGCTCGGCGAGCGTCACGCCGGGCTCCACGCGGGCCGTCTGGGCCTCTGGATCAATCTCGTGGATGCGGTTGAGGTGGTTCGTAAAGTCGACCACCAGGGCCTCGTTGACGCCCTGCCCGGCGAGGGAGGACCCGCCCCCGCGGGGCAGAACGGGCACGCCCTGCTCGTGTGCGACCGTCAGGGCCGTCTGCACGTCCGCTTTCGTCTCGGGGACGAGGACGGCGACGGGCGACATCGCGTACATGCTCGCGTCCGTCGCGTAGAGGGCCCGCGTCATCTCGTCGGTGTGGACCGTGCCCGAGATGCGCGGCCGGAGGGCCTCCGCGAGCGGGGGCGTCTGGGCGGGGGAGGCAGAGGGGGCAGGCATGTGGAGCCGGGGCGTAATCCGAGAGGGGAAAGCAGGTGTGCATGGGGGCAGGGAGGCGACGCAGGACGGAACGGATCGTCGCCCGCCGGCCTCTTTCGCCGAATCTTCGTCGTACGTACCAATGGGCAACCGACGACAGTGCTCGGCGCTCGCCGCGGTGTTTCCAAGAGGTTACGTCCACGCGCGGCCCGTCACACGGTCCCCGGTGTTTTAGAATCGTGTCGTTCCGGAACGCGACCGGCCGGGCAGGGCCGGCCCCCGGCCGACTAAACTTCGAGCACGCTGCCCCAGTCGGGGCGGTGCACCTCCGTCTCCGGGTGGGCCTCCTTGATGTGCTCGGCCATCCAATCCTTGGCGTCGGGATCGCCGTGGATGAGGAGCACCGTCTCGGGGGTCATCCGTTCGACCAGGGAAAGAAGCTCGCGCCGGTCGCTGTGGCCGGAAAAGCGAAAGCGCTCGACGGTGCAGTACACGGGCTGTGGGCCGTGCCCGTCCGCCAGCATCACCGGGGCCCCGTCCCCCTCGGCGGCGGCGTCCTGCAGGCGGCGCGCGGGCGTCCCCTCCGCCGGGTGGCCCACCAGCAGCACGGCGTCGTCCTCGTTCTCGACCATGCGCCGGGCCAGGACGTTCGACAGGGTCGGCTCGATCATCATGCCGCTGCTGACGACCATGATGCCGGGGCCCTCCAGGATCTCGCGCTTCGCCTCCGACTCGTAGGGCACCCGCTCCTGGTCGACGGCGTAGACCTCGTCGCTGGCGTCGACGCGGGGGGTGGTGTTGCGGGTGTCGTCGTACACCCCCGCAATGGCCCGCATGGAGCCGGCCGTGTAGATGGGCACGTCGGCGGGGATGGCGCCCTCCCGCTTGAGCTGGCCGAGCAGCACCAAAATCTCCTGCGCCCGCCCCATCACGAACACGGGAATCAGCGCCGTGCCCCCCCGGGCGAGCACCTGCGAGAGCGTCTTCCGAAACCGATCGCGCTCCTCGGGGCGGCTGGTGGCCGCGGCCTCGGGCTCGGCCCCCTGGGTTGATTCCAGGATCAGCACGTCCGTGCTGTCCGGGTACTCGCCCCCGGGAATAATGGTCTGGGCCTGCATGTTCGTGTCGCTCGTGTAGAAGACCCGCCGGTCGCGGCCCCACTCCTCAAACTGGAGCTCGACGCCTGCCGAGCCGAGAATGTGCCCGGCCGAGAAAAAGCGCCCCGTGACGGACGATTGTCCCTTCGGCCCCGTCAGGTCGAACCCCTGCCCGAGGTCGTGTGTGAGGTAGAGGTGGTGCAGGGCCTCCAGCTCATCCTCGGTGAAGAGCGGCTCGTGCGTGGTCTCGCCGCGGTCCCGTCGCTTTTCTTGGAGGCGGGCCGAGGCCGGCAGCAGAATGTCGAGCAGCTTCTTCGTCGCGTCGGTCATGTGCGCCATGGCGTGGGGAAAGCGGCGCACCAGGACCGGCAGGCTGCCCATGTGGTCGTGGTGGGCGTGCGTGACGAGCGTGTGGTCGACGTAGCTGTCGGCCCGGTCCCCCACCCAGTCGAACCGAGGGAGCGAGTCGGGGCCGTCGCGTTGCGGGTCGGTGCCCGCGTCGAGGGCGATGCCGCTGCCGTTGAGGTCGAGAAAGTGGCAGCTTGCGCCGATGCCGTCGGTGTCTCCGAGAGCGAGAAATTTCATGTAGGGCGTACGGGTCGCAGGTCGTGAGCGGAAAAGGGCGGGGCCGGCCGGGACACGGAAGCGCAGCCGTGGCGGGGACCACGAGGGCGTGAACAGGGGGCCCGGGATGAAGGCAGGAAGGGGGGCGGGGCCGCCGTGGGGCCTACGCGAGGCCGGCCTCGGCCTTGCGGGCGTCCTTGTACTCCTCCCAGTCCGCCAGAAAGCGCTCCAGCCCTCGATCGGTGAGGGGGTGTTCCAGCAGGTTAAGGAGCGTCTCGAACGGCATCGTCGCCACATCGGCCCCGGCCAGGGCCGCGCGCTTCACGTGGGTGGGATGGCGGATGGAGGCTGCCAGCACGTCGGTGTCGAAGTCGTGGGTGTCGTAGATCTGCACAATTTCTTCAACCAGGCCGATGCCGTCGGACGAGATGTCGTCGATGCGCCCGATGAAGGGGCTAATGTAATCGGCCCCGGCCTTGGCGGCGAGGGTGGCCTGGGTGGGGGAGAAGCAGAGGGTGCAGTTTGTCTCAATGTCCTCCTCGTCGAGGGCCCGCAGGGCCTTGATGCCGTCCTTGATCAGGGGAATTTTTACGACCACGTTTTCGTGGATCTGATGCAGCCGACGGCCCTCCTCCATCATGCCGTCGAAGTCCGTCGCCGTCACCTCGGCGGAGACGTCCCCGTCTACAATCTCGCAGATGGCGAAGACGTGCTCGTGGAAGTCGACGTTGCCCTGCTCCTTGACGAGCGAGGGGTTTGTGGTCACGCCGTCGAGAATGCCCATGTCGCTTGCCTCGCGGATCTCGTCCAGGTCGGCCGTGTCGACGAAAAATTGCATGGTGGAAGCGGCGTTGATCAGTGGGCATAACAGCACGGAAGAGATCCCCCGCTTTGAGGGAAAAGCCCCTAACGAGCGATCGGCGGCGGAGTTTAGGGGCCGCGCCCACGGGACGCGAGCGGGGGACGTCCTTCGTCGTGACATCGCCGCGTTTGTTTTCTAGATTGGAGGCGGCGCACGGATGCGTGCCCGTCACACGTTCCACACAGGCCCCCACTGCTATGCACCTCTGTCTCTTCGAGGACGATCACGTTGCCGGCCTCCGTCCGTTCGTGGAAACGCGGGCCGCGTACGACCTGCGACTGGCGGGGCGCACCGTGCTGGCGACCGCCGCGGACGCGTTCGAGCCCGCCGGGCTGGTGCTCCATGCCCGCCCGCTGGTCGCCGAGGTGACGCGCCACGCCCACCCGGGGGCGGTCGTCAACGCGCTGCCGGACGGGGGCGACGTGCTGTTCCTCAACGGGCGGTACGTGGCGGAGGGCGGTGCGGCGCGCCGCCAACTGGAGGCGGCGCCGGCCCAGGACGGCCCCCGCGCCTTCGTACAAGACGACACGTTGGTGGCGGCGTGGGTGCCCGACGCGGCGGCCCGCCTGCCCGACGATCTGCTTGCCCGCCCCGCCCTGACGGCGGGCTCGTTCGACGGGCTGCCGGTCACGACCCTCGACGACGCGACGCTCCTGCGGCGGCCCTGGGACCTGCTCGACACCCTGCGGCCCGCCCTCGCCCGCGACGCGGAAGGGCTCGTCGACGCGCCCTCCGGGGCGCCGCTCGCGGAGCGGCCCCACGCCACGGTGCACGAGAGCGTCGTCGGCGTCCGCGACGAACAGATTCATCTGGGGGCAGGCACCACGGTCAAGCCCGGGGCCCTACTCAACGCGGAGGACGGGGCCATCGTCCTCGGCCCGGACGCGACCGTCCACGAGCGGGCCGTGGTGCGCGGGCCGTGCTACATCGGGCCGAAGACGCACGTCAAAACCGGGGCGAACCTGGAAGGCACCGCCACCGGAACCTGGTGCAAGATCGGGGGGGAGGTGCACGACGCCCTCCTGCAGGGCTTTTCGAACAAGAGCCATCCGGGCTTCCTGGGCCACTCGGTCCTCGGGCAGTGGTGCAACCTGGGCGCGGACACCAACAACTCGAACCTCAAGAACGACTACGGAACGGTGTCCGCCTACGCGCCGGACGCGGAGCGCTTCGTCGACACCGGCCGCCAGTTCGCCGGGCTCTTCATGGGCGACCACTCCAAGTGCGGCATCAACACCATGTTCAACACCGGAACGGTCGTCGGCACGAACGGCAACCTGTTCGGGGGCGACTTTCCGCCGCGCTACGTGCCGCCGTTCTCGTGGGGGGGCGCCTCCGGCCTCACGACGTACCGGCTCGACAAGGCCTGCGAGGTTGCCGAGCACGTGATGGGGCGCCGCGACACGCCCTTTACGGCGGCCCACCGGTCGCTTCTGGCCGAGCTCTTCGACCGGACGCGGGCCGAGCGCGCCGAGCACCACGACTGAGGGCGTCAGGGCAGGGCCGAGCCGCCAACCGCCTGCACGAGAAGCCACGCGTAGAGTGCCTCGGCGGCGAGGGCCGGGAGGAGGTAGGCGAAGTGGTAGCGAGGGGCCTCGCGGGGCCCCCCGAGCACCCCGAACCCGCGGCCAAAGCTCAGGAGGGGCACGAGGCCGACCACCACGTACGCGCCGAGGCCCCAGAGCGGACGCCGGTCCTGCCGGCCGTCGGCCGGCCGCTGGACCGCGCGGACCCGGCCAAACATTGGGGTCCGGACGACCCGCAAGGTGTCGTTGCCCGTCACCCGGCGCCCGAAGTCGAGGCTCACCGCCACGGATCCCGCGCAGCCGGGGCGGGTGGTGAAGAGGAGGCGGCGGCCCGTGTCGGGGCGCTCGTCGAGGCAGTTGGGGCGGTCGGGCCAGCCGACCGAAATCTCCACCCCGTCCGGGGCGAGCCAGTTGGGGGCGAGGGCCCGGCGGTACGTAATACCGGTTTCCGCCGTCCCGGGCAGGGCGATGTCCACGGCCAACAGCAGGCTCAGCGCCGCGGTGGGCACGGCGAGCACGCGAATGCCCCGGATGATCCATCGGGTCAACTCGCGTCGCCCGACGGCCCCGTCGTAGCGACGGCCTCGATGGCGCGGGTCGCGCGTCGTCATGGGTCTGGGGCCTGGGCCGGCGACGCGTCGGGGTCGAGGTGCACCACCGCCGCCTCCGTGGCCCGGCCGTCCTCCACGGTCAGCCGGAGGCACGTCTTCGTCTGGTGGAAGCCTTGTTTGCCCGCGGCACCGGGGTTGACGTAGAGCATGTCGTCGAGGGCCGCCACCCGCTCCACCTGGAGGATGTGGCTGTGCCCGCACACCAGCACGTCGGGCGGGGTGGCCTCCAGCTTCGTGCCCATTCCGTCCTGCCAGCGCCCGGGCCGGCCGGCGATGTGGGTCATCCACACGTCGAGCCCGGCCACCGTGAACCGTTCGTGCTCGGCGAGCCGACGGCGAAGGGAGGCATCGTCGATGTTGCCCCAGACGGCCGTGACCGGGGCCACCGCCTCCAGCCCGTCCAGAATGGCGGGGTCGCCCACGTCCCCGGCGTGCAGAATGCGGTCCACGCCCGACAGGTCGTCCGCCAGGTTGGGATGGAAGTAGCCGTGGGTGTCCGAGACAATGCCGAGCGTGGTCACGCGACGGTATAGAACAGAATGAGACGGAGCGTCGTCGACCGGACGGCCGACCGCGGACCGCAGGGGAGCGGCCCGCAGTCCATCGTACGGCCGAGGGCGGAGGAATGCACGAGGCGGTCGTTACAGCGCAGCCGTCTCGCCGGCCCCGAACACGCGCGTGTCGTATCCGGCCTCGTCGAAGGCGTCCGCAAACGCGTCGAGGTCCGTTTCGAGGGGCGGGAAGGTGTCGTAGTGGAGGGGGATGACCAGCTCCGGCTCCACCATTTCCGTGGAGTGGAGCGCGCCGTAGATGCCCATCGTGAAGACGTTGCCGACCGGGGCCAGCATCACGTCCACGTCCCACAGGTCGCCCACCCACTTCATCTCCGCGAAGGGGGCCGTGTCGCCGGTGTTGTAGACCACGTCGTCCCCCAGCTCCAGGACGAAGCCGTTGGGCACGCCGCCGTAGGAGCCGTCCGGGAAGGACGAGCTGTGCCGCGCGTGGGTGGACTCGACGTAGCCCCAGTCGAACTCCACACTGCCGCCCTCATTCAGGGGCTGAATCGCGTCGTGGCCGTACTCCTCCTGGACGTACTGCGTAATCTCGAAGTTGCTGATGACGAGCGGGTCGCTGGCCTCCAGCACCGCCTCGACGTCGGAGAAGTGGTCGAAGTGGGCGTGCGTGATCAGGAGCACGTCGGGGGCGAGCGTCTCCGGATCGGTCTCGGTATGCGGGTTTTCCTCGAAGAACGGATCGAAGAGCAGCGTGACGTCCTCCGTCTCGATCTGGAAGGTGGAGTGCCCGAAGTACGTGAGGTCCATGACGGTCGGTATCGTCTCGTGTGATCAGGATGTCGGAGCGAATCTGCGCGGTGGAACGGGGGACGCCACCCGACCTGTTTCACGGAAGGGGCGGAGCATGCGCCGGCCCGCCCCGCTACTTCAGAAGCACCATCCGGGCCGACTGGATGCCCTCGGGCGTTTCGAGGCGGGCGAAGTACGTTCCGCTGGGCAGCCCGTCCGCGGTCAGCGTCTGCTCGTAGTAGCCGGGCTCGTGCACGCCGTCTGCGAGGGTGGCGATGCGCTTCCCGGACAGGTTCCAGATCGTGAGGGTGACGGGCCGAGACGACTCGACCTGGTACGCAATCGTGGTGGACGTTTCGAAGGGGTTCGGGAAGTTGCCGACGAGGTCGACCGCGCGCTCAGGGGCCGGCTCGCCCCCCAGCCCGATCTTGATCGTGCTCGTGCTGCGCTCCACGCCCGAGGCGGACGAAACGTATCGGACCCGGTAGAAGACGACCTGCCCCGAGACCCCGTCGTCCGTGTACGTGAACGCCTGTGCCGCCCCGGAAGAGGAGGACGCGGCCTCGGCCGGGGAGACGCGGTCGACGGGCGTAAAAGACGTGCCGTCGGGGGAGCGCTCGACGACAAACTCCCCGGCGTTTGCGGCCCCGCTTTTTGTTCCGTCGGCAACCCCCTGCGCGTTCCACCGAAGCGTGACGGACTGCCCGTCGGTGCGGGCCCGCAGCCGCCGGAGGGGCGGCCGGAACGACAGGTGGGAGGGAACCCGCCGGGCCCCCTCTGCCGCATCGAGGCCGGATTGCGGCGCGTCCTCCTCGAAGCTGAGGCGAAAGGGCTCCGCGTCGCCGGCGGGGGGGAAGGGACGGCTCTGCGTCCGGCGGATTGCGGACGCGGAGCGGGCGCTCGGCCAGATCCGGAGCTCGTCGAGCCGACCGACGAAGCGTTGGTCGGAAGATGAGGGGGCCCGTTCGGGGCCGGCCCGCCGGCGCCCCCCGAGGGCGAGGGGCAGGGCGCCCGACTGTGCGGGGAGGGCCCGGGCCCGGGCCGAGTCGACCACCGTCCCGTCCAGCAGGAGGCGGAGCACAGACGCGGTCGCGTCGTGGACGACGGCGGCGTGGTGCCACTGGCCGTCGGCGACGGGGCTCGTGCTGCGGAGGGCCTGGTGGCGCCCGCCCCGCCCGCAGTAAAACCGGAGACGCCCGCCCGAGTCGGTCACAAACTCAAGCGGGTAGGGCGCCGCCTCGTTGCCCGTCCACGAGGACAGAATGACCCGGTCGAGGCCGTGGGTTCGTACCCAGAACTCGACGGTAAACGAGCGGCGCCGGCTCGGGGCACGGTCGGGCGGCACCTGGAGGCGGGACGGCGCCGCTGCGTCGGTCAGGGCGAGGGCCTGATTCGGGCCGCGGGGGCGAGACGGCGGATTGACCTCCACGGTCCGCGTGAGACGGTCCGTACGGCGCATCCGTCGGTTTACCGAGTCTCGGGCCGGGACGTGGGCAGAGAGGGGCGTCGTAAACGGGGTGAGGTGCCACTGGTATGTGCCCGTGTGGTCGCCCGGTTTCACTTGCACCACCAACTCGTGCGGGCCCTGAATGGACGAATTGAGCGCCAGAAACACGACGCCCGGTTCGCGGCCGGACTGGAGGCGAACCGGGACGGGCGACGTCCCGTATCGGAGGAGGTGAGCATCCCGGACCGTCCAGCGTTCCGGAAGGTCCAGCCGAACGCCGTCGATCGAGGAACTCGGGTCGAGGGTCTCGAATAGATTGATCACCGTTTCGCCCGGCGCCCCCGCCGAGAGCGTACGCTTCGCCTGTGCGTCCACGAGCCGGGGCCCGATCCCGGCCCCGATCGTCCCGATCAGGAAAACAAGACAGACGACGCGGGCCATGACCATGCGTTGTGTTGTGGGCGTTCCCCCAACTCCCGATGGTCCCACCGGATGGACTCCCAAGCGGTCCGTGGGGCCCTGCTTTCAGGGCGACGACGGTGTAATCATAATGTTGTCTTTCGTGAAATACAAATGAAGCCCCCTCTACTGTGCCCATGGCCGACCTTCCCGACGACCTGAGTGACGTTGGTACCCACCGCGGCAACGACCCGGAAACGGAGACGGGGCAGACCGTCCGCTCTCCTACAGGACCGGACCCGAACGCAACCGAGGCCCAGCCCGCCCCGGGCCTGTTCGTGGTGGTCCGGGCCGCGTCGGGGGAGTGGCTTTCGATCCAGGCCCACTCCGCCCGGGCCGAGGTGGCCGAGCCCGACGACGGCGACGAGGTGGGGCGGTACCGCTCCGTGGAGGCGCTCCGCGACGCCCTCGCCGACACGGGAATGGACGGGTCCGTCGCGGTGTTCGAGGACGCGGAGGCCGATCGCGTGCTCGTGGAGGACGACGTGTCCGCCCATCACGCATGGATTGGCAAGCCGCGGTACCCGCGGATCACCCTCTTCCGAGACGCCGACGAGGCCGACGCGTTTGCCGAGGCCCACGAGCGCTCGGGGACGAATGCCTAGAGCGGCCGACTCCCTCGTAGACACGAGCAGGGGCCGCTCCCCAACGAGACGAGGCCTCAGGGCTGTTTCCGGCGCCCCCACCCGCACGTCAGCAGTTCAGCCCGTACACGCCCCCACCGGGCACGTGCAGGGGCCCTGTCCGGAGGTCGTTGACGACACGAGCACGTCTCACCTCCAGACTTGTGGCGTGTCGGAAATGGTCGTAGAGCCCAAGGAGCTACTCTCCGAGTTGAAGGAAGCGGAGCAGTCCTGCGTGAGGGGAGGCGGTCCCGAAAGACCACCCCCCACGGATTCGTTCCGCATCCCCGACCTAACACTCCATCCGTTCACAGAGGTGTTCGCGGAGGGCCTTCCGGGCGCGGTGGAGCCGGACCCGCACGTTGACCTCCGTGAGGTCGAGCTGCTCGGCCGCCTCCGCGGTGGACTTTTCCTCCAGATCGCGCAGCTGCACCACGCGTCGGTAGTGGTCCGGCAGCTCCTGAAGGGCGTCGTGCACGATCTGCTTCCGCTCGGACCGTTCCACCTCCCGCTGCGTCCCGCTGACGGAGTCGTCCCGGTCGACCTGCAGAAACTCGATGGTCTCGTGCTCGAGGTAGTTGTGCCGGTCGCTCGTGCGGAGGTGGCCGTACGCCAGGTGCTTCGCGATGGAAAACAGCCAGGTCGACACCGACGCCTCGCCCCGAAAGTCCTCGATCTGGCGGTAGGCCTCGGCGAAGGTTTCCTGGACGATGTTTTCCGCTTCGTCGGCGTCCTCGACCAGCTTGACCACGAAGCGGCGGAGCCGTTCGCGCTCCTGTTCGAACAGGCACCGGAACGCGTGCTCGTTGCCGGCCTTGAGGGCCTCAATCGTCGGGTCGCTGGCGGTGCAGGGCTGGGGCAGTTCCATAAGAATCGGGCGGGACCGGTGGAAAAAGCGCGAGTCCTTGTCTCCGTCGTCCCTTAAGTCTACCTTGGCCCCGGCGTGGAGTTATCACAGAAGTCTAACACGGGGATAAGATTTCGACGACATGTGGCCGCGTGTTCTGCTCTGGCTCCTTTGTTGACCGGTATGTCGCTTCGTTGCCTCGTCGTCTCGCTCCTGCTCTGCCTCGTCCCCATGACCGCCATGGCCCAGTCCGAGTCCGTCCGCCTGCGGGACCTCGGGGTCGCCCCCGGGCTCTTTTCGCCGGGGAGCCTCAACGCGATCACCGACGTGGCGGGCGTGCAGGTGGGCCACCGCACGCGGATGGAGGGCGACTCGGTGCGCACCGGCGTAACGGCGGTTCACCCGCACGGGGGCGACCTCTTCCGCGAGAAGGTGCCGGCGGCGGTGCACGTGGGCAACGGCTTCGGCAAGGCCGCGGGCTTTCTGCAGGTGCGGGAGCTGGGCACGATCGAGACGCCCATCGTGCTCACGAACACGCTCGACGTGGGCACGGCCGTGGACGCTACGGTGGCCTGGACCCTCGACCGGCCCGGCCACGAGGACGTGGGGTCGGTGAACGCCGTGGTGGGGGAGACGAACGACGGCTACCTGAACGACATCCGCGGGCAGCACGTGACGCGAGAAGATGTCATTGGGGCCATCGAGTCGGCGTCGGGCGGGGACGTGGCGGAGGGGAGCGTGGGGGCGGGCACCGGCACCAGCGCCCTCGGGTGGAAGGGGGGCATCGGCACGAGTTCGCGCGTGCTCCCCGAGGAGCACGGCACGCACACCGTGGGGGCGCTCGTCCAGGCCAACTACGGCGGCGTGCTCCGCATCGACGGGGTGCCGGTGGGCGAACGGCTGGGCCGCTACGACTTCCGCTCCGTCGTCGAGGGGGAGGGGGGCGAAGAGGCGCCGGGGCCCGACGACGCGGGGTCCTGCATGATCGTGCTGGCGACCGACGCCCCCGTTTCGCCCCGCAACCTGGAGCGGATGGCCAAGCGGGCGATGCTGGGGCTGGCCCGCACCGGCAGCTACGCGAGCAACGGCTCCGGCGACTTCGTCGTGGCCTTCTCGACGCAGAACCGCCGCACCGGGGCGGCGGCCCCCCGCCCCGACTCGCTGCTCCCGAACGACCAGATGAGCCCGCTCTTCCTGGCCACCGTGGAGGCGACGGAGGAGGCCGTCTACAACGCGCTCACGGCCGCCACGACGGTGACGGGCCGCGACGGCCACACACGGAAGGCCCTGCCGCTGGCCCGCCTCCGCACGATCCTCCGCGAGGCCGGCCGCATCGACACGACCGAATCGGACGCGCCCCGCCCATGACTACGGACCCCGACCGCCTGTCCCCGCCGGGCGACGAAGAGATTGAGACGACCTTCCGCCGGCTGCGCCGGGACGGCCACTCGCGCCTGGAGGCCCTCCGCCTGATCCTGGACACGCTCGACGTGTCCCTCGCCGAGGCGAAGCGGCTCCTCATGAGCAACGACACGTGGGCGGAGGCGCGGGCCGAGACCGAGACTGGCGCCCCGTCGCCCTCGGGGGCGGACGCGGGCGACGATCCCGTTCCCCCCGCGCCCGCTTGATTCGTGGTGGCCTGCGGGCGGAGGGATGTGTGGGGCGTGCGATGGGGGCGATCCGCACGTGCACCGATGCGCAACGGAGGGCCTCCTCACCGTTCCGGCCATGCCCGCCCCGCCGTCCGGCCCTCCTGGGAGGCCCGCTGGGCGGCGTCCATCATCTCCGGCCCCGCAACGAACCGCGCGACCACGACGCCGGCCGCTGCCGCAGGCGCGAGCCCTTTTCCCAGCTCGTCGTTCGCCTCGAGACGCCGAGTCCGACCGTGACAACTCCGATCAACGGAATTGCATCCCACATAACGTGGAAGCTGAGGTGCGGAGGGCGTGAAAACGCCAACCGAAGCGCTGACCGATATAAATAACGGTGCCGGACGAAGTGCTCAGCCGTCGGCATTGCCACTTCCGATTAGCGAAGGCGATCCTATTCAACAAACCTCAACCAATGAGGGCAAAAGCCTTCCGCCTCCTCCAGCGGGGGTTATGTGCCGCTCCGAACACGGATACGATGGGCTTCGACCAGTAAAAGCTTCCCGACGTAGTGCGATCGATCGGGATGTTGCCCCAAATATTCGAGTAGCCTATCCATGATTGAGGGAATCGCCTCGGGGCGGTTCCGGACTTGGAGTGCAACGATGCCTCCATACTCCTCCGGCGGATACCGAAGGAGATCCGCAAAGTCCCCGTTGAGCGATAAAAGGATCGCCCCGATCTTCTGGGCCTCTTCGATGACAGCCGAATCCTCAGCATCAACCCGAAGCCGGGCCGATAATCGAATGACCTCGTGTCCTTCTGACTCCAGCGTGTCGCCAATCGAACGCGGCACACAGTGATCTGCGAAGAACTGCATAAGTTACGCCGCGACTTCGAAGTCGGAAAGATCGCGCGCGTACACCAGACAGGCAGAAATGTCTTTGGCCGTCAGGTCCGGAAACTCCTTGATGATCTCGTCCGGTGAGGATCCGGAAGCCAAATATCCAAGGATGAGACTCACGGGAATTCGGGTCCCCTTAACGCGAGGCTTTCCCTTCAGCACCTCCGGGGAGCTTTCAATGTGATCCTTCCACTGGATATCCATCAGGACCGACCTTTTCGATTCAACGTCAGTCTGGAGTACATGAACGAACCCCATCCGCGAAAGCTCCATAGCAATTCTGCTTCCACGCGCACATGACGTGGACGCTCACCTGACCCGGGCGAGAAACCGTTTAGTTCCGATTGGTGCCGCTCGAACTGTAACGTACGACGAGGTGTCCACCCGTCTGCGTCATCACTCTCAGTCAGCGAAGTCGAACCGCTTTGTCGAATCCGATTGACAGTGGCAGCAGCCCGGGATCAGGTGCAGTGGGCGGGTTGTAGCTCCCTGTATTGATGAGAAGGAGCGCTCTCCCGAAATGCTATTCGAGCGGTTCAATCTTGCCTGTCGGCTCCAGATTCTTCGCCC